>Ga0183100_1001485_pt1 | contig 11659 bp, 6 predicted proteins | sample Biomet2_FD_127789 | JGI IMG/M metagenome (GOLD analysis project Ga0183100, IMG submission 127789) | Microbial communities from bioreactor (seeded with anoxic lake sediment) at LBNL, California, USA - Biofuel metagenome 2 | ecosystem: Engineered > Bioreactor > Anaerobic > Unclassified ...
GCCATGGGGCGGGCTGGAGGCCCCGCCCGCGAGCATCAGCCCCATGGCGGGAATGGGCAGCAGGTAGAGCAGGATCAAAAGATCGCCCAGGCCGCTCACGCCGCTCCACACGCCGCCGATGGGCATCACCGCCGCGGTCACCAGAACGCCGGTCAAACCCAGCACCGGCGCCAGCCGGAAAGCCACCTCGTTGGCCGTGTTCGGGATCAGCGTCTCCTTGGCCGTGAGCTTGATGATGTCGAGCACAGGCTGGTAAAGGGGCGGGCCAACACGCCGTTGCAACCGGGCCAGCACTTTTCTGTCCGCGCCCTTGAGGAACAGCCCCAGGGCCAGGGCGAACAGCCCGCCAGGAAAAATCACAATGGCGAAGGCCGCTTCCAGGATGTCAGTCAGGATATCAGTCATGCTGTCCTCCCAGGCGCTTGAGCGAGAAGTATCCCTTGGACATGCTGGCAAGCAGCCGGATCGGCGCCGCGTAGAGGTCCCCCGCGCCGATGCGCGTGAGGCGCTGGTCCACGCTGGTCTCGCCGCAGGTGTGGATGGCCGTGCGGCGCACCCGCCCGGCGGTGAGGCGCGAGACGCCAAGCCATACGCCGCCGCCCACGATGAGCAGCATGAAGCTCAAGAGCGTCATGTTGCAGGCGCCGTACCCGGAGACGATGCCCGAAAGTCCGACCGCCGGCGGCGCGAGGCCCAGGCTCTGCTCCAGCCCGGCGATGGGCACGAGCGCCAGACCGGGAAACACGCCGGTGATGAGGCACAGCGCCGCCAGGAACATGATCGGCAACCGCATGGCCAGACCGACTTCGCTCGCGCGCTCCGCCACGGGCGTCAACTGGCCGAAGAACGCCCCGTGCATGAACTTGAGGAAGTACGCCAGGGTGATCACGCTCGACAAAATGGCGATGATGGCCAGCACGAGTTCGCCGCGCTCGACCAGGGCGTAATAGATGATCAGCTTGGAGTTGAACCCGTTGAAGGGCGGCATGCCCGCGGCCGAGAACAAGGCCGCGCTGAAGCAGAGAAACGTCACCGGCATCTTGCGGCCCATGCCGCCAAGCTCTTCCAGGTTGTGGGCGCCGCTGGCGAACATCAGCGCCCCGGCGCACAAAAACGCCAGATCCTTGAACAGCATGTGGTTGAACAGGTGCAGCAGGCCGCCCGTGACGCCAAGCGACGTGCCCAGGCAAATGCCGAGCACTATGTAGCCCAGCTGGCTGACGGTGGAGTAGATGAGCATTTCCTTGATGCCGCTTTGCAACAGCGCCTGCACGCCCGCGTACAGGATGGTGACGCCGCCGATCCAGGCGCCCACGTACATGGCCGTGTCCAGCGCCTGGGCCGCATCGCCGTTGGCGCCCTGGGCCAAAACGAAGCGCAGGAGCAGGATGCCAAAGGGCCCGCTCTTGAGCAGCATGGCCGAGATGTAGCCGCTCACCGGAGTGGGCGCGGTGGCCGGGTGCATCTGCCAGTCGATGCGTACCGGCAGCATGGCCGCCTTCATGAGCATGCCGATGCCCATGAGGCATATGCCGGGCAGCCACGCGGAGGACGGGGAGGAGGAGATGGACTTGGCGATGACGTCGAAACCGTAGCCGCCGCAGGCGTGGCCCAGAAGCAGCACGCCCAGGAACAGGAACGACGCGCCCGCGATGTTGAACAGGAAGTACTTGGTGCCCTCCTTGAGGGCCGAGGGCGTTTCCTCATGGATGATGGCGAAGAACAGCGGCCAGCTGCTCATGATTTCCCAGAAGCAGAAAAACGCCACGAGCGAACTGACCGTCGTCATGCCCACAAGGCCGCTGATCATGATCAAAAAGACCGCGAAGAAGCGCCAGGCGCTCTTGCTGTGCGCCATGTAGCCGGTGGAGTAGGCGACGTTGACGATGCCCAGCCCCAGCACCAGCAGGGCGAAATAGCGTTGCAGACTGGTCGGGAAGCCGGATCCGGCAATGGCCCAGCCAAGAGCCAGCACAAGGCCCGCCGTGGCCGCCGCGCCGCACAGCTTCAGGTTCCGGCGCAGCGCTATGGCCAGCGCCGCGCCAAGCAGCGGTATAAACGCTGCGGGGGGCCAGGCGATGGCGATGTCGGGCAGCGTTCCCCCCGCGGGGAACAGCGCATGGGCGGCAGGCAGAATGAGCCCCACCCACTGCGACGAGAACACGCCGGAATAGAGCGCCAGCGCGGCCAAAACCCCGATGGCGAGGTTCATGGTCACGGGCAGCGGGGCCAGCGCGGCCCCCTCGTACTTGCTGAAGAACAGCACCTTGATGATCCGACCGTAGTAGATGCAGCCGATGAGGCCGCCGACCAGGATCAACGCGGCTATCCAAATCTGCCCGGCATCAAGCGCGGCCTTGAGCATGAGGAACTTGCTGAAGAATCCGCCCATGGGCGGCAGCCCCATGATGGACACCAAGCCGACGGCCATGCAGACGCCGGTGAACGGCATGGCCTTGCCCATGCCCGCCAGATCGCCAAGGCGCTGGCTGCCCGCGCGCAGGATGAAGCCTCCCGCCGCGAGGAAGAGCAGGTCCTTCATCACCGCGTGGTTCAGCACATGGGCGAACGCGCCCGCCGTGGCGGCGAAGGTGCCCAGACTGAGGACAAGGCCGATTTCGCCGATTTGGGCCAGGGTGGAATAGGCGAGCAGGCGCTTGATGTCCTTCTGCATCAGGGCCATCACCTCGCCGATGACGAAGGTGACTGCCGCCATGCCGGTCAAAAGCCATAGCACACACTGGCCGTATCCGCCCTCGCGCGGGGCGCTGGCCAGCGCCGACACCACCAGCGCCACGCCCAAGACGCCGACCTTGGTCAGCAAGCCGGACAAAGGAGCCGAAATCGACGACGGCGCGACCGGGTGCGCGGCGGGCAGCCAGGAGTGCAGCGGGAAAAAGCCAGCCTTCACCGTGAATCCGGCAAGGACCATCAGCGCAACGCCAGCGGCGGCGGCCGGGCTGTAAACCGCAAGGGCCGAGGCCATGCCGCCCGTTAGCACGCCGGGCGCGCCGGAAGCCGCCAGGGCCAGCAGGCCGACCTGCATGACACCCGCGCCGCCAACGCACATCACCAGATATTTTGCGCCGGCCGCGAGGGACTCGTCCGTGCGCTTATGCACCACAAGCATATACGAGGAGAACGTCATGATTTCGAAGCTGCTGTAAAAGGCGGCGGCTTCCGTGGCCGAGGCCAGGCCGATGAGCGAGGCCAGCATGAGGAACAGGAAAAAGAAATAGCGGTCCTCGCCCTCATGCCCGGCCATGTACCCTATGGAGTAGACGACGATCAGGCCGCCGCCCAGGGCGAAAAGCATGGTGAAGAGCTGACGGAGCGGATCGGCGATCGGCGCGGCCGCCACCGCTCCAAGCGTTGCGGCGGCAAGGACCAGCGCGGCCAACCCGCGCAGCCGGGGAGCAAAGCGGACGATGCCGAACATGGCGAAGGCGCCCAGGTAGGCAATAAGCACGGCAAGCGGCCACCCTTCCGGCCCGGCCATGTGGCCCGCGGATTCGACGAGGCCCGACACGCCGCCGTGGAACAGCCCCAGCAGCGGCCCGAAAAAGAGGCATGCAAAGGCCAGCGCGCCCGCCAGCACCAAACTGCCCGCGCCGACACCCGCGAAATACGCCGCCCCGGACTCCGGCTCCGCGCCCTGCTTCAGGCACACGTCGTGAACGACGCGCACCGTGTACACCGCGGCGAAAATCCCGGCGACGGCCAGGGCAAGGGCGGCAAGCAGCCCGCCGCCCCGCACGGCGCCAAGGAGCAGCAGCTCCTTGCCCGGAGGCGCGGTGAACGGCGTCAGCCCGATGGCCGTGAACATGGAAAAGCCCAGCAACAGCGCAAGCCCCGGACTGCGAGCGCCAGCCGCCGTCAACCCCGAAAGGGAATAGCCGCCGCGCTCCCTCGCCAGCCGGCGCAGGCACAGGCACCACACTGTTCGGGCCGCGGCTTGGTAGAGCAGTTGCAGCGCGGCGCCAGCCGTTCCGCCCGGCTCGCCCGAGCCGAAGCCGACAAGAGCATACCCGAGCTGGGCCAATGCGGAATATGCGGTGAGCCGCTTGAGATCTTTGACGGAAAGAAGCGCCAACACCTCGCTCAGAAGAGCAATCACAGCGCCTGCGGACATTGCAAGTTGGGCGGATGTTTGCATGGCGGCCTCCATTACGACAAGAGCATAGCAGTTGTGAAATCAAAATTCTGTCGCGGTGGCGACAGTTTTGATAGCAAAAGCATTATTTTTCATTTTTTTTGCAAGCATCACATGCTGTCGCAAGCAGGCATGACTCGACGCTACTTATTACGTATAGGCAATCTCCACGGTTAGTTCTGCGTAACAACAAGCTGCGTAACACCGACTAAAAGAGCGTGCTTCGAAAACAAGATTGGGCATTCTGTCTGCCTGGCTGACGGACACTGCGGGAAAAATCATTCCGAGCAGGAGTTCGCCAGAAGAAACAGCTCGCGCATGTCGCGGATTATATACTCCCCACGACCGATTTTCTTTATTATTCCATCTTTTTCCATAGAGGACAGCAACGTTGAGACCGTCTGCCGGGAAGAGCCGACGACCTTCGCGATATTGTCCACCGTCAACCCGACCTTCACGTAGACCCCTTCCTCGACTTCCTTGCCGGAGCTCGCCGCCCGCTCATAGAGGTACACGGCCACACGCTTGTCGGCGCAGTTGAAGTAGAGATTCTCAATGGTGGAGATGGCCCCGCTCATCAATCTGCCGACGGAGCCCATCAACGCCGCAATGAGCGGTTGCTGCAGGCTGGCCTGGCAAAGCAGGGCGTCGATGGGGCAGGTCAGCAGCGTCGCGTCCTCAAGCGCCTCCACATGGGCGCGCGTGTGCGTGCTGTACACATCGCCCGGGCCAAGAATGGCGAGCGAGATCTCCCGGCCCTGAAGCGCAAGGTACACGCGCAGGCGGCCGCGCTTGACTATGAAGACCAGATTTTCTTTGTGGTAGGGGCTAAACAGGAGCTGCCGCTTTTGAAAGCGGCATTCAGTGAACTGCGACAACATGGACGGGTCCGAGTCACCCTCCGCGAGCGCGCCAAGAAGGTCGTTGCTCCTCGCTTCCGTTGGGTGACCGGCCATGCGCTCTTCCTCCCGGCGGCCGCCAAAAGCGCGGCACACGCTCAGACCTTGTGGGGAATCGGCAAAACGCAAATTCGCTAGCCTTCAACGCCGGATGCCGCGATGGCTTCCGGCTCAAGGCCATAGTCGGATATTAGAAGCGGTCTTGTCAAATATTTCACAAGCTCTTTTCGGATATTGTTGCAATTTGCAGCACGCTTCTTGCCCCAGGGGAAATGGCGCGGCGAAGCTGAACGCGAGGAATGCGCCCGCCGCCCTGGTTGGCAGCATGGGCAATCCGGTCGGCAGCGCCGACCAGGGCTGAAGATCCCCCCTGATGCGTTGGGTGCGAGGCCAATGACGCGCGCCCCCCAACGCAATGGGGATGATGCCCCGTGGAGCTGGCGGCGCTCAGTTGCCTGAATGTTCCAGCGATACGCTGCGGCAATGCGCCCCTCCACTGTTGCCTCGGTATTGAGCGGCATGGTCCCCGGGGCAGAGAAGCCGCACATGTTTTCCGCGTTCCCCGTCATCCTGTTCCGGCAGCTGGGGCGGCCCCGGAGAGGCCATGCCCCCACTGCGGGATCCCCCGGAGAAAGCGCCCTGTTTTCTACCTACAGCTTGCTTTTCAGCACAATGTCGGTGATGGGCCCGCGGCTTTTTTCGCCCTTGAGCACCATATGGGCGTAGTTCTTGAATCCTTTCAGCTTCTTGACTGTCCAGTTGAGGCCGTTGTTGCTCTCGTTGAGATACGGGTTGTCCACCTGCCGGGTATCGCCCAGGCAAATGCACTTGACGCCTTCGCCCATGCGGGTGAGCAGCGCGCGCGTTTCCCCGCGCGAGAGATTCTGCATCTCGTCCACGACGACGACGCAGTTCTCCAGATTCATGCCCCGGATGTAGGCGATGGGCTGGATGATGAAGCGTTTGGGGTTCAGGCGCAGCACGTCGGCCTGCGGGTCCTGAAAGATGCGGTTGGCGGGCCGCAGCTCGTGCAGTTTCAAAAGCAGATCGGTGATGTAGCGCACGTAAGGGCCCATTTTCTCCTCCACGTCGCCGGGGAGGAAGCCCATCTTCGCGCCGATCTCCACCACCGGCTTCACCAGATAGATGCGCTTGAAGGGATTGTCCTTGCGCTCCAGGGTCAAATACAGGGCGGCGGCCAGGGCCAGGTAGGTCTTGCCGTACCCCGCCTCGGATTGCAGGCTCACCAGGTCGATGCGCGGGTCAAGCATGAGCTCCAGGGCGAGGTTTTGGTACACCGTGCGCGGCTTGAGGCCCCATATCTCGTGGCTGTAGCCGATGGGCTTGGGACCGTCCGGTCCATAGAAGACCGGGGTGCCCGCCTCCCAGCGGAAGGAGTTGGGCACGGGCTCCTCATCCTCCTCCACAAAGCCCGTGTAGATCTGCGATTCGCTCTGAAACGGCACGGAGTCGCGGTAGCCCTCGCAGGGAATGCCGGAAACGCGGGCCTTGAGCTGCAGGATGCGGTCGTTGGTGACGAGGATGGGCTCGTGGATCGGATGGTGGCTGACCTCCCGCAGGATGCGGTCGTCGGGCGATTCGTCGGTGGCGAGAGGCAGGGCGCTGCCGCCGGGCGGAAAGATGTGGACGCTGGGATCGGAAAGGATGGTGGTGACGGCCTGGGCCACCACATGCCCGAGGCGGGGGTCGCGCTTGAGCTTATCAAGCTCCGTGAGCACGGTGTAAGGGATGTGGATGTTGTTGTCCTGGCCGTTGCGCAGCGCCTGGATGCACTTCGGATTCTCAATGAGCACGTTTGTATCGAGCACGAAGTTTTTCGATGCCATTAGGATCCCTTGGGCTTTGGGTTTCGGCCCGGAGCGGACCGGCAGGGTCCCCTGTCGTCGTGCTGGCGTTTGTTAGTCCTTCCCACTCACCTCCCACTCCGGCTTTCTCTGCGCTGCGGAAAAATGTCCGCCTGCCTTTAAACAATCTCTAAACACTCGCCCCACAGAAATCCAGGGCAAAAGCGCGTCGGAACAGTGACGATGCGGTGACGGGCAAACAGGGCGAGCATTTGCGCGCCGGGCCAAGGAACGGGGCTAGGCCCGGGCCTCGTCGGCCCGTGCGCCGTCCGCCGCGGCATGCCGCCGCCGGGCCAGAACAATATCCTTGTGGTGCGCGTCGGCCCAGCTCACCAGGTTTTCAAGAGGAGCCAAAAAGGAGGACTTCGCCATCGCCTTCGTGGACGAGTTGGAGAAGCCCGCGCACGTGCGCCAGCGTTTCACCGTCGGCTATTAAGCGCACCCTGACCGAGTTCCCAATCGAAAGGGCCCTGGCCGCGCATTCACACGGTCAGGGCCCTTATATCATCCGGGGGGGCTCCGCGGAGAAGAACGAACCCCGAAGGGTTCCTGCCAAGGCCTCTTGCTCTTTCGACGCGCGCCTACAGTTCCTTGCCCAGCGCCTCGGCCAGGGCCGGGATGGTGTAGTCCTCCGGCTGAATATGGGCGCGGAAGCCGTAACGCGTCAGGGTCTTGGCCGTCACCGGCCCAATGCAGGCCAGCTTGACGCCGGGATACATGCGCAGCGCCTCCAGGGGCACCAAGTCGAAGAAGTTGTCCACCGTGCTGGAGCTGGCGAAGGTGATGGCCTGGATTTTCCCAGTGGCCAGGGCGTCCACTATCTCGGTGGGGTCCTGCTGCGAGAGCTTGGTTTCATAGACCGGCAGCACGCGCACATGGGCGCCCGCCTTGGCGAGCTGCTCGGGCAACACCTCGCGGGCGGCCTTGGCGCGCGGGATGAGCACGTTCTTTCCGGCCACGCCCAGGGCCAGCAACCCGGCCACAACGTCCTCGGCCACGTATTTGGCGGGGATGAAATCGGGCGTCACGCCGCGTTTTTTGAGCTCGTCCGCCGTGGCGGGGCCGATGGCGGCCACGCTGCACCCGCCAAGCGCGCGGGTGTCCAGGCCGGTTTCGCCCAGCTGATTCCAGAAATGCTTGACGCCGTTGACCGAGGTGAACACGAGCCAGTCCACCGCGCCAAGGCCCAGAATGGCCTGCTCAACCTCGGCGTAATCGTCCAGGGGCTCCACGCTGATGGTGGGAAACTCGTAGACGCGGGCGCCCATGTGCTTGAGCACGTTGGTGAGTTCGCTGGCTTGCTCGCGCGCGCGGGTGACCACGACGCCCTTGCCGAGCAACGGCTTTTTCTCGAACCAGGCGAGCTTGTCGTGCAGGCTGCACACTCCGCCCACAATGATGATGCTGGGCGCGGCGAACTGGCGTTTTTCCGCCTCCGCCGCAACATGCTCAAGGGTGCTCACCATGGACTGCTGGTTGGCGCGGGTGCCCCAGCGCACAAGGGCCACGGGCGTGTTCTTGTCGCGGCCGCCCTTGATGAGGTTTCCGGCGATCATGGGCAGGTTCTTGACGCCCATGTAGAACACCAGCGTGCTGTTGCTCTTGGCGTACACCTCCCAGTTGTTCCCGCTCTCCTCCTTGGTCGGGTCCTCGTGCCCGGTGATGAAGCAGACGCTGGTGGTGAAGTCGCGGTGGGTGACGGGAATGCCGGCATACGCCGGGGCGGCCACGCCGGCGGTGACGCCGGGCACGACCTCAAAGGCCACGCCGGCGGCCACAAGCTCCTCGGCCTCCTCGCCCCCGCGCCCAAAAACATACGGATCGCCGCCCTTGAGCCGCGCCACGCTCTTGCCCGCCTTGGCCTTGTCGATGATGAGCTGGTTGATCTGGTCCTGGGGCAGGGTGTGGTCGCCGCCCTTTTTGCCCACGTAGATGATCTCGGCGTCGGCGCGGGCGTATTTGAGAAATTCCTTGTTGGCGAGATAGTCGTAGACCACCACGTCGCAGGTCTCGATGAGCTCCTTGGCCCGAATGGTGAGCAGGCCGGGATCGCCGGGACCCGCGCCGATGAGGTACACTGTGGACATAAGGTACTCCTAGTCGCCGTATTGTTTGGTGGCGGCGGGTTCAAAGAGCATCACGCGGCACTCGTTTGGGCAGACGGGCATGTGCTCCACCCCGCGCGGGATGATGAAGAATTCGCCAGGGCCGAGCGTGATGTCCTCCGCCGCGCTGACCTTTCTCACGCCTGCCTCCGAATGCGCGCCAGGGCGGTAGCGCCCGCCAGCACCACGCTGGTCTCCACCTGCCGCTCGGGTATGCTCCAGTAGATGCGCAGGAGGGTTTCCTTCTCCTCGCGCGTGGTGAGGGTAAAGCCGTGCTTCCGGTAAAAGCGCACGGCCCAGTCCGCCGCGGCCCAGGTTCCAATGAGCATGGGCCGCCGCGCAAGCTCCATCAAATGCGCCAGCAGCCGCCCGCCTATGCCCTGCCCGCGCCGGGCCGTTTCCACATAGGCGTGGCGGATGAGCGTCACGTCGCCGATGCCCTTCGGGTCGGCGTTGTCCACGTCCTGAATGCCCATGACGCCGACGAGTCCGCCCGCGTCCTGCGCGCCCCAAAAACGCACGCCCGCCTTGATTTCTGCGCGCAGCTCGGCAAGCGGCATGTAGGGCTCGTGGTAGCGGTCCGCCGGGATGACGCCCTTGTAGGCGCTCGCCGCGTCGCACACGATGTCCGCCATGCGCGGCTCCTCGGCCGGCAGGCAGGGGCGCAGGGTCACGCCGGGCATGAGCTTACGCCTCCGCCAGCGCGCCGTTGAGGCGTTCCTGCAGTTCGGCCAGCTTGGCGCGGGCGTCGGCCAGCCCGGCCAGCTTTTCGCGCTCGGCGGCCACTATGTCCGCCGGGGCGTGCCCGGCGAAGCCGGGGGACGAGAGTTTGGCGTTCAGCGCCGTCAACTGCTTGTCCAGCTTGCCCAGCTCCTTGTCCAGCCGGGCCACCTCGGCCCCGAAGTCCACAATGCCCTTGAGCGGCACAAAGATGCGCGCGCCTTCCACAACCGCCGTGCCGCTGGCGCGCGGCCCGGTCTTGCCGGGGCCGATGTCCGCCGTTTCGATGCGGGCCAGGGACTGGATGAGGTGGACGCTTTCGGTGAGCACGCGCCGCGCATGGTCCGCGCCGGAAACGGAACCGGAGGCGCCGTCGGCCGCGCCCGCCGTGTCGATGACGAGCGGCAGCTTCTTGGCGGGGTCGATGCAGAGCTCCGTGCGGATGGCGCGCACGCTGGTGACCACGCCCTGGAAGAAGGCCATGTCGCGCGCGGCCTGGGGGTTGACGCAGCAGGGCCGCCGCGCCGGATAGGGACGCAGGGCCAGTTCGCGGGCGTCGGCGCCGTTTTCCACGGGGTGGATGCCCGGCAGAACGCTCCAGATCTCCTGGGTGACGAACGGCATCACCGGGTGCAGCAGCACCATGGTCTCGGAGAGCACGGTAAGCAACACGCGGCGGGTGCCCTCCTTGGCCGGGCCGTCCTCGCCGTACAGGTCGCCCTTGGCCATTTCCACAAACCAGTCGCAGAACTCGTTCCAAATGAACTTGTACAGCGACTGCGCAATGTCGTTGAAGCGGTATTCGAGGGTGGCGCTCTCCACCTCGCCCTTCACTTCCTCCAGGCGGTGCAGAATCCAGCGATTGGCCAGCGGCGCGTCTTCCAGCGCCTCGTTCAGCGTCAGCGCGGGCTCGCCGGGCAGGTTCATGAGGGCGAAGCGCGCGCTGTTCCAAATCTTGTTCACAAAGTGGCGGTAGCCCTCGATGCGCTTCTCGCTGAGCTTGATGTCGCGGCCCATGGCGGCGAAGGCCGTGAGGGTGAAACGCAGGGAGTCCGTGCCGTACTTGGCGATCATCTCCAGCGGGTCGATGACGTTGCCCGTGGACTTGCTCATCTTCTTGCCCTGCTCGTCGCGCACGAGGGCGTGGATGTACACGTGGTGGAAGGGCACCTGATCCATGAAGTGAATGCCCATCATCATCATGCGCGCCACCCAGAAGAACAGGATGTCGAACCCGGTGACGAGCACGCTGGTGGGATAGTAGGCCTGCAGCTTGGGCGCGGGCTTGTCCTTCTCGCCGGGCCAGCCCATGGTGGAGAACGGCCACAGGGCGGAGCTGAACCAGGTGTCCAGCACGTCGTCCTCCTGCTTCAGCGCGCCGCCGCACTTGGGGCAGCCGTGGGCCGGGTCGGCGGGGTCCTCCACCTGCACGATCATTTCGCCGCAGGCCTCGCAGGTCCAGGCGGGAATGCGGTGGCCCCACCAGATTTGCCGACTGATGCACCAGTCGCGGATGTTGTCCAGCCACTCGTAGTAGGTTTTTTCCCACTGGGCGGGGAAGATCTGCGTTTTGTCCGGCACGGCGGCGCGCGCGGCGGCGGCAAGGGGCCCCACCTTCACGAACCACTGCTCGGAGACGTGCGGTTCGATGACGGACTTGCAGCGGTAGCACTCGCCCACGCTGTGGTCGTGGTCGGCCACGTCCACCAGCAGCCCGGCGGCGTCCAGGTCGGCCACGATCCTCTCGCGGCACGCCGCGCTGGGCAGGCCGCGGTACGCCTCGGGCGCGTTCTCGTTCATGAAGCCCTTGTCGTCGATGACCGTGATGACGGGCAGGTTGTGCTTTTTGGAAAGCGCCCAGTCGTTCATGTCGTGCGCGGGGGTGATTTTGAGGCAGCCGGTGCCGAACTCGCGGTC
>Ga0183100_1001486_pt1 | contig 11649 bp, 10 predicted proteins | sample Biomet2_FD_127789 | JGI IMG/M metagenome (GOLD analysis project Ga0183100, IMG submission 127789) | Microbial communities from bioreactor (seeded with anoxic lake sediment) at LBNL, California, USA - Biofuel metagenome 2 | ecosystem: Engineered > Bioreactor > Anaerobic > Unclassified ...
AATAAAAAAATATATCTATGGATATAAATTACAAGAACTATTTGACAAGGGAACTGAAACCATACTGAAATATAAGGCGCAGAAGTGGCTATCGGATGACAGGAATAATAATGCTATAACTTTGGAAGACCAAGAATGGATTAATGATATATGGCTCCCCGTCACAGCAAAATTTGGTTGGAAATTTTGGGCAATTGTTCAACCAGAAAAAATCATGGGACAATTAAATATGACTAGGAATGCAAAATTTGCCTCCAATGAAGGCATCCTGACGGCTACATTCGATGATCCTGACTATGCCTTGAATTGGCTTGTTGATCAGAAAATAGAGTACGATGTACATTTGAATTCGGATTATAAATTGTGTATTTAATATATGTTTTTTTAAAAACTGCCCCAATAGGACAAATCCTAAAGAATCGGTCATAGTACAAAACTATAAAAAGATACCCCCAGTTTACCAGACTGAGGGTATCTTTTTCATTTGCCGGACAAGTGAGAAGCTTGTCTAATGGCTATTGTATCATAAATAGTATCGATTGTCAATTTTCGAATATACCTCAATCGCAAGTATACCGTGGGCGATTCCCTATTGATTTTTCCGCTCATCTAGGTAAGAAAGCAAAATAGCACAGCCTAGTATAATGCCAGCGCCCCATATTGCTCGAGCAGAAAGCCAATAGGTTATCAATGCGCCTATGCAAGCCCCACATACAAATGAAAAAATAATCGTGAAATACCGCATAGATCGGATAGCCGCTTTGCGATCTTTTTTGGTAACCGCCATATAGGCTGCCTGTGAAGCAGATCGCAAATTACCCGTGCACATGGTCGTGCTAAATGGCGCATCCACCAACTTACGAAAGGATGATACTTGAACCGACGCAATAAACGAAACAGTGATAGTGATCACAAAATTTGGCGTGCTAACTGGTATAAATCCTATGGCAAAAAGAACAAGCAATTCAAAAATTAAAATAGCTCGTGTCCAATCCATCGACTGCAAATGTGAAGCCGCCTTTTTAATGATTTCAGAAGCCACTACTCCTGCCATAAATGCTAATATTGGTGGGACATGAGCCAATGCTTGAGCCCATTCACCTTTGGCGGCATAGATTCCCAAAAAAACGATATTCCCTGTTTGCGCGTTACAGAAAACGCCGCCTCGTCCCACAAATGTATAAGCATCCAAAAATCCACCAACTATGGCAAGAAGCATGCCAAACAGAAGTGATTCGTGAATGGGGTGTTTTGAAACTTCCTTTTTTTCCCTCATCAAGCTTAAAATATTTTCCATAATTTTCTTGTCCATCAACTCCGTCATAATTATTATCATGTTAGACCATCCATTTTTTAATTTCTATATGGTCAAACCAATTCTCAATATATTATCATACGACAGGACAAAGAAAATGTCAAATGTGCTAATTCGCGCTCGCTATCACGCGTGATAGAAGGGCGATTCCCCTATCAATTTCCTCCAAACTCATACCGGCATACCCGAGCACCAAACACGCTTTGTGGGGCAAAACAGTGCCGCTTAAATAGTACTGTGATATGCCATGTATCTTGATGCTGTTTTTCTTTGCCCTTTGGATGATTGCCTCTTCCGAAAGTTCGGTATCCAGCCTAAGAAGCAAATGCAGCCCATAATCCGCACCGATAATCTCAACTGTTCCCTTTTCAAAATATTGATGAATGGCGTCAACCAACGCGTCTTTCTTCTTTTTATACAACTTTCTCGACCGGTTGATATGTCTGCAAAAATATCCAACATCCATAAATTCGTTCAGCGTGTGTTGTTCAAAACGCGAAATGGTGGAGGCTTCATAGCGGAATTTTTCTTTGTATTCCCCCAAAAGACCCAGTGGCAAAACCATATACGCGATACGAATCGACGGCGCCAGCATGCGTGAAAATGTGCTGATATAAATCACTTTATCAGACTCGGTAAGTCCTTGGATAGACGGAATGGGCCTCGACCCGAATCGAAATTCGCTGTCGTAATCGTCTTCGATGATGTAACGATTTTCCGCCTCTTCTGCCCACTTTAAAAATTCGATTCGTCGCCCGACCGGCATAACAACGCCTGTTGGAAACTGGTGTGACGGCGTTAGATAAGCAATGGTGGCATCGGTCTTTCGGAGCTCATCCAGTTGCATTCCCTGTTTATCGACAGAAATCAGCACCATTTTTCTCCTTAAATTCTTTAGAAGATTATAGGTCTTATAATAACCTGGATTTTCCAGAGCGAATGCGCTATCCTTTTCTAATAAACTGCTCACGATTCCGATTAAATATTCCATGCCAGCGCCGACGACAACTTGTTCTGCCGTGCAAAGAGTGCCTCGAAATTCACGGATATATTTCGCAATGCTCTCGCGCAGACATAGGTCACCCTGTCCCTCTCCGCTATCTAATAAATCCTTATAGAGCATGTCCCGGGAAATTTTCGCCCAAGTAGAAAACGGGAACGTTTTAGTATCCACCGAATTCGTTTTGAAATTGTATCGATAAGACGGCTTGTTCGCCCTATCTTCTATCGCATTTTTGAGCCGTATCGTCGGCGCTAATGCGTCAATTTTCGACACAAAAAAGCCACTTCGCGGTTTACTATAGATGTACCCTTCCTGCACAAGCATATCATAAGCTGTTTCTATCGTATTGCCGCTGACCGTTAAATACTCGCCTAAAACGCGCTTCGAAGGCAGTTTTTCGTTTTCTTTAAAGTGACCGTTTCGTATTTCTCCCACAATAAATCGATAAAGTTGCTCATATTTCGGGTGCTTTCGATCAGTCTCCCACATCACCATAAAATTGTTCATTTTAATCTGACCTCATAATTTATTCTCAAATTTACAATCTTTACTTAATTAATACTTATGTGATCAATAATTTACAACGTTTCTATGTATTTTTGTAATTCAAGCCAGCTTACAGCTTCCATATATTTTTCATTTTCACTTCTTTTATTTTTGAATTGATTATACCATACCGGAGTCATATCGGCATGAGCTGCACCTAAAACATCAGCATCAAAGCTATCGCCGACATACCATATTTTATCACCGCATAAATTCATTTTGCTTTTCGCAATCTCAAATATCTTTGGACTAGGTTTTCTAAAATAGTAATCTGTACTGGAAATAACAAACTCGAAATTCAAACCAGGAAGTAACTCCTTTATTTCTTGACTTAAAACTTCTCCAGAAAATTCGTTATTACTCAAAATGCCTATTCTAATTTGATTGTTTTGTAAATAATTAAGAAAATCTAAAATTCCCTCTGTTGGTTTATATGTAAAAATCTCCCGCCTAAATATTCCTTCAAGTTGTTCATAGGTGTTCGTAAATGTAATGTTAAATTTTTCAAAAACATATCGATAATAATTTCTAAAACTTGCTTCAATCATGTACACTTGGTTGATTATATTTATTTCATTATCTAACTTGCAAAATGCTTCTATGATTTCATTTGTTGTAACATTATTGGGATTAACAGATATACTCAGTAATTTATCAATACCCGATTCAAATTTACACTCCTCAGATTCAACAAGAGTACCTCCATAATCAAAGACTATAGCAGATGGACGAATCATTTATAAAAGCTCCTTTTAATTATATTTTAATGATCTATTATTATTCAAAAATATTATATTTAGGGCGAGTGACATTGATGAAGTTAACTGTCCGCCCACAATAAATCGATAAAGTTGCTCATATTTTGGGTGCTTTCCATCGGTCTCCCAAATCACCACAAAATTGTTCATTTTAATCTGACCTCATAAATTATTCTTAAATTGACACTTTAAACCATGTCAATTTTGAATATAATTATAACATAGCTTTTAAAAAAGTCAATCTGAATAAAAAGGAAATGATAAAAATGGAAAGAGAAACCCTCAACAAAAACTTGGCACAAATGTTAAAAGGCGGCGTTATTATGGACGTTGTCAATCCTGAACAGGCAATCATCGCCGAAAAATCCGGCGCCGTAGCTGTTATGGCATTAGAGCGCGTACCGTCTGACATCAGAAAAGAGGGCGGCGTTGCTCGTATGAGCGATCCTAAGATGATTAAAGAAATTCAACAAGCGGTCAGCATTCCGGTTATGGCAAAGGTTCGTATCGGTCATATCGCCGAAGCGCAAATCATCGAATCGTTAGGCGTCGATTACATAGACGAAAGCGAAGTATTAACGCCTGCTGACGATTTGTATCTCCTAAATAAACACGACTCCAAGGTCCCTTTTGTATGTGGCGCTAGAAACATCGGAGAGGCACTTCGCCGCATCGCGGAAGGTGCATCCATGATTCGTACCAAAGGCGAAGCTGGTACTGGTAACGTGGTAGAAGCGGTTCGCCATATGCGCACGATGATGAGCGGTATTCGTCAAATATCGAATCTACCAACAGAAGAGCTAATGACATTTGCCAAAGAGAACGGTGCTCCTTACGATTTGGTGAAATGGGTAGCCGAAAATGGCAAATTACCGGTCGTTAATTTCGCTGCCGGCGGAATTGCCACACCAGCCGATGCCGCACTCATGATGCAACTAGGCGCCGAAGGTGTCTTTGTTGGTTCGGGTATTTTCAAGTCATCCAATCCGGAAGCGCGCGCAAGAGCTATCGTCAAAGCGACGACTTATTACAACGATCCCGCTGTTTTGGCAGAAGCCAGCGAAAATTTGGGAGAGGCTATTCGCGGTATTCAAATCGGTCAAATCCCAGAAAACGAAATTATGGCTAACAGGGGTTGGTAAACATGACAACAATCGGTGTTTTAGCTCTGCAAGGGTCTGTTTGCGAGCATATTAACCTATTAAATCAGCTCCCAGACGTCACAAGTATGGAAGTCAAGACGCAAAAAGATTTAGAGGAAGTGGACGGCATCATTTTGCCGGGTGGTGAAAGCACCACGATCAGTAAACTCCTAAAAGATTTTTCTTTGCACGAACCGTTAAAAGAAAGAATTCAAAATGGTCTGCCTGTATGGGGCACTTGTGCGGGGTTAATCCTACTTGCCAAAAACATTGTGGGTGAATCCCCCCATTTAGGGGTCATGGACATCACGGTGCATCGAAATGCTTACGGCAGGCAAATTGACAGCTTTATGGACTCACACGCCATACCGCCCATATCGGAAACCCCTATCCCCCTTGTATTTATTCGCGCGCCGTGGATTGAATCCGTCGGTGAAAATGTCCGCACACTACTGACGTTAGAAGGGCACATTGTGGCGGCGCAAGAGGGAAACAGGCTCGCTACGTCGTTTCATCCGGAACTGACTGCCAATACAGCTTTTCATGCGTATTTCGCGAAATTGTGTAAGGAATATCGCAATATATAAATATATTGTCAAAAATTATCAATTAATTTATCTGAACCCAAAGAGAGACAAGTTTGATATATAAAGACTTGTCTCTTTGCATACTTATAAGCAAAGTAAAAATTAACAGCGTAATAAATTCTGCAATTCCACAATATTTGCTCCTACATCTTTTGGACTATGAGCATCTGAAGCAGTAAGAATTCTAACTCTTTTATCAATAAATACCTTTAACATTGTTGCATTCATTCCAAGTTGACAATTTTTGCTATAATTTAGATACAATCCACCACTTTGCTCAGCATACATATCATATTTACAAAGTAAATTTGCTAACTTTTCATATGTACTTACCAAGTCATAAGAAGGTTTATGCCCAAAAACTTTAATACTATCTGGATGAGCAATTCCTGTAAATAAATTGCTTTCTATTAATCTTTCCATTATTTCATAATATTGAATGTAAATTTTATCAATGCTTATATTGTCCCAAAATTCTTTTTTATGGTCAAATCCAAATCCATCAACCCAATGAACTGAACCAGTGGCAAAATCAAAGGAGTAACTATCTATAATTTCTTGGATTAAACATTCATATCCATCAAAATAGCAAATTTCCAACCCAAATTTAACTTTTATTGGGTACGTTATTTGTCTTGCTCGTTCAATAAATGATATGTAATCTTTAATGGATAAACTTCCGTCATTTTTACGTTTAAACCAATCTCTTTGGTAAATACTGTAATCACATATGGATTTATACATTGGAATAAATTCATTAAATCTATGGCTATGTTCAAGTAAATATATTTCGTCAAGCCCACGATTAATCGCGGTTTCTACGAATTCATTTAACCACTCAATTGTATATTTACCTCTTTCGAGATGAATATGGCAATCAATAGACATATTTAACGCCTCCTATACACAAAAGAGTACTTTGTTGCTCTTAAAACATCATAATCCTAATTTATCCAATAGTCAATGATTCTTGTTAATATCAATAAAAGAGTTGGCAATTGCCAACTCTTTTATTGTTCTCTCTATTTCCAGCTTTCGACTCCATCTTGCTTGGTATATTCATGCGAAATTGATGCTTCTACAATGTTGTAATATGCCCAATGGAAAGGTGGTACATCGATATAGGAACTAAGATCTTCTGCATGATTATCAATAAAATCGTTATCAGGAGTCCTGTCCAAAATTTTATTCATGATGGTCGCCACTTCTGCCCGAGTGACTGTCTCATTAGGACGAAAGGTTCCATCTTCGTAGCCATTCACCCAACCGGATTTTTCACCGAAACCTATATAGGAAAGTGCCCAATAATTTTGAGGGATGTCCACAAAATTGGCGCTCGCTTTTTCGGTTACTTTGTCCGCCAAATACGCCATCGTGACAAATTCGGCGCGTGTTACTTTTTTGTTCGGCTGAAATGACCCATCGCTATAGCCAGACACTATGTTACACTGTTTCATGAGTTCGACAGCTCTCGAGTACCAAGCAGTCGGGCTAACATCATAGAATGAACCATAGTTCACTTCTTTGGAATCAAATAGCGCCTTGTCTTGACTGTCGACCAACAAATTGGCAAATATCGTAGCGGCTTCCGCGCGTGTCAATCCGTCATCTGGGCGAAACATATTGTCAGATCCTTGCATATAGGCGTGATGCTCTTTTTTGTTCAGTAACCAATCAGTAATAAGAGGCACCTCAATCTTAGTTGATTGCTGATAGGTAGTCTGGTAAAAATCGATTAACGGCTGGTTAGCAAATAGCGTATGATAGGCATAATGCACTTCCCCATTTACTTGGGGTATGGTGCGGTTAAGCGACACTTCCTTTTGGATGGCATCAATTCCATACCAAGGACTCGTTTGATCGGTATTTCCCGCCTGATAATCCGCCATGCCGATATATAACTTAACCTCCGTACCGCTTACCACGTTCGTCCACCAATTGACCAGCGTCTCATAATCGGCGGTGGGATGACCGATATACCAATAAATTTGGGGGCAAATATAATCTATCCAGCCCTCTTTTACCCATTCTTTCGAATCGGCATAGTGCTGTGTATAGCTCTCCCCCCCATTGGTATTGGATCCACCTTGAACGCTAGAAGCGTTAGCCCAAATGCCAGCAGGACTGACGCCAAATGACAAATCGGGTTTTATCGCATGAAGCTGCTCATTTAGGTCTTTTACTAATAAATTGACGCTATCTCTTCTAAAATCGCCTATATTGCCAAACGCTTGCCCATAGGTTGCATATGTGGCCGCATCATCAAAATCTGTGCCGGGATAGAAATAATCGTCCATATGTATCCCATCCACATCATAATTTCGTGCAATTTCAGCGGCACCAGATTCAATGAGTTTGCGAACTTCAGGAATACCAGGATTAAAGTAGTAATTTCCATCCGTGTATTTCACGACCCAATCGGGATGAACTTTCGCCGGATGTGTATCTGGTAATTTAGCAAATTCCGCATCTTTCCCTTTTGTTATGCGGTAAGGATTAATCCAGGCATGCAGTTCAATTCCGCGCTTATGCGCTTCGGTAATCCAATAAGCCAAAGGATCAAAATTATCCGCTGGGGCCGTTCCGACAGAACCGGTTAAATACTTACTCCACGGAAAAATATCGGATTTATAGAGAGCATCCGCCGATGGCCTGACTTGCAAAATAACGGCATTGAGGCCCATTTTTTTACACTCGTCCAATATACCATCCGCCTGACTTTTGAGCGTATTAGCGTCCGTGGTTGCTTTTTTTGGATAATCCAAATTATAGACCGAAGCCACCCACACTGCACGAAAAGCAATATTGTCGGCTGCTACTTTTTCTGGATGGATTATAAAAAAAGAAGTAATAGCGATCATAAGTGTTAAAAATATACATAAACTAATTTTTGATTTTTTCATAAGCAAATCCTTTCCACGCGATGTTTACCATTCAACTTTCTCTTATTATAACAAAATTGCGAGATAGCTGCAACAGCAAATCAAATAAACCACAATTTGGCTAGTGTTCAATAAACATTCCATCTTTATGAATGATAACGGAGAAATATGCTGTTTTTGACATATCATTTTCTCTTTTTAAACAACGTCCGCGAAAGCCCTATAAAAAGGCTAATCAGTCTTTTTATAGGGCTTTCGCTCGAAAAAAAAGTTGCCTTATACTAAGACAACTTCTGATATTACAAAGTATTAAAGAGCTGCTTTTGCTTTTTCAACCAAAGAAGCAAATGCTTCTGGATCAGCAATAGCAATTTCAGAAAGGACTTTACGATTCATATCAACATTCGCTTTCTTCAAACCATCCATGAAACGGCTGTAATTCAAACCATTCATTTTAGTAGCAGCGCTAATTCTAGCAATCCACAATCTTCTGAAAGTACGTTTCTTTTGCTTTCTTCCAACATATGAATATACCAATGATTTCATAACAGCTTGGTTGGCTGTTTTATATAATTTGCTCTTAGCGCCTCTGTAGCCTTTTGCCAATTTTAAAATTTTCTTATGATGTTTTCTTGTGCTCAAAGCACCTTTGACTCTTGCCATCTAACTTACCTCTCTTTCCGTATCCGTATTATTTATAAGGGATTAATGTCTTGATTGTAGCCTCATTTGCCGTACTTGCATAAGCCGTTTTACGTAATCCTCTTTTTCTCTTAGTGGATTTTTTCGTTAAAATATGGCTACGGTAAGCACTACCTCTTTTTACCTTACCGGACTTGGTAAGAGAAAAACGCTTTGCCGATGCTCTATGTGTCTTTATTTTAGGCATTTGTAACACTCCTTCCAATATTGATAAATCATACTTTCGTATATTTATTGTAATCTCTTTCATAGAAAAGAGAAAACTTACGCTTCCTGTTTAGGCGCCATAATGATGAACATGCTTCTGCCTTCAAATTTCGGTAACTTTTCTACAGTTCCAGCTTCGTTGGCACTCTCAGCAAAGCGATCTAGCAACTCTTTTCCTAAAGAACTGTGTTTAATCTCACGACCGCGGAAACGAACGCTGACTTTTACTTTGTTGCCATGTTGCAAAAACTTGATAGCATTTTTTAATTTTGTGTCAAAATCATGCGTATCAATAGCAGGTGACAAACGTACTTCTTTGATATCGATTACCTTTTGGTTTTTCTTGTTTTCTTTTTCTTTCTTGGCCAATTCAAATCGGTACTTTCCATAATCCATAATCTTGCACACCTTAGGTGCCGCTTGAGGAGCGATTAACACTAAATCCAAGTTCTTTTGAGAAGCAATATTCATAGCTTCTTCTGCACTTAAAATACCTAATTGTTCTCCATCGTCACCGATCACACGGATTTGCTTGTCACGAATTTGTTCGTTAATTAACAAGTCTTTGCTACTGATAATACTCACCTTCCTAAACATATAAAATTACGTAAAAAAATACGGGCAGAAAACTCTACCCGTATATAAACATCTTGAGACTATAAAAATAGTAACATCGTTTATTTACCGTACACCTAAATCGGGACGGTGAGAACGAATAGGTTCTGCTTGTTTTACTAAACTATTTTAACACACCATTTCTGGTTTGTCAACTATTTTTCGAAAATCCTGTATTTTATGTATCACGAATGTATTTTTAAGAACGGTTTTATCATACAAGCTAAAAATTTTGGCATTTTCAATACGAAAATTTTCATATTTCCACTCCCTTTCAAAATCACCATCTAAAGATGCAACAGTAACCAATACAGCAAATGATAACGGCTTCTAAAACGGCAACAACCCAGATGGGAACTGCCAAGGCCATAATAACCCCCAAACAAAAGAACACGCACAAAAGTCCGATTGTCCGACAGCATTTTCTCATCTTACCTGCCTCCATTTTTCATGTCTTACTGTCAGTATATGAGAAAAAGAGAATTATGTGATTATAAAACTATTCATGTTTTGCTGTGTCTTAATTGAGACTTGTTGTGGCTTCAGGTGTGGGCTGTGGCGAAGATGAAGGTGAAGGTGAAGATGGTGCTGGCGAAGGCGAAGAAGTTTCAGGAGTAGACGGGCTTGCTGGCGGAGCTTCGGAAGCAGATGGGCTAGTTTGCTGTGATACAGATGGCGATTCCGCTGGCATTGGTGTTGCCACTACCGCTTTTCCAGTGCCTACTGCTATTTTTCGCTTTTCTGGGTTATATCGACTTGTATGTAATAACTTTTTAGAAACGAGGCTGCCGCTTTCGTAAATTTGTTTATACGTATCGACAATACAGCCATCTTTCCCTCTTTGAACAATTTTTGTCTTGCCAGCTGGCATGGTAGGATCATTTGTTTTTTCTTCCGTAAAATTGATGACTCCAGTTGTCACCGTGCTGATGACAACCTTTTTATTTGGATTATCTTGATACCCCAGGAGAGATATATACACATAACCACCCTTGGTAAAAGCAGTAATTTTAATGGGATATTGTTTGTTATTTTTAAAGCGGAAATCTACCCCACCATAGGACACAGTTGCATCTTGACCCAATGGTACGTAAGTAATAGGTAGAGAATGTGCTTTCCTTTCAATCACTGTCAAATCAGCAGAAAGAACGTCATTATATAGCGTAGAAGACACCTGGCAAATGCCGCCACCTAGACCGTCTTCTATCTCATTATTAACATAAATCTGAGCATGTTCAAAGCCACGGGCCTCTGTTCGGGGTCCCACCGATTTGTTATACGAAAATGTAGCGCCTGGTGCAATAACTGTACCATTAATAAATTGCACGGCCAGTTCAACATTCTGGCTACGCGCGGTCAGCTTTTTGTTGTACCAAGAAGAATAGGACGCTAATGTATCTTTAAATAAAACTTGATTTAATTGCTCAGTCGTCACTTTCGGTTCTAAAACGGTTAGATTAATGATAATATCCGGTCCGCCTTCTTTTAGCTCTTTCAGCTTTTCTTTTGCCAAAGTCACATCTAAATTGTAACCCTGCTGGGCGGGAACTACGGAAACGGTCTTGTCACCATATTTATATGTAGCATCTACGGCAGCCTTGTCGACATCTTTTTTTAGTTTATCGACGTCAATATCCTTTGGTGCTTGCACTTTAAGGGATATTACTACATGAAAACTTCTGTCATGGATGGCTGTTAACGTTTTGGCATAATAATCTCCATTGATAGCTAAGCCACTTTTCCCGGGTTTTATAACCGCGCGGGCATTTTCTATCGTTATGGTATGTTCGACTATTTGCCCATCCTGCGAAAGTATTAATTTTTGTATGGCTTCCTTATATTTGTCTTGGTTGATGCTGACATCGGGAGATACATCGGTTTTTTTCCCAAAA
>Ga0183100_1001487_pt1 | contig 11639 bp, 6 predicted proteins | sample Biomet2_FD_127789 | JGI IMG/M metagenome (GOLD analysis project Ga0183100, IMG submission 127789) | Microbial communities from bioreactor (seeded with anoxic lake sediment) at LBNL, California, USA - Biofuel metagenome 2 | ecosystem: Engineered > Bioreactor > Anaerobic > Unclassified ...
TAACCATTGTCCCTATGGCGAGGATGATACATTTCTTTGCCCGGAGTAGTATTGTATGCCGGCACAGCTTCTATTTTTATATTACCAAGAATATTTTTCTTATCACCATTATTCATAATTATGCCTTTCCCCAGTTTTTTCTGGCTGGAAGCATTCAGAATTATCATCGTTTCCTTTTTGCTTGCGGCATTGATCGCCTTAGCATCAAGATGGTCACCATGTTCATGAGTAACCAAAATTAAATCGGCTTTGGGAAACGTTGAATAATCAGCGTAATCAGATACCGGATCTATCTGGATGGTATGCTTATTATAAGTGAGCATAAGGCTACCGTGCTTAATAAAAGTAATAGCCACTTCTTTTTTACTCTTAGTTTTAAAAATATCAGTCTCAAATGAACCTGCTAATGCAAAATCAGCAAAAAGTAGTCCAAGCATAAGTGTTAAGATTTTAAATTTCATATCATTACGTCTTTAACTGATTTATAATCATTTAATTTTATAAAAGTCACGAAGAACAAACTGGATAAGTTTAGCTGGTAAAAAGCCTTTAAACCGGGCAAATAAAACCTGCCCCCAAGGACCAACCAACGTACGGAATGGAGGATTTTTCTTTTCAACAATCCGGCATATTGATGCACCTAGTAATATAGGATCGCTTCCTTGATTTTCAGCCTCTTCGATAATGGCAAGTGTCCGGGCAAATGACGAGCCATAGTCACTGCTATTCAATGTATCAGCCGAGATTTTACGACTGGCAGTAAAACCTGTTGCAAAATCACCCGGTTCCACAAGACATATCTTTATATGAAAAGGATAAGTTTCCAAAGCTAAAGCTTCACTATACCCTTCAATGGCAAATTTAGATGCAGAGTAGAATCCCTGATATGGAACAGCCATGACACCTGCTATGGAACTGAGGTTTATAATCTTGCCTTGTCTGGCTTTTCGCATATATGGAAGAACCGCATTACACATCTTGACTACTCCCATAAAATTTGTATCCATCTGCTGAGAAATCTCCTCCGGAGTAGCTAATTCCAAAGCGCCTCCGATTCCCATTCCGGCATTATTGATTAGCACGTCAATACGCCCATGTTCTGAATAGATATGATTTACAGCTTGTTCTATTGAAGATTTATCAGTAACATCTACAGTAAGCATTCTAACGTCTCCCTGATTTTCTGTCTGTTTTCTGCTGGTGCCATAAACAATGTGTCCGCGTTTAGCCAACATCTGTGCACTAATCTTACCTAACCCGGAAGAAGCTCCTGTTATAAGGATAATCTGTTGCTGATTTTTCATATCATAAGAACTAAAATTCATATTCATACAAATATAGAACATTTATTAATATTGACTACTTTTGTACATTCTGAAAACAAAAATAAAATGAAAAAGGTAATTATAATTGGAGCTACTTCGGGAATTGGATACGAAGTGGCAAAAGAATGTCTTAAACAAGGGTGGCATGTAGGTGTTGCAGGAAGGCGGGAAAGTGCTCTGGAAAAGTTTCGTTCAACCAACCCTGACAGAATAGAAACTCAGGTTCTGGATGTGACCAAAGAAGACGCTCCCGATAAATTACAATTATTGATTAACAAACTGGGAGGAATGGATCTGTTTCTGCTTAGTTCAGGAATTGGTTCTCAGAATCTGGTTCTCAATCCCGAAATAGAAATTAATACCGCACGAACCAATGTAGGAGGATTCATCCGTCTGGTTACTGCAGCCTTTAATTATTTCAAGCAGCAAGGAGGCGGACATCTGGCTGTGATCAGTTCCATAGCCGGAACAAAAGGTTTAGGCTCGGCTCCGGCCTACTCAGCAACAAAGCGTTTCCAGAATACTTACATTGATTCGCTGGCTCAGCTTTCAAGGATGAAGAAACTGAATATTTCCTTTACCGATATACGCCCGGGGTTTGTGCAGACTGACCTGTTGAAAGACGGTAATTATCCGCTTTTGATGAAGCCTGATCATGTAGCCAAAAAGATTCTTCACGCTTTGAAAAACAAGAAACGTGTTGCCATAATAGATAGAAGATATGCTCTTCTGGTCTTTTTCTGGAGAATGATTCCTTCGTGGTTATGGGAAAGACTCCCGATAAAAAGTAAATAACTCTTCGGATATAATATAAATAGAGTGATGAAGCCAATATCTAGATAAGCTTTATCACTCTATTTTATTTCTGTTTTTAGATATTATCAAAAGAACTGGGCTTTATCCGTATATAGGTGGTTTATTTATAGAGTTCTTCTTTTCCAACTTCAGCAAATAGTTTTGCTACTATTGGAACAAGATCATTCACATACCTTTCTCCTTTTTCAGCTGTAGCTTTCCGCGGATCACCCACACCGGTATCTTTCGTTGCGCGATCCCAATGTCTGGGTGTCCATGCTACCTTCTCATTCAAAGAAGCTATTGCAAAAGGCTGACTATCCCCATCACCTGCCATACTCAGATCAACAAGTTCCGGGTTTAGATACATGATCACAGACGTTTCCTGCTCTCCGGCATGATCATCTATTTCTGCTTCAAAATATCCCTTGCAAGGAAGAATAGAATACCAGTTTGACTGCACTATAAGAAAATCAGGAAAATCAAAGGCCAGATCGCGAATCATATTCTTAAAGTTATTTCCCCCGTGACCGTTAAAGATAATCAGTTTACGCAATCCTTGTGAATAGAGTGAAGCTACTACATCAGAAAGTATAGCATACTGAGTTTGGTAACGTGCATGAATACAAAAACTCAGATTATGTTGTCCTGGATTCTGTGACCCTAATGGTATAGGAGGCATTACCATACAGCGAACTCCATAATCTTTCAATGCAACAGTTGCTGCTTTTACGGCTATCAATCTGGGAGCAATGCAATCTGTAAGATAAGGCAAATGATAATTATGGGGTTCTGTTGCTCCCCATGGGAGTATAGCCACGTCATACTGCAAATTTTTCACAGCACCATAGCAACTTACGGAAAGGTCTGTTTCTTTATCCATCTATTCTATTTTTATTTTTGTTGTGTTTTGACAGAAGACAAAGATAATGCTTTAAGAATCATGTTATCATTCTTTTTCATCAAAAGATAATACGAATCGCATGCTTATTATAATATTCAAATTAATATTCGGAAACATATTTTATATATTATATAGTCGTTTTATTCTCATATTTAATTGGGCATATTGAAATATCCTTTTATTTTTGCAACAACTACACATCGCCTTAATTCAATCATTATGAGAAAAATAACTATATCTATGAATCTAAAAACGTATAGAACCCCAATGATGAAAACAAAAAAATGGGCTATAACTCTGCTGTGCGCATTTTCAACCTTATATGCACAGGCTGAAGGATGGATAAGGGTTAATCAGGTAGGTTATCTGCCAATAGCCAAAAAAGTAGCTGTATTTATGAGTGAAGAGAAAGTACATGAAAATGATTTCTCACTGATGAATGCAGAAAACGGAAAGTCAGTTAAACACTTCAAATCAATAAAAGAGGTTGCTCTGTTTGGAAAAATGAAAAGCGTGTGCCGGCTCGACTTCAGTTCTTTCGAATCTTCCGGTAAATATTATCTGAAATGCGGGAAATACAAATCGTCGGTATTTACTATCAGTACCAAAGCGTATGATGGTGCAGCCGATATATTATTAAAATATATGAGGTATCAACGATGTGGTTACAATCCGTTTTTCAAAGATAGTTGCCACACTCACGACGGATATATTGTGTACCACCCCACTAAAACAGGGCAAAAGCTTGATGTGCGCGGAGGATGGCATGATGCGTCCGATTATCTTCAGTATACAACAACATCAGCAAATGCCATTTATCAGATGATGTTTGCCTACACTCAAAATCCAAAATCATTCAAAGATGAGTTTGATGCATCCGGTCTTCCGGGAGCAAATGGGATACCTGATATTATTGATGAGATAAAATGGGGGCTTGATTGGCTGAACCGTATGAATCCTGCAAAAGGTGAAATGTATAATCAGATAGCAGATGACCGTGATCATGCTAACTTCCGTGCTCCCACTGAGGATAAAGTGGATTATGGGTATGGTCCGGGACTTGGCAGACCTGTATATCTTTGCACAGGCAAGCCTCAGGTAAGAGGACCATTTACTAATGCAACAACAGGCATTGCCTCTACTGCGGGCAAATTTGCATCCTGCTTTGCTCTGGGCTCGGAGGTTCTGAAGCCTTTTTATCCTGAATTTGCAAAAGAGATAGGTAATAAAGCCGACGATGCCTATCAGTTCGGCGCTGCAAATCCGGGAGCTTGCCAGACAGCTTCAGTGAAATCGCCCTATATTTATGAAGAAGATAATTGGACCGACGATATGGAACTGGCCGGAGCACAACTTTACTCCGTGACAAAGGATAAAAAATATCTGAATGCAGCAGTGGAATATGCCAGAAAGGAACCGGTCACTCCATGGATGGGGGCCGACAGTGCACGTCACTATCAGTGGTATCCGTTTATGAATATGGGACATTACCTGCTTGCAAAAACGAAAGGTAACGACAGGCTGGACAAGGAGTTTATAAGAAATTTACGTTCGGGCATTGAAAATGTATATCAGAAGGGCAAAGAATCACCATTCCTCATTGGAGTTCCGTTTATCTGGTGCTCAAATAATCTTGTAACTGCCATGATAACCCAATGCCGATTATACAGAGAACTTTCCGGAGACAAGAAATATGAGGAAATGGAATCGTCATTTGTAGACTGGCTATTGGGATGCAACCCGTGGGGAACAAGTATGATCATTGATTTCCCCAAAGGTGGCGATTTTCCATCGAGACCGCATGCGGCAATCACAGCACTTGGAAAAGGCAATCCTACCGGAGGACTGGTTGACGGTCCGGTGTACACCAGCATCTTTAAAAGCCTGAGGGGAGTAGTTATCAGTGATGGCGAAGCTTACGAACGATTTCAACCAAATGAAATGGTTTATCATGACAGCGTAGGCGACTATTCAACCAATGAGCCTACAATGGATGGAACGGCAAGTCTAACCTACCCTCTTTCAGCATTGCAGGCAGAAGGTGCACGGCAAGAGGAGGTTTTGCACAAAAACAAACAATAAACTATAAATTAATAATCAGGATAACAGATTATAAAGAGCAGAAGGAATATGCTTTAATGGCAGATTCTTCTGCTTTTAATCAATAAGTGTCCTACTCAAAAAGATGTTTATCTAGGCTATGTATAAATAATTCATGTTGTGATGACAAACTCTGAATAAAACTTCTTTTATATGTCTCGTGCAAAAGTTTGTCATTCCTACTACCAAGCCGTTTCAGAAGGAAGTACCTTGTTACCCCCTCAAAAACAACCTTTATAAATTCATTTTTTCTGGATACAAAAGTTTAAAGTTCTAAAGTTAAGATAAACATCTGCATATAAGGACGTTAATCTAATAACAGAGAGTATATTACGTCTCATTTAAAAAGCTAAGATTGCGAAAGTATGTATACAAATTTTATTCACCAATGAATTTTATTTATTCCCCAATAAACTACAAACCATTGCTCTATAAATAAAAATCATTCACCAATAATCGATAAAAAAGCAAAGCAACAAGCATTGCCATGTTATTTCAGGGTGCTATTCAGTAAGTTTTTGTAATCAGAATGAAATAGAATCAGATAAAACGAATCACAACATCAGATAAAATAAAAAATAGCGCATAAAATAATACTTTTCGTATTTCCAATTAAATTAATCTTTATCTTTGCACTCAAAACAGAGATATTTCGTGAAACAGAGGCTTCTAAACATATCAAAAATCCTGCTGATAGCTCTTTTCGTTAGCTATTACGGAGGAACAACGCTCTTTTTTCACACTCACGAAACTCCTGCGGGGCTTATTACCCACTCACACCCTTACAAAACCGGGCATACTCACTCACAGGTAGAATTCGAGACTATCCATCTTTTATCAATTATTCTGTTTTCAGCTTATTCAGCTTTTCTTTTAAGCTTTATAAGATTATTATACCGCGTACTTCATTCTCCGAAAAATATTTCATGCATACACGTAAGCCTCACCTCAAACCCATTACGTGCTCCCCCTTTTATTGCTTAATTTTTGAAAGATATACGTAAAAGTTATCAGGAATAACTAATCAATTATTTAAGCAATAAACACTTATGAGAAAATATATATATCTGTTGCTGATAGCAACAGTTGTATCTTCATGTAAACAAAAAGAAGATGCAAAGGAGAGTCGTGAATTTACAGTTCAGGGAGACACTATAACCGTATCAAAAGAATCATCACTGGCAGGAAAATTAAAAGTAGATGCTGCCGAACCGGAAACTTACTATCCAAGTTTCGCTACTTCGGGAGTGGTAAAAGCCATTCCTACGAACTATGCAGAAATAGCTTCTCCATTTGCCGGAAGAATAACCAAATCTCTTGTACGCCTTGGGCAGAAGGTTGCAGCTGGAAGTCCTATTTTTGAGATCAGTTCACCTGAATTCTTTGAAACAACCAAAGAATATTATCAAGCAAAACAGGAAATGGCATTGGCTTATAAAAGTCTGAAAAGAGAGAAAGACTTGCTGCAAAACAAAGTAGGTGTAGAAAAAGAAAAAGAAGAAGCCGAACTTAACTACGAACTAAAGAAAAAAGATTTCGAGAATGCAAAAGCTGCCTTACAGGTTTACCGCATTAACCCAGCTCAGCTGTCACTTGGCCGTCCATTGGTTGTGCGTTCGCCTATATCCGGTGAAGTAGTAAAGAGTAGTATCGTACTGGGACAGTATCTGAAAGAAGATGCAGAACCGGTTGCCATTATCGCCAATCTGGATAAAGTATGGGTTGTGGCTCATGTGAAAGAAAAAGATGTAAATCTGATACGCAACCTTTCCAATGTTGACATCTCACTTGTAGCACTTCCAGGTAAGGCTATTCAAGGAAAAATATACCACATCAGCGATATGATGGATGAAGATACACGCTCAGTCGAAGTGCTTATTGAATGCAACAATGCTAATCGCCAGATGAAGCCGGGTATGTATGGTACAGTGAAGCTGACCGATACTCCTACCCCGAAGATTCTTATCCCTGCCTCGGCAGTCCTTCAACAGGAAGATAATAATTATGTTCTTGTATCAATAGGCAATAATAAGTATGTAAAACGGAAAGTAACGACTGTTTCGGCTACTGGTGAAAGACTAGTCATATTATCTGGTCTGAATGCAGGAGAGCATGTTGTAACAAAAGGATCCTTCTACTTAAATGATGCACGATAACCGGTATGAGAAAGTTAATCAATATGGCAATACATCGGCGAGGACTGATGTTTGTCGCATTTTGCTTCGTGGCCGTTATCGGATATTATTCATGGACACAACTGGCTATTGACGCTTATCCGGATATTGCAGACGTAACCGTACAGGTGGTTACACAGGTTCCCGGACTGGCAGCCGAAGAAATTGAACAGCAAATCAGTATTCCTATAGAACGTGCCCTCAACGGACTTCCGGGAATGACTGTGATGAGAAGCCGTAACTCTTTCGGAATATCTACCATAACTCTTGTCTTTGAAGATGGAGTTGATGATTACTGGGCACGGCAGCGGGTACAAGAACGTATCAATGACGTTGCACTACCTTACAGTGCTGTTCCCGGACTTAATCCTCTGACTTCGGCTACAGGTGAGATTTATCGTTATGTACTTGAAAGTAAGAATCATGATCTGCGGGAACTGACTGACCTGAACAAATGGGTAGTTATCCCCAGATTAAAACAGGTTATGGGTGTGGCTGATGTCAGCAATTTCGGGGGAATAACCACTCAATATCAGATTGAAGTTGATCCTCACAAGATGGAACAATACAATATTTCACTGGCTGACATAAAAGATAAGATAGACAAGAATAACGTTAATGCCGGAGGTAGTATCCTGAACAGAGGCGACCTGAGCTATGTAATCCGTGGTATCGGACTTGTTAAGGACCTGAATGACTTGGGACAGGTTGTTATTAAATCGGACAATGGTGTTCCGGTATATCTAAGCGATGTAGGTAAGCTTAAGTATGGTAATCTGGAGCGTAAAGGGGTTCTTGGTTTCTGTGACGACACAGCGAATCTTGAGGACGGAGTAGAAGGTATAGTACAGATGCTTCGTTTCCAGAATCCTTCTACTGTGCTGAATGATGTTCATAAAGCAGTGGATGAACTTAATAGTTCCATTCTGCCCAAAGGAGTAACCATACATCCGTTCTCTGACCGTACAAACCTGGTGAATACCACATTACATACCGTTTCTCACACATTGCTCGAAGGCATGATTCTGGTAGTACTCGTTCTTATTATATTTCTGGGTAACTGGCGTGGGGCATTACTCGTGGCTCTCACCATACCGCTATCACTGCTGATAGCCTTTATCCTTATGCACATAACCGGTATTCCGGCCAATCTGCTTTCTTTGGGAGCAATTGACTTTGGTATATTGGTCGATGGTGCTATTGTAATGATGGAAACCATTCTGAAGAAAAGAGAAAGCAGTCCGCTCGCTCCGCTTCAGGAAGAATCAATCATGAAAAGAGCATTCGAAGTGGCCCGTCCTATTCTATTCTCAACACTGATCATTATCACAGCCTATCTGCCATTATTCACGTTCCAGCATATTGAAAAGAAGCTATTTACACCAATGGCCTATACTGTAGGATATGCATTACTTGGTGCGTTAGCTGTTTCTTTCTTCCTCATTCCGGGACTGGCATTCATGGCTTATCGGAAACCTAGCAAGATTTATAAGAACAAATGGCTGGAAAAATTGTCAGATGTATATCATAAGCAAACTGTCAACATCTTAAAGAAACCCAAGAGAGTATTGGCTCCATTGGCAATAATTCTCGTATTGGCAGGAGTTTTCAGCTATACAGTAGGAAAAGATTTCCTTCCTCCACTCGACGAAGGCTCTATCTGGGTACAGATGCAACTTCCTCCGGGAATCTCCATTGACCGATCAAAACAGATGGCAGAAGATTTTCGTAAAACAATCATGAAGTTTGATGAAGTTTCTTACGTGATGACTCAAGTGGGACGTGATGATGCAGGAACCGATGCTTTCTCACTATCACATGTGGAATGTAGCGTGGGATTAAAACCTTATGATACATGGAAGAATGGAAAGACAAAAGCTGAACTGATCAATGAAATGTCTGTAGCAATCAAAAAGATGCCTGGTTACACGGTAGGTTTTTCACAACCAATCATTGATATGGTGATGGATCAGGTAGCAGGAGCACACAGTGATCTTGCCGTAAAAATATATGGTGAAAATCTGAGTGAAACACGCCGGGTGTGTGAACAGGTTGAAAAGACACTTAAAAACATCAAGGGAGCAGAGGATGTAACCATTGATGAAGAACCTCCACTACCACAATTACAGATTATAGCAGACAGAGATCGCATTGCACAGTATGGATTAAACATATCTGATGTGACCGACCTCATTGAAATGGCCATTGGCGGAACTTCTATTTCTCAGATATTCGTAGGAAGTAAGTCGTACGATGTAACCTGCCGATTCAATGAAGAAAGCAGAAATACCCCGGAAGAAATAGGAAGCCTTATGCTGACTACCGATGCGGGAGTCAAGATACCTCTTTCACAGGTTGCACAGATAAAGCTTACTACCGGAGCAAGTACCATAACCCGTGAAATGAACAAACGTCACCTTACTGTACGCGTCAATCTGCGGGGAGTCGACCTCACCTCTTTCCTGCAAGAAGCAAACAGGCAGATAGATAAAAATGTGGAATACAATAAACAAAACATTCACATTAAATGGGGAGGACAGTTTGAGAACCAGCAACGGGCTTATTCACGTCTGGCAGTGGTTATACCACTGGCACTAGGCATTATGCTTCTATTACTGTTCGGAGCTTTCGGAAAATTCCGTCAGGCAGCATTGCAAATGAGTGTCATTCCATTGGCATTATTTGGTGGTATGCTCGCCCTTAACCTTCGTGGAATGACATTGAACGTATCATCGGCTGTAGGATTTATCGCCCTTGTGGGAGTAGCTATACAGAATGGAGTAATCATGGTATCGCACATCAACACTCTTCGAAAAGAAGGAAAAGACCTCTACGATGCTGTTATTTCTGGTACGCGTCACCGTTTCCGTCCTGTACTTATGACAGCTACTGTTGCTGTGCTCGGATTATTACCAGCATCATTCTCCACCGGAATCGGATCTGATGTTCAGCGTCCACTGGCCACAGTAATTGTATATGGACTGCTATTCTCAACAGTCATAACTCTTTATGTGCTTCCGGCTCTCTATTTCATGATCGAGAATCATCAATTGAAGCTTGAAAAGAAAAGACTGCAGGAGGAACAAGCTCAGGAAGATATTTACAAATCTAATCAGGAGTAAATTATGAAAATAAGTATAAGAAAATACATTATCGTATCTGCATTAATATATATGGTTTGTCCGCAAGTAAAAGGGCAAACACCCCTTCAGCCACTTACCTATACTCAGTATATGGATAAGGTGAACGGCGGTAATCTGGAGTATGCCGCTCAGAAATTGAATGTCAGTATATCCGAAGCAGAAGCAATTGCTGCCAATGTTAGAAACGATCCGCAATTAGGCTTCAGCTACTTCAACAATGAACAGGCTAAAAAGAAAATGGGGTACGGAGGTTCGGTATCCATTTCTCAAACCGTTACTTTTGGTAAACGTACAGCCAATGTGGAACTGGCACGCAGTGAGAGTGCCTTGTCAAAAGCACTTCTAGCCGACTATTTGCGTAACCTACGGGCAGATGCAACTGTTGCTTATCTGGAAGCATTGAAACAAGATCAGCTATACAAAGTAAAACAGAATGCATACCAGAATCTTTATGAACTGGCTCAGTCGGACAGTATCCGTCTCTCAAAAGGAAAGATTATGGAGATAGATGCTATTCAGAGCAAACTGGAAGCAGGAGTGATGTACAATGAACTGCTACAGTCGGAATCAGAAATGAAAAATGCTCTTGCATCACTTTCAATATATACCGGAACCAAGGAATCTACACTCCTGTTCCGTCCGGACGCTTCACTTCACATGCCTCGTCGCGGCTTTGATCTGCCAGACCTGATCAAACAAGGAACAGTTTCCCGATCAGACATTACGGCCGCCATGCAGAATGTTGATGTGGCAAACCGTGCATTGAAAGTGGCCCGCCGGGAGAGAAATATGGATGTAGATGTATCGCTCGAAGTTAGCCACAATGCCCAGGTTAAAAATGATGAAGCCCCTGCTCCGGCATACTCGGGAATAACAGCCGGAATAGCTATTCCATTGCAATTTTCACGATTCAATAAAGGAGCAATCCTTGCTGCAAAACATCGTACAGAACAGGCAGCTATTGAATACGATCAGGCTGTATTGCAAGTGCAGAATGAAATACTAAAAGCATATCATCAATATGAATCGCTGACAAAGCAAGTAGGGCATTATGAAAACGGAATGCTGGAACAAGCCAATCAGGTGCTGAAAGGTAAAATATACAGTTATAACCGCGGAGAAGTATCATTACTCGAAGTTCTCAATGCCCAACGTACTTATGATGATGTACAAGCTCTTTATTATGAGACACTGTTTA
>Ga0183100_1001488_pt1 | contig 11638 bp, 14 predicted proteins | sample Biomet2_FD_127789 | JGI IMG/M metagenome (GOLD analysis project Ga0183100, IMG submission 127789) | Microbial communities from bioreactor (seeded with anoxic lake sediment) at LBNL, California, USA - Biofuel metagenome 2 | ecosystem: Engineered > Bioreactor > Anaerobic > Unclassified ...
ATACAGTGAATATGGAAACTGCTGCTGCAATTGTAATTATCCTCTTCTTATTTATGTAATCTCCCCTCCTGTTAGATAAATATTATTTTTTAGCATTGATATATTCGACATTCAGCAGGAAAATCCTCTTTTTTATTATTTTATATTTTAAATCCGGTATCTTTTAATATTTTATCTGCTGCTTTTCCATCACCATCATTGACTAAAATTACAGGTCCTGTGCATCCCATGCCGCTTTCAGCATATATATTTTCCTTCCATAGAGAATTAACTGCATTATCCAGCTCCAATATATCAATTCCTGCTATACTGTAGGTTACAACCTTTTTTTCCGGCTTATTTATTATTTCTTCTTTAATTTCCTTCTTTTCTAATAGCTTGCTAAGTCCGGCATTTTCAGCTTTTCTAAACTCAGATTTTGCTATCCCCATAATATTATTTTCAGCACATCTGGCACAGTATGACAATGCCTCAGCTATAAGCGGAGCTCCCGATGCCCTGGATATAATATTTATCAGCTTATCATAGTCTTTTGAAATTCCAGGTCCATAACCTGCCCCCAATGTTTCATAGCTTCCGCCGCTTACAAAGGAAGAAAATATTTTAACTAAAAGGTTTCCTGTAAGAGAATCGCAAACCATAACATCACAGGAGCCGGTCATTAGATCATTTCCTCTCATGACTGCTCCTCCATCCTGTCTTCCTGATGTTCCAAAGGATATTGGATACCCGTTTTGATTTAATTTTTTTAAAATTATCTCAGCTGACCTTGCTCCTTCAATATTTAGTATCCCAACGCTTGGGTTTTCTATTCCCTGAGACTTTGCAGCAGCTATTCCCGATATTGCATTTAAGACCATGGCATGAACCCTGTCTGTGTCACTTGTCCCGGTGGTTGTAGAGAGGATTAGCTCTTTTCCCGATGATGGACATATGATTTTGCCGGCTGTGGAGACTCCTATAGGAAAATCAAAATGCATGGTAACGCAGCCTTGGATTTCCTTTTTTTCAAGAAGCTCCAGCATTACCTTATGACATTCATCTAAAGATTCTGCACCGTAGCATTTAAACCCTTCAGTCTTTTGTTTTCCTATCAGGACTATTTCAAAATTATTATATTTCTGTTTTGCAAGCTTTGCAGCTTTAATCAGCTCAATTTCTCCATGCTCAGACCCCAGCACCGTAAGTCCTATCCTGACTTTTTCCTTAAAAGATCCTGTTTTTATTCCTTCAGCTATTTCCAGGAATACCTGTCCTATCAATTTTTCTTTATCTAAAGTCAAAATAACGCCTCCTACTTTAAAAGGGTTTTAGCAAATTCTTCCATCTTATTTGCTATCATAATTTTTATTTCATCCATACCTATATCATTATTTTCTTTTTCGCCATTATTTTTTTCAACTACTATGGAAACACCGTCAAACTGATTTGTCATTCTTCCAAGGAATAGGCTTCCTTTTCCTATTACCATAAAATTATTCATAGATCCATCCATGATTTTTTTAATTCCATGGCCTATTACAGGAACTCCGCTGGGGATATGTCCCTGAGTTGGAGCAAACCCCGGATAACCATGAGATGCAACAAAATTCAAAAGATCTTTTTTATCCAGCTGCCCTGCTTTTACTGCTAAGGCACCTATCATCTTGTAATTTTGAGTTGGAACATCTCCTGCCCCTGCTGACTCTGTAATATCAGGAGTCTGCATTTCAGGTGCATATTTATCAATATCTGTTATCTTAAGTCCTGCTTTTGTAAGAGGGTTTAAAACTAAGGCACTTATAACATTTTGAGGTGAGGCTCCATCACCTACAGTATGTCTTCCAATTATGTCTGTTCGGAGAACTGGTGATACTCCATCATTTTTCGATACCATTACTGCAAAACCTCCCAGGCAGTCCTCTAAGGCAGGGATACCTTTCCTTACATGATCTTTTCCGTTCATGCCCAGTTTAGCAGTAGCTCCTCCGCCAAATATTACAACATTTTCATATATTCCTGCTTTAACATAGGCAGCCGCAGTTATGAGGGCATGAGTAGGTCCGGCACAAAAGCCTCTCATATCTATTCCCGTAGCATTATTAAATCCCGCAATTTCAGCACATGCTTTGGCAATATTTCCTCCGCCTCTTTGGTTCATATCACCGATTGCTTCCTCTGAACATTCTATTACATATCCAACAGAACCCGGGTCTATTTTATTCTTATATGTCAAATTTAATAGTGCCAGAACTCCTGAAGCTTTTACAGAAAGGTTTTCCAGCATAATGTGAGCTGATAAATTTGGATCTTTTTCATGAGCTCTTTTTACACAGCCTACTAAATTTTCTTTTATATAAAGTCCTTCTGCTATTCCATTCTTAACCAGATTTTCTATTTCATCTGCAGAAACTCCGTTTCCTATCTTGTCTAATTTATCTTTAAGAATCGGGTGTTCTTTCAGCTTATCTTTTATATTAACATTAAAATCATCCTGAAGTAACACCAGGTCGAATACATCAGACAATTTAAGAAGTGCATAAAATTCATCTTCCGGCATTATCTCTCCAAATTTTCCATATCTGTCACAGCCATTTAAATTGTTCTGGTACCAGGGCCTTTTAATCTCCTTTAAATCATCCGGTGTAATATTTCCTATATAGGTCTGGTTTGGGGGATAATTAACCACTTCCTGGAAACTTCTCAAGCTGTTTTTAAGTTCCTTTAAATAATCTGAATCAGGGTTTGATTCTCTTTCCATTGTTTGAGTTGTACCATTATTTATTACTATATCAGGAGTATTTACAAGTATATAAGATGCTCCTTTAATAACTGGAAATTCCAATTTACTTCCTCCTTTATATAAAGCAGCATACTTGTATGCTGCTTTATTAGAAAATCGTTATTTTTTTATATGCAATTTTCCTTATTCAAATACCTTTTGTCCTTCTACATCAGTTTCCAAAGCCTTAAGAGCCTTTTCTACCAAAGCATATCTTAGTTTAAATTCCTTCTCATGACTTAAGGCAGGATTGCCAAGAGGATGAGGAATGGCAACTGTTGGAACTATTCTGTTAGCTCCTACAGTAAGAGATATAGGAGTTACTGTGCACATATGAACCACAGGAAGTCCTGCTCTCTCTATTTCCTTAACTAACGTTGCCCCGCAACGTGTGCAGGTTCCTCATGTGGAGGTTAATATAACTGCCTTAACTCCATCCTTTATAAGCTCTCCTGCTATTTCGGCTCCAAACTTTTTAGCAGATGCAACTGCCGTTCCATTTCCTACAGTAGCATAGAAATAGTTATGAAGAGACCCTATTCTTCCTTCTTTCTCCATCTTTCTAAGAACATCTACAGGAAGTACTCTGTCAGCATCACTGTTTGCATAAGTAGGGTCGTAACCGCCATGAGCTGTTTCATAAGTGTCTGCTGTTAAATCCGTAACTCCAGTTATATCATACTTACCAAACTTAGAAGCTGAAGAGGATTCTATATGATCCGGGTTTCCCTTAGGAACTATGCCTCCTGATGTTACTAAAGCAATTTTAGCTTTAGATAAATCATCAACTTTTTTATTTGGCGTTACCTTATCAAATACAGGCATCTTGAATTCAGTTTGGAATTCTTCACCTTTTACTTTTTTAGAAAGAAGCTCTACTGCTCTTTCTGATCCTCTTTTATCTGAGAAATAATTTACTCTTATTCCTCTTTCTATATAACCTTCCTCTTTGAAGCTGCCTATTGTTTCGTTTTTAACTAATTTGAGTGCCAGTTTTGCCATGCTTGGCAAAGCCTGCCTCATACCAACAGCGCTGTTCTTCGTTTCGATAATATATACTGACTTTTTGTACATGTCAGCTCCTGGATTTTCTATATACATGCCAGTAAGTGTTTTAATATTAAGCTCTTTCGAAACAGCTTCACATACAGCTCCGCAGGCAACACCGTATCTTCCTGCATTAAATGCAGGACCTGCTATAAATATATCCGGGTTATATTTTTTAACTATGTCTAATATTTCTTTTTTTGCTTCTTCAATATTTTCATTAAAATACGAATCTCCGCAGATTATTGTAGCAATTATTTTTGCTTCTCCTTTGAAAAGACCTTCAAGTCCCATTCCTGGGCCTACCTTGCCTTCCCTTACTTCCACTTTATAATCTGCTTTTTCTTCTCCGCCAATTCCTCCGTAGAATTGGTTTATATAGTGAACGATTTTTATCAAAGGTATCCCCCCTTGCGTTTAGTATTTTGAATACTGTTCTCTGACTGACTTAACTTCTTCGATAATAGCATCAACATCAAGTACCATTTCCATCATGCCGCACTGTTCATCATAAACTGCAGCATCACATTCCTCTTTAACTTCAGGCTCTACCATATGGTAAACTGCAAGACCTAACTCTATTCCTGCTAAGGGCCCTGCAAATGTTGGGTCTCCGGCTGATACTGTTTCAGCTGATAATCCTGAAGCCTCAGCCTCTGAGCCTCCAAGAATTACTACGATGTTTTCAGCGCCGAATTTTTCTGTTAATTCTTTAACTCTGTTTTGGATCTCCAGATCCATAGCTCCTGCGGCCGTTCAAACAAAGCATTCTGTAGATGCAAATATTACTTCAGCACCAGCAGATTTAACACATTCTTCAATAGCTGGTCCCGGTATTCCGTCTCTGTCTCCTATTGCTATAACTTTTTTTCCTTTTAACATATTATCCTTCCTTTCTAATATCCTTTAGCACTTAAATAATTAAAACCTACCTCTGAGGTAGCTCCTGTTATTACCTGAATTTCAGCGTTTATGCTGCCATCTTCTCTTAAGCTTCCCATATAGCCTCCTGCAATAAGGTTTGCTGCTTCCGGGTTACCAATAACTTTTTTCATTGGGGGAAGAGTAATAACCTGATTTGCATTTCCGCAGGTAACAACGCAGTCACCCTTTGGAGTTGAGTCTGCTAATGACTGGGATGAACCATCACGTCCTGCATATTCATCAGTAATCAGAACTGTCTTAATCCCTTTAGCTGAAATCTTGTTGCAGTTCATTACTAAGTCAGCATCCGGATTCCCAAATCCTTCTTCAGATATTATTACTGCATCTGCTCCTAAAAATTCAACCAGCTTTGCAGTATAACTGGAAGATCTTTCTTTGTCTGCCAGATATACATTTTCATTTGTAATTACGCAGCCCAGGAAATTAAAGTCCTTTCCGTCTCTCTTATACAAATCTTCAATTACCGGATGATTCATATGAACATAGGTTGGGTTTTTGTCACAGGCTGATACACAGTTTCCAGAAACTACAGCTCCGTCAAACATCTCAGTTCCATACATAAATGTAGGAATAATTTTCTTTGCATCCACTCCATAAACATAGGTATCATGCATTAGTCCCTGGCTTTGAAGCATATAAACATATACTACCTTTGGCAGGTCAGGATACTTTTCTATCTGCTTTAAAAGCGGAAGAGTTTCATAAACCTTTACTTCATCAGGCTCTGCATCTTTTCCTAACCTTCCCAAAAAAGCAGCAACTCTAAATCCTGCAAGTCTCAGCGTTTTTTCATGTTCATGCTTTTCAATTCCAGGCTGAACCTCAATGTTTAAGACTAAATTGTTTGTCTTTGAAAATGGAGTATATTCTGCTCCAATTCCTGACATATCTATTATTCCTTCCTGAAATCCAACTATACTGCCAGTCGTAACAACTGCAGCTCCCTTCAGGACATGAGTTCTTCCATCTCCTACGGTATCAGTTTTTGAAATAAAACCCGGGAATATTCCTCCATTTCCGCTGACCTTGACTCTTGGCTCCACAACATCCTTTACAGGAATTATTCGCACATCTTCTCCCGGTCTTACGATGTCAATGTCTACCTTTTTTATTTTCTCGTCTTTTCCTATTGCTGTTAAAACATCTTCTTTTTTTATTGTTATTATCCCGTTTTTAATTTCAGTTTTTTCACCAAATTGAATATCTTTTATAAAGATATTTCCTATCTCTAAACGCAAATTTCACACCTCCTGATTATAGGCTGTCGCAGGTTTCCTTGATAAAGCTTTCTACATCTTCTAAAGAGCTTATTTTGTCCGGAGTAATAGTCCTGGCTCTTTCTCCATCCTTATAAATTATCATAGTTGGAAGTCCAAGAACTCTCTGAGCTATGGCAAGCCTCCTGGCTGTGCTGATGTTCAGGCTGGCAAATTTAATTTTTCCTCCAAACTTTTCTTCCAAACCGTGGACTCCCGGCATCAGCTGCTTACAAATTTCACATTTATCTCCCCAAAAGTCTACAAATACTGGTTTTTCAGATTTTAATACTTCTTCTTCAAAGTTTTCCTTTGTTAATTCTATCATTTTATCCCTCCTTATTCATTTTCTTGTATATAAGCTTCAGCCGCTGTTGCTGCGATAGCACCGTCAGCAGCTGCAGTTATTACCTGTCTTAGATTTTTTTCCACCACATCTCCTGCAGCGAAAACTCCCGGAATATTAGTTTTCATATCCTTGTCTGTCAATATATATCCTTTGTCATTCATACTTACCTTACCTTCAAATATTTTACTTATTGGCAGGTACCCTACAAAAACAAAGCAGCCATCAACTTCTAAAAATGATTCTTCATTAGTCTTAACATTTTTCAGATTAAGACCCTCTAATATTTCCTCTCCTTTTGCTTCAAGGACTATTGAATCATATATAACATTTATCTTGGGATTATTTAATATCTTTTCCTGAAGATATTTAACACCTCTAAACTCATCTCTTCTGTGAATTACTGTGACTGAATCTGCAAACTTTGTAAGATATAAAGCTTCTGTCAGGGCTGAATCTCCTCCTCCAACAACTGCTACATTAAGTTCAGTGAAAAAGTCTGCATCACAGGTCGCGCAGTAGGATATGCCTTTACCTCTCAACTCAAGTTCATTTTTAAATCCAGCCAGCCTTGGATATGCGCCAGTTGCTATTATAACTGTTTTTGCTTCGTAGATTGCCTTTTTACATATTACCTTCTTAATTTTCTCATTAAGCTCTACATCAATAACATCATCTTTTACAAAGGATGTTCCAAACCTTTCAGCTTGAGCTCTCATTCTTTCTGTAAGTGAAGACCCGGTACATTCCTCTATGGAACCAGGATAGTTATCAATTTCTTCTGTAGTTGTTGCCTGTCCTCCATATTTTGCCCTTTCCAGTAAAAGAGTGTCCATTTTAGACCTGGAAGCATATAATCCTGCAGATAAGCCTGCTGGTCCTCCCCCTATTATTATTGCATCATAAATATGTGCCATAATTTTTCCTCCTTATTTTATTACATTTGATATTATGTCATAGTCTATATACATAAAATCTTCCCTTAATTTTTCATTCCATTCAGGCCATTTATAATTAATCAAAAATTTTCTTGTAGTTTCTATGCTCTGTTCGATTATATTTAATGAATCAATATCAACCTGTTTTTCTTTTATTTTAGAAACTAATACGGTTCTATAGATTGTTTCATTAGGTTTAATACTGCTCATCAGCGGATGGGTAAGCAGCACATGTCCCTTATGAATCAGGTCCCTTACTCTGATAAAGGTATCTAAAGTATTTTCTTCTTTATACAGGATATTTTGCTTTTTTAACTTTTCTAATACTAACGGGTTATTGGTAATTATCATAAATTCATCCAGCATGTTTCCTCCATTTTTACAAATAAAAAAGACAGAAAAAAAGTCCTAAAACTTTTTCTCTGTCTTATAACCTGAGAGATTTACTCCTTCGGTGCGTATGCTTTCCAGAGTTTGTCAGCTGCTGATCCTTTTGCCTGAGAGCTTCGCACAGTATGAGGTTATGTGCTTATTCCTTCGGCTACCCTAGAGTATCTCTCAACAGCCTCATCCATATATTAATATATACTTATTATACTAAAAATTAATAAAAAATGCTATATAAGTTATCAATCTTCTATGAAAAATATTCCTGCTGCACCTTTTCCTGCATGAACTCCAACCACACATCCTACTTCAGACTCTATTACATTTGATGTATATTTTTTAATTTCAAAAACTAATTTATCTTTTAGCTCTTCATTATGAGCATGAATTACTATAACCAGCTGATTTTCCTTAATTGAACAATTTTCTAATATCTTAGCCACCTTATTTAATGCCTTTTTTATACCTCTTTCTTTGCCAACCTGAGTTATTACTCCGTCCTCAATTGAAAGCAGCGGCTTTACATTTAACATATGTCCTATTGTACCCTTGGCCTTTCCGATTCTTCCGCCTTTAATAAGGTTTTTTAAAGTATCAAAAACCAGGCAGGATTTTATAGCAGGAATACTTTTCGTAACTTCCTGCTGAATTTTTTCAAAGGATAAGCCCCTATCCCTAAGCTCTGCTGCTTTAAGGACTAATATGCCTAAGCCTGCTGTAACATTCAGGCTGTCAATAACAGCTATGCCTGAAGAATTCATCATATCCTTGGCAATTAATGCTGACTGGTATGTACCGCTCATCTTTGATGATATATGAATAGAAATTATCTGATAACCTTCTTCTATGTATTTCTTATATACATTATAAAATCTATCCGGGTTAACCTGTGAGGTTACAGGAAAATTATGGAAATTATCCATGCCTTTTAATAAGCTGTCTAAATCAATATCTATTCCATCTGTATAAGTTTTTCCATCCATCTCAATCAGCAGCGGAAGAACCTCTATATCCTTATCTGCATATAAGCTTTCAGGCAAATCCGCAGTACTGTCCGTTATTATCTTTATTTTACTCATATTTTCTCCTTTGTTTAAGAAAATTTCATAATTACCTTCAGCTTTTTTCAGCTAAAATATTAAACTGAAAATTGATTATTAATTATGGAATTTTTTCCTTTGTTATCTCGGGAAATTGCATAACATTTTACTCAATTTATACCTTATTTCATGTATGGGAAGTCCAGCTGCCTCAATGCTTCATATGCCACTATGGAAACTGTATTTGAAAGATTCAGTGATCTGGTAGTAGTTTCTACCATAGGAACTCTTATCAGGTTATCAGGCTCCATATCTCTTATACTGTCAGGAAGACCTTTTGTCTCTTTTCCAAAAACAATAAAATCACCTTTTTTATATGTTACATCAGTATAAAACTTTTTAGCCTTTGTAGTTGAATAATAAAATGCAGAATCCTTGTATTTTTCTCTAAGCTCCTCAAAGGATTCATATATAGATATGTCTAAGTACTTCCAATAATCAAGTCCTGCTCTTTTAAGGTATTTATCACTAAGCTGAAATCCCAATGGCTTTATTAAATGAAGCCTGCTGTTTGTAAGAACACATGTCCTGGCAATGTTGCCAGTGTTTTGTGGGATTTCCGGCTCATGAAGCACAATATTTAAATTCATCCCCCTACCTCCTTAATTAAGGAAACTGCATAATTACCTTCCTGCCGATTTCTAAATTTAAAAACTATGAATTTAGATGGTTTTTTAAGTTGAAAAGGTTAATTTTTAAATTATGTAATTTCCTCTGTATACATTTATATTTTATAGGAGAATCAATTATTTTTCAAATTATATATTTTATTTCTGCAGATGGCAGAAATCTTTCTATTTCTCCTCTGAAATATTCCTTCATTTTTTTTATTTCTTCATCTTTATACACATACTTGCCATATCCAAATTGTCCAAATTTATACTTTCTGTCAATTTCAGACAATGGGACTTTTGTATTTGGAAATATCTCCAATGTAGTTTCTCTTCCTTTTTCCGTAAATCTATGAGATATTATTTCAAGTTCTATTTTTTCACCCGTATAAATGCTCTGTATTTTTTTAATTAAATCTGTGTAATCACTTCTGTATTCCGTATAAATAAAAACAGGGGCTATTATAAAGCCCAGCTTATATCCTGCCATTAATATCTTTTCAGATGCTTTAAGTCTTTCTTCCAAGCCTGGAGTAAGATGCTCATATTTCCTGATAATATGATCCGGATTCAGACTGAAGCGAATTGTAGTTCTTTTATTTCCAACAGAAAGCAGAGAATCTACATCAGTATATTTTGTAACAAATCTGAATTCTATATTATTATAATCTTTAAAAGCATTTATTGTGTCTCTTAAGGAATTAGTGTAGGGCTCTACAGGTATAGGATCTGAAAAAGCTGAGGCTTCAAAAGAAGTTTTTTCTCTTTCCTTTGATATATCCACAGCATTTTTAATAATCTCATTGTTATTAACATATACCTTAATATAGGGTTTATCACCCATTCTTGTATTCAGATAACAATACTCGCACATACCGCTGCAGCCGGAGACAAGAGGAAGCTGGAAATCTGCTGAAGGTTTGCAGCTTTCAAATTTATTACCCTTCTTTACAGCAAGAATTAAAGTTTTTTTACCTTCTTTGTATCTTTCTGCCTTATTTTCACAGCTGTAGTCCATATTTGCCCTTTTCTGAATAACTATTTCTATGTTTTCTTTTCTAAACCTTTCATATAAATTTTTACCCATTTGGTACTGAAGAGCTTTTTCTTCAATAATAATTTTTTCCGGTTTAAACATAATACCACCTCAGTAATATTATGTTTATAATTAAGATAAAATAAACTTATCTATTGCATAAAAAACTCCGTCTTCATTGTTAGACTTTGTAATATATTTTGCTGCACTTTTCACTTCATCCTCTGCATTTCCCATGGCTATGCCAAGACCTGCTCTTTTTATCATGGATAAATCATTTTCATTATCACCCATAGCTGCTACCTGATTCAGCTCAATACCTAAATACTTTGCTAAATCTTCTACAGCCTTTCCTTTTGATATACCCTTTTCCATAATCTCAACATTAAACTTAGAGGAGGAAACTACCTCTACTCCATTTAATTTCTTCAGTTCATCCTTCATTTTTAATATTTTTTTATCATCTTCATTTATCAATATACATTTTAAAAATTCACCCTGATAATTGTTTAATATTTCATCAAAGTTTTTAAGAATATTTATTTTCATTCTGTTTCTTTCAGGAATATTCTGATTAAATTTTGAAATAAACAGAGAAGAGTACTCTAATTTCTCTGTATAAATATCTCTGGGTCCATGAAACTGAGGATAAAATCCACTATCTTTCAGTATTTTTATTATATTTATAGCATTTCCCTTAGATAAGGGCTCGCTGCATATAACCCCTTTACCTTTTTCGTAAATATAAGCTCCATTTGAAGCTATTATAGGAAGATCCCGACCTATGAGATCTGCAAAATATCCGGCATTCACATAAGGTCTTCCTGTTGTCACTGCAACTTTTATATTATTTTCAATAAGTCTTTTTATACCCTCCTTGTTTTTATCTGATACTTCCTTATTATCATTCAGAAGTGTTCCATCCATATCAAGACAGACTAATTTGTAATTCATAATAACACCTGCTTATCTTTTGAATATTGCATACTGATATTAGGCTGACTTTTAACTCTAAAGCAGCTAAATTACGCAATTCCATTATTTTAATATTTTATCAAGATAATATTTTATTAAATCTTTTTCCTTTCTTATTTTATTTTCTATAAATTTATACATCTGTTTTTTATCTATGTCCGTTTTTTTATTACCAAATGCTTCACTGCAGTAACATTTTGATAAAAGAATCATATTATCCCTTAATTCCATATCTT
>Ga0183100_1001489_pt1 | contig 11637 bp, 6 predicted proteins | sample Biomet2_FD_127789 | JGI IMG/M metagenome (GOLD analysis project Ga0183100, IMG submission 127789) | Microbial communities from bioreactor (seeded with anoxic lake sediment) at LBNL, California, USA - Biofuel metagenome 2 | ecosystem: Engineered > Bioreactor > Anaerobic > Unclassified ...
CGTCTGATGCCAGTGTGCTGGCTGTGTTGTACTAAGACCATAAAAGATTCTGTGTCCTGCCTGGGGAAGGGAGCCTCTTATCAAGGGCGTGTACGCTTCTGGTACTCAACCTGAATAAAAAGGCTATCTGGCGCAGGCAGGGGACACAAAGACCTAGGGCAGCATGCTCAGCGGCACACGGTAAACCCAGTCGCCGGGGTTGGCCTGACCGAAGCTTTCCCAGTTGGCGCGGTCGCGGTCATATTCCTCATAGCGGGCAAGCCGGGATTTGAGGCGGTTGATAAAGGCCGTCTGCTCGCCCACGCTCATGCGGTACCAGTCTTCCTCGCGCAGCAGCATGACGTCGCTCTTGTAGGGCAGACCGTCCAAAAATTCGGAAAGCACGCCAAGTTCGGCCAGATTCTTGCCCTGCGTGGGCATGTTGGGATCGCGGGCCATACGGGTGGAAGCAGAAAGCACACCCTGAAAAAAGTCGCGCGCGTCAGTCTTCTTGGTGCGCTCGGCATTGTCGATGATGGCCTTGAGCTGGGCGCTCAGGTCGTTGAGCTGGTTCTTGGTCAGCAGCACGGCCACGTCAACGCAAGGGGTCTGCCTGCTCTTGGCAAGCTGGTTCAGATCCATGTCTGCAATCCAGGAATTTACCACGGACGGCGCGGCATTTTCACGCGCCTTGCCAAGGTATTCAAGCTGCATGGCATAGCCGAGGGTCGCTGCCAGATTGGCGGCCTGATCCTCCGCCGAGGCTGTCTGCGGCTTTTCGTCCTTGGGTTTGGTCATGATCTTGCCTTCGGCGGTGTTCTTGACCATATCGAGCATGCCGGTTGCCAGAGTCTTGGTGATGGCGGCAAACTGCTCCGCGCCCTTGGCGGGCGTAGGCGCGGACACCACCAGATAGTTGGAGCGGTTGCCCGAAAGCTTGCTCAGCGCGCGGTAGCTCTGTTCCGCATAGGCGTGGTTGGCGTTGCCGCCGGGGCTTTTGAGGTGCAGTGCGGTAATCCAGATGCCCTTTTGCCGGGCAAAGTCGTTGACTTCGCTCGGGCCCATGGCCACAGAGGCAAACTTGTCGCCGCTCTTGAGCGGGCCTGCATCGGTGATCAGCAGGATAAGGCGCGAGGAATAGTCGCCCCAGTTCAGGCCTTCAACGGCCTTGTACACGCCGGCCAGCGAATCCTCGTTGAAATCGTGGCTGGAAACCTTGGCTTCCTGCACTTTTGAGAGCTTGTCTTCAAGGCTTTTGCGGTCTTTTGCCGTGGCAAAATCGCTGACAACCTCGGTGGTGTATTCCAGACCGGGCGTTGCCTTGGTGCTGCTGCGAAAGGCCACAACGGCAAAGCCCACGTTGTCGGTCATGTGGTCTTTTTCAATCTTGTCGTATATCTGCCGAACCACATTCAGGCTCTGGTCGATATAGGGCTTCATGGAAATGGTGGTGTCGATGACAAGGGCAATGCCGGTCTTGGGCGGGCCGTTCTTGCCGTCCTTGTTCTTGCCGTTGCCGGGGTCTATGGAGGCCACCCGCAGGAACTTGACGCCGTCAAAGGGGTCTTTCATGTCCAGTATGGGCATGAGGTAAAAGCGCTTTTCTGACACTGCGCCCTGCGCGTCCGACGGCTCGCTGGCAAGGATGGGCATGGTTTCCGGCGCGGGCTGGTTGCTCTGCCGCAGGCTTGCTGCCTGCGCTTCAAGGGCATCGAGCCTTTTTTCCATGTCTGGCGCGGCGCACAGTTCGTTCAGCCCGGTTTCCGTCTTGAAAAACAGCACAGGATCGCGCCCGGTGCGGGGCGTGAACAGCAGGGTGAGCGACTGGTTCCAGTCCGTAGCCTTGGCGGCTTCCATCCAGCCCTCGGGCTGCGCGGTGGAAGCGCCAACCTGAATGTACGCATCCTTGCGGTCATAGACGTACATAACCGTAAAGGGCACCACGCTTTTGCGCACCACTGCGCCATCGGCCTTTGGCTCGGCCAGCAGGGCCGCGCCGGGATGGCTGACCACCCGCTGGAACAGCGTTTTTTTGCCCTGCTGCAACAGGGGCGCGGCAGAAGCGGTGGAGACAGTGCCAGCAAGGCAGACGCCAAGGCCCAGCACCAGCAGGGCTACAAGGCAGCAACGGCGAAACAGGGGCATGCAGTGCATAGTGAACTCCTCGCGGAATACAGCAATTCCAGGTCAAACTGCTCGGGGCCGCGTTTATTGCCAGTTTTGCAGCAGGGAGCGCGCCTCGGCATCACCCTTGGCCTCAAGGGCGCGGGCGTGTTCTTTCAGCGTATCCAGTGCCGCCTTGGCCTGAGGCTGGCCCTTTTGCAGGGCTTGATCGTACCAGCGCTTGGCCTGCGTGAGGTCGGCGGGGATGCTGCCGCGCGGCAGGGTACTGGCGGGGTCGTAAAACTGACCCACAAGGAACATGGCTTCGGCATCGCCTTTCTGCGCGGCGTCTTCCAGCAGCAAAAATGCGGCGTCGCTTTCTTCCGGCTTGGCGTCGGCCTTGCGCAAGGGCTTTGCCATGGCAAGGCTCACGTCGGGCAGTGCCTGCCCGCGCAACTGTTCGCGCGCCGAGGCCAAGGGAGAAAGCGGCTGCTTGGCGGCATCCGCCTCTTGCTGTCCGGCGTCTCCGGGCTTGGGCTGGGCCTGATCAGCGCTTTGGGGCTTGTCCGCATTCTGCGTCTGCTCAGGGGGCGTGGGCAGGGGGGCTTTTTCCGGCTCGCGCAGCAGGAACCACCACGCGGCAACGCCTGCAGCAATGGCTGCAAGCACGAGCAGGAGCAGAAGCCCGGCCTTGCCGCCGGATTTGCCTTCTTCCTTGCTTGCCATTTCAAGCGGAGCTTCCTGCTGCTGGGGCGCTTGCGGCTCCTCAAAAGCCAGAGGCGGCTCCGGCGATTCCAGCACTGGTTCCGGCTCCGGTTCGGGAGCGGGCGGCGCGACAGGCGGGAGAGTTTGCGGAGCGCCAGCGCCCATGCCATGCCCGCCCGCGATGTTGGAATATACGAGCGATTTTACGGCAAGGGCGCAGCTGCCCACGCCGCGCAGGCTGATACGGTAGGCATCGAGGTTGTCCACCTCGTCCACCACCGCAGGGCCAACGGCCAGCCGCAGGCTGCCTCCGTCATTATCCCAGGCATCGGGGGTGAGCAGGGTTTCGCTCTCCTGCCAGCCACGGGGGCCAAGGCATTTGCCGTCAGATGCCCGCAGCAGTGTAAAGCCGGGTTCGCTCACATCGCCTGCGTCAAATATCTCGATGATTCCGTTGCCGGGGCCGCGCCCGGTATCGGCTGAAATGCTGGCGCGCATGGTTTATCCTTTGAAGGCCTGCAAAAGTTCGCGCAGGCGGTTGTTCTGTTCAGGGTTGACGCTCTGCTGACCGTCAAAATCCACATTGGCCATAACGCTGTATGCCATGGCGCGCAGCCAGTCGGTATACCACAGGCGGTCATAGGGCGATTCTTCCTCGCCGATGCGGGGTTCGCCCCTGATTTCCTGCGGCGGATTAAAGAGAGGTAAGCTTTTGCCGCCAAAAACGACAGTACGCCGCGTCTGATCCTTGAAGCGTGGGTCAAAGCCCCACCAGTCCACAAAGGCATTGATGGCGTCCGCAGCAAGGCTTACCTGCTTCCACATGAGGCGCTCGCGGGCCATGTTGCTGAATGCCGAAGAACGGCGCAGCTCAGCCTCCAGATTTTCGCGCAGCTTGCAGCGCGCTGCGGCCTGCACCAGCTCGTGGCAGAACTGGTCAAGTTCCTTGGCGGGCAGGCCAAGCTGGCCCCTCACTTCCACATCGTTGCAGAGGTCGCGCAGCCGCCCTGTCCAGTGATCCATGACCATTCCGGCAAAGACCTGGGCGCTGTCCTTTGCTTCCGCATCGGCAGCGTCTGCCGCTGGCGCGGCCACGGGGGCGTCGTCGCCAAATATGTCGCCCAGAATGTCGTTGGCGGAAACGCGCGCGCCCACAACCTGCGCAGGCGCTGCTGTCTGGCCTTCATCCGGGCTTTGGCGGGCGTTGAGGCAAATTTCGTAGAGGTCAAAGTCGCGCACCTGAAGGCGGCGCAAAAATTCGCCGAAGAGCTGCTTTTCCGCAACTTTGGCCATCTGCGAAACCAGCAGGCGCGAGAGCTGCTCCTTTTGCCTGCGCAGTTCTTCCCTGTCGTCCGTGCGGTAGAAGGGCGCAAGCCCGGTGCGCAGACGCTCGCATTTTTCGGCAAGGCTGCCGCTGATCTGCTGCCGCTTGAGTTCTGGATTACACAGGGGCCGCAGGCTCTGGCGCAGCAGGCCAACGCCGCCGTCGTTGAGCGTCATGGCCGCCTGCCAGGCCCGTTCCGGGTCAGCCACATGCTTCTGCACCAGTGGCGATTGCATGAAGGACTGACGCACTTCCTCCACAAAGGCCTGTTGTTCCTGCCGGATGCCGGTTTCACGCCTGTCGTCGTAATCGAAAATGGCTTCGCACAAGAAGTTGGGATTGCGCAGCAAAAAGACATTATTGAAGGGGTGCGTGCCGTCCCAGTTTTGCGGCCAGTCGTGCACCTGACCGAAAAAGTTCACCAGCGAAGATTCCAGCCGGGTTGTCCAGCGGGTTTCCACTGAGGGCGATCCGGCCTTTTTTTCAAATTCCATGTCCATCTTGGTGAGCACAAAAAAGAGCGCTGGTGCTTTACTGGCGCGCATTTCAGGCGTTTCGCCGTGGGTGGAGCATATCCATTCATACACGGCCTGCGGCAGATCCTGCACTTCCTGGGTGCTGGGTCCGATGCAGAGCAGCATGCTGGTGAGCTCTTTTTCCTCGCGGTAGCGCTCAAAAAGATAGGCCACCTTGCCGCGCAAAAAGAGTTCCTTGAGCATGTCCTTGCGACTGTCCAGCGCGGCGCGCAGATCGCTGAATTTGTAGCGCGCGCGGTAGCCGGGAAAGTCCAGCAGGTCGGTGTGGTCAAAGAAATCATCGGGCTTTTCACGCATGTAAATGGTGATTTCTGCCGTGAGGGCCGTCACCAGCGCGCGCGGCAGGTCAGCCTTGCGGCCCTCCGCGCCCACAAGGGTCAGCATGTCTGTGGGCGGCTCGTTAAGGCCCTGCAACCGCGCCACGTCAATAATGCTGTTGCTGCGGGGGATGAGCGCATCAATGGCGCAGCATGCTTCGGCAGCGTTGCCAAGCTGGCGCAGGGCCGCGCCAAGCTGAATATACACTGCCTGAAATTCCGGCACGCTGTCCCAGATCAGGCCCACAAGGCGGGCACGGTCTTCCAGCTCCAGACGGGGGGCCAGTTCCATGGCCCGCACCCAGTAGCCGTTCTGGAGCATCTGCACTCTGGGGCGCGAAATGAAGTTTTTGTTCACATAATCGCGCAGCTCTTCCACATCGTCCACGCTCATGCCGCCGGGTACGGGCGCAGACTGGGCGCGGCCCTGCAGGCTCTCCAGCTCCTTGGCGAGTGCCTCGGTATTGGGTGCGTCCTTGTGGTCGCAGTCCGCATAGTACGTATTGGCAAGCACGCGGGCCACGTCAGTTTCTGAAAGCAGACGCAGGCGGATGGGGTAGGCCTCTGTAACACCCTCGGGCGGCGTGGTGGTAAAACGCGTAACCAGCCCCGTGGATTCCTTGCCGCCCTCTGGGTTGATATCCTTGATGAAGTTGAAGGTCTGACCGCAAAAATCGGCCAGAAGCACCTTGTCCGCATCGCTGGCAAGGGCCGAGATAAGGTAGGACTTGCCCGACTGGCTGGGGCCAAACACGCCCACGCACATCTTGCGGCGGGCCGCCTGCTCGCACTTGCCGAAAAAGCGGGCCGCATGGCGCAGATCCTTTTGCAGGGCCGCGCGCTCGTTGCCCACAAGCTCGGCATTGTCCTGAAGCCATGCCCCTGCGGAACGGGAAGTTTCCGCCAGTTCGCGGCAGTGCCGCGCTAAATCCATATCCTGCTGCTGCATAACCATCCTCAATTATCCGGCGTCGGTGACAATGCCCGTATCCAGCCAGTAGCCTTCGTCCAGTTTCAGGGTTTGCAGGCGGATTTCAAGATCGCGGCGGTCAACGCTGCGCTCCTGGCAATCCACGATGGAATCAATGCGGAACTCGCCCTCGCTGCGGCGATCCTTGTCCGTCTCGCTGCGGATATCTTCCTCATCCAGGGCATCGGCAACGCTCAGGCTGACCTCAACCCGGTAGGGCAGCCGGCCCGAAGCGCGGGAGCGGGCTTCCTCCGTGGCAAAGGTCAGCAGATGGTAGCGGGTAGTGGGCCAGCGTTCGGCATCCAGTTGTCTGTAGCCGATGGAAAGCGGCCCGCTGAAGGCCACGGCCCGGGTTTTGTCCGTACCGTCCTTGCTGTCCACATCCACGGTAAACCAGACCTTGGGGCGCTTGAGCTGGCTGTTTATGTCCATCTCGCCAATATAGCGCGCGGTGGACGTAAGCTTGAGCGCGCCGGAATCAAAGGAAAAGCCTTCCAGATGCCCATCGGCCAGCGCACAGAGGATGGCCCCCACCACAACCGTGGTTTTGGGGTCGGTAATGCGGCCCTGCGCATCGGCAAAGGGATACCACGAGCCAGCGTGATAGCGCCGCATGGGAATGATCCTGTCTGGCGGCACGGGCAGCTTGGCAAGCACTGTGGCGATAACGCCGTTCCACGAACTGGGCCGCCCGGTGAGCAGCAGCACATCGCAATCGTACATGTGCACCACTTCGCACAGGGCGGAAAGCGTTGAGCCAAGCGTGCTGCGGATGGTTTCTTCCACAGCGGCCTGATTGACGCTGATGGGGACATCAAGAATGTTAAAGTTCTGGATGAAGGATGCGGAGCGCCGCACCATTGCCTTAACATCCCGCAGTGTTGCAGGCTGGGGACGTGGCGCAAGTGCTGCCGGGCTGAACCGGGTCGAGTCCGTTGCGGGCTTTGCCGCAGATGGTGCGGCGTCCGCCGCCGTGTCTGCCGCAGCATCAGCCGTTTCGCCACTGCCCACCGGGTCAGGCTCAAAAAAGTCGCCCAGTGTACAGTTAAAGACGCTGCCGCGCAGGTCGGGATTTTCGCAGGTTGCCAGCAGCCCCAGGGCAACGGGCACGGCAATCTGCCGCACCAGCCGCACCCTTGTGTTGCGGTCTTCCTGCGACATGCCGATTGAGTCGCGCCCAAAAAGCTGCCCCAGAAGCGACCTCGGTTCTGCAAGGCCTTCGCGCGCCAGCGCCTGACCAATAGCCGGGATCACATGGTTGGCCACAACCTCGCGAAGCACTTCATCGCCCGCAATGTTGAAGCCGTCCCTGAATTCCGTATGCGGCTTGATGCGCGCGGTGTCGCCCTCGCCGCTGGCAAGTTCGAAGGTGGTGATGGAAAGGTCGGTTGTGCCGCCGCCAATATCAATGGAAGCCATGCGGATGCACGGATGGTTGGCGCAGGCCTCGCGCGGCTTGCCCATGAGGCGGAACAGATGGTGCGCGTCGCCGTGCTGCTTGACCGCAAGCTCGTTGTAGAGCAGCACAAGCTGCGAGCAACTGGCTTCGTCCCAGTCGCAGCGCACTTGCGGGCTTTGGCGGTAATCGCCCGTGAGAGTGCGGGTCTGTAGCCGGGGGGCGTACCACTGGCTCCAGCCAAGGGCGTCCCACACCACGCGCACGGCCCACGTGACCCAGCGGCGGAAAATACGTTTTTCCGCAACGGGCATGGCCGTAGGCACCGTAAAAATGAGCCTTCTGAGCCTGCGGGGCAGGTTGGGCAGCTCCCGACGGGCGCGCGTGGCAGGCGAATTGATGGTTACAAGGGCCTGAGTCAGGATTTCGCCCAGCATGAAGAGCATGAGCGACGAGCGCGTAAACAACGATTCAAAAATTGGCTCAGGCTGCTGCTTTTGCAGGGCGGGACTCTTTTTGAACATGGGGTCGTCAAAGCACGAAAGCGGCGTGCCCTGCGGGTTCAACTGGCGTGGAAACAGCCCACGGCTGACCATGGGTTCTGACTTGCCGCCAGTGTTGTAGCGCCAGCTCTGCTGCCAGGGGCGTTCGTCCCACAGGTAGCGCTTGGGGCTGGACATGCCTGTCGTGCCCTCTGCGCACACGGCCTGCGTAGCAAGGCGGGCGGCTTCCGGCCCGATGCGCACGGCAGAAGGCCAGGCAAAGGCCGGAGTCTGGCGGCCCGAACGGCGCGAAAGCGCATCGTTGCCAAAGGCCGCATCCACAAATTCCACACGCGTTTCAAAGGGGTCGGAATAGATGTGTTCCGGCTGGCTCAGATCGCGCAGTTCAAGCAGGTAACTGTCGTTGAGATTGGTGATGCGCTGGGGCAGGGTTTCCACCAAGATGCCCGTGGTGCGCGAATTGCCGATATCCAGCACCAGATCCACATCCACAGGAGTGTCGCGGTCGGGATTGATGACCTGAGCCGCCAGATCGTTGAGCGCAAGGCGCACCACGTCAAGCCATGTGAGGTAGGAGGCCAGATGCTCCAGCACGTAGGGGTAGCCATCATGCCATGCGCCGCGTCCACGGTGCTGCGACTGCTTCCACGCATCATAGAGGCCGTTGAGCCATTCATCCACCCAGGCCGCGTTGAGAAACCACGAATTGTCGCGCACAAGGTGGGCCAGCATAAAATGCCCGTGGGCCGTCACATCCTGCGGGGAAAGCGCATGGTACTGTTCGCCCTGAGCGGGGCGGTCTTCCACATTGGTGTCAAACATGAGCACCACGCGGAGCTGGCCGGGGTGCCTTTCTGACCGCATAACCCGCGCCCGCGCCCAGTTGGAAGGGCCGCATTCAAAGCGCTTGCCGCCGTCCGGCCAGGGCTGGTCGAGCGTGCGCAAAAAAGGAATGGGCAGCCAGTGGCCTTCCCATGCATCCAGCGCGCGGCGGGCCTCAATGCTGTAGTCTTCATCGCAGGGCAGGCCGCTCAACTGGTCGATAAAGCCGTTTTCCGTTTCTGTCAGGCAGCGCAGATAGTGGGTGTAGCGCGTCTGCTCGTCGGATTCTTTCTTTTTTTCTTCGCGAAAATACCGCCGCAGTCTTTTGACGGCATCTTCGGGCATGGAGAAATCAAGAAACTGCGGGCAGCCGCCGGGAATAATGCTGACCGGCGAAAGGTAACGGGGTATGACATCCATCATTATTTCCTTTTGAAACGGGCATCCCACTTGAGATTGGCCCCGCCAAGCTCTCTGCCCTTGCACTGGGTGGTGTTTTCCTGTCCGGTACATTCAACCTTTTGCGGAACATAGGTGCCGCCACGCGGGCAACGGGCCTGACTGGAATCAAACTGCAACTGGTTGCCCTGAAAGCGCGCCGAAGCCGAACCACTGCACACCTGGCCATTACGCTCGCGCACAAGGCGGCGTCCCTTGCCGCTCTTGTCAAAGCAGTATTCTGCAATGATCGGCTCGTTGGAGGGGTGCGAATACAGGCCGGTTTCGCTTGTCCAGCAGCCCTCAAGGAAGCTCAGATCGTTCTTTTTGGCCGCATCTTCAGGAATGGCAAGGTTGTCATTCTTCTTGGGCGCGGGCTTGGGCGGCTCCTGCGGTTTAGGTTCTTCCTTGGGCAGGGGCTTGGGCTCCTGTTTGGGTTCAGGCTTCGGCTTGGGCTTGGGAGCTTCCGCCACCTTGGGCGGCTCCACGGGCGTTTCGCCAAGGAAGGGTTCCACCACTTCCGGATCGGGCTTGGGTTCTTCCTTCTTTTCCTCAACCTTGGGGGGCGTTACCGGCGGCGCAACAGGCTTGCACAGGGCCGCGCGCTCCTGCAACTGACGCCACAGGAGGGCAAGCTGATCTTCGTTGGCGGCGGCCTTCTGTTTTTCGGCCTCCAGAGCGCTGCGGTCAACGGGCATGCAGCCCGAAGGCAGAGGAGAAGGCAAAAGCCCCAGCGCCGCGCCCAAAAGCCAGAGCAGGAGCAGCAAGAGCAGGAGCGGCAGCAGCCATGGCAGGCACCCGTTGCGCGGCGGCACAGCCACAGGTACAGCAGCTACAGGCGCAGGCGGCGGGGGAGGCGGCAGCACGCCGCCAAGCCGGGTGAGATCCTGCGGTTGCGCGCCAACACTGCCGGGGGCAAAACCCCAGTTAATGAGAACGGGGCGGCCATCCACAGACCAGATATCTTTGTCCTCCGGGTGTTGCAGGGCAAGCCGCAGCAACTGGCCTGAAAGGGCCTGCCGCGCCTGCGCGTCTGCTGTGAGATCGCTGGACAATCCGGCAATATCAGAGGCCAACGTGCCCGCACGGGCGCGCAGGGCCTGCGCATCCTGCTCCGAAAGTTCCGCAAGGGGAACCGCCGGGCCATTGCCTTCGGCATACCAGTCAACGCTGTTGCCCTCGGCATTGTGCTGTGGCTCGGCGAGCAGGGCGGCATGATCCGGCCCGAGCTTTTGCAGCAGGATGGATTTCAACTGTTCATAGCAGTCGGTGGCAAAGATGCCCTGACTGGCAAGCGCACGCATCTGACCGCGCAAACTGACCGCAATGCGGGTACTCATGGCTTGCCTCCGGCGGATTCACTGCTCTGGGCCATGGTGACGGGAACGCCCGCCGAGCGCAAAAACGCTGCCAGGCTTGTGCTGACAATGGCGAGGCTGGATTGCCTGTAGGAAGCATCGTCCAATTTGATAAAGGTGTTGATGCCCACCACATCACCCTTGTCGTTGACAAGCGGCCCGCCGCTGTTGCCCTGCGAAACTGTGGCCGTGTGCACAATAAGCGGCGGCTTGCGCTCAAGAATAACGCTCACAACGCCCTCGGTATACACCACTTCGGGCGCAGCGGCTTCATCGCCCTTGAGCAGGGCCGCAAATTTGGGATCGTCAGTGGTGACGGCGCCGGGGAAGCCCCACGCGCTCACGCGTTCGGTCCGGCTCACGCCCGGCGCGAACTTGAGCGGCACAACACCAGAAGCGCCGTTAACGCCAAGCACGGCAAAATCCTGTCCGTTGTCGTGGGTTACCTGACGTACGCTTGCCTCAAAGGGTCTGCCCAGGGCTTTGTTCACAACGACCGCCTGAGTGGCGTTACCCACCACATGGGCATTGGTAACCACGTAGCCCGGGGCCACAAAAAAGCCGGACCCCATGGAAAGGCCCTCTTCCCGCATGGCAAGCACAAGCACTGTGCCCTGTTCCATCAGCTCGGAAACATTCTTGGGCGTCTGCTGTTGCATGGGCGCGGGCGGCACCTGCGTTTTGGCGTCTGCCGTGGGCGGCAGGGTGGCTGCATCCGCGCGGGCAGAGCCTGGATTCGCAGCGCCAGAGCCTGAACCCAAAGGAGGCCACATGACACCCGCAGGCGGGGTGATGAGTCCAAGCCCCTGCTTTACTTCGCAAGGCTCCTTGGCAAGCAGGGCGCGCAATTGCTGCATGAATGTTTCAAGCGCCGCGTTGTGCTCGCGCCACTGCTCCGTTTGAGCGGCAACAGCAGCCTTGGAAGCCTCGGCCTGCTGCCATTCTTTCCAGAACAGCCATGCGGCCAGCAGCAAAAGCCCCAGAAACAACAGCACACCCCAGAAAAGAGGGCGGCGATACCAGGGCAGGACAACCGCAGCAGCAGGCGCGGTACCTTCGGCAGGCGCGGCGCTTGGCGGTGTTTCAGGCGGTACGGGGTGTTGGCTTTCGTTCATCTATGGCTCCGCGCGGGATTTTCGGGGCAGGAAAAAAGCCCGCGCACGCGGCGCGGGACGCGCGCGGGCGC
>Ga0183100_1001491_pt1 | contig 11628 bp, 9 predicted proteins | sample Biomet2_FD_127789 | JGI IMG/M metagenome (GOLD analysis project Ga0183100, IMG submission 127789) | Microbial communities from bioreactor (seeded with anoxic lake sediment) at LBNL, California, USA - Biofuel metagenome 2 | ecosystem: Engineered > Bioreactor > Anaerobic > Unclassified ...
TGGGTAAAGGGATCTCTTCCCTTGTCAGGTTCCAAGGGTGAAACCTTTGGCGGGGCTTGGGGTGGAACCTCTAAAAAACCTGTGCCAAAGCGTTGCCGCCAATGCGACCGTATCGCCCATGATCGCGGTTCCTTGACAGTATCTCCCCCCCGCCAACCCGGCGGGGGATTTTCTGTTTTCAGAAGGGGAAAGGCGCTCGTTGCCTCCCATTCGCAAGCGCGAGCGTGGAGGAAGGAAACTTGCATTCTCATATTGACAAAATTCGATGTGACGATTACAATGGTCGCATCGGATATTTTGGATTTGAGGTGACGGGTTTGGAAACGATGTATGAGCAGAACGCGAAGGTGTTCAAAGCCTTTTGTGACGAAAAGAGGCTGCGCATTCTGGAAATGCTGCGCAGCGGGGAAAAGTGCACCTGTAAGCTGATGGAAGTGATGGATATGCCCCAGAGCACGCTAAGCTATCACATGAAGGTGCTGTGCGAGGCGGGGGTTGTGCAGGGGCGGCAGGATGGCAAATGGACGCACTACCACCTGTGCGAGCCGGGCAGCCTGGCGGCGGTGGCGCTTTTACAGCAGTTGCTTGCGCCCTCGGCAGATATTCCAACGAAGGACGCCTGTTGCGCGCGCTGATCGGGATAACAGGGTTTGCAAAACGATCTTGATAAGGAATGATGAAGAATGCAAGGGTTTGCTGCGGTGTGGGACTTTTTTCAGAATCAGGTGTTGGGCATGAAGTGGCTGGACGCGCTGCTCAAAAGCGCGCTGACGTCGCTTGGGCTGGACACGGGCAACCGTTGGGTGGGCAGCCTTCAGTTTTTTGTGTATGACGTGGTGAAAATCACCATTCTACTGTGTTTCCTGATTTTTCTTATCAGCTATATTCAAAGCTATTTTCCGCCGGAACGCAGCAAAAAAATCCTTGGCCGTTTTCACGGCCTGTGGGCGAATTGCATTGCCGCGCTGCTGGGCACGGTAACGCCGTTTTGCTCCTGTTCCTCGATCCCGCTGTTTATCGGCTTTACCTCGGCGGGGTTGCCGCTGGGGGTTACGTTCTCGTTCCTGATTTCCTCCCCGATGGTAGACCTTGGCTCGCTGTTGCTGTTAATGAGCATCTTTGGCGCGAAGGTTGCGATTATTTATGTGGTGGTTGGGCTGGTGATCGCGGTTGCGGGCGGCACGCTGATTGAGCGGCTGCACATGGAAAAATATGTGGAGGGCTTTATCCTTACAGCGGGCAGCGTGGATCTCGCCTCGCCTGACCTGACCCGGCGCGATCGCCTGCAATATGCCAAAGAACAAATGACGGCTACGTTTCGCAAGGTGTTTCCCTATATTCTGGTAGGGGTGGGCATCGGCGCGGTAATCCATAACTGGATTCCGCAGGAGTGGGTAGCGCTGGTGCTTGGGAGCAAAAATCCCTTTGGCGTGGTGCTGGCTACGCTCATCGGCGTGCCGATGTACGCGGATATTTTCGGCACCATCCCCATTGCGGAAGCGTTGCTTGGCAAGGGCGCGCTGCTTGGCTCTATTCTCGCCTTTATGATGGCGGTTACAACGCTGTCCCTGCCGTCGATGATTATGCTGCGCAAAGCGGTGAAACCCAAACTGCTGGCGTTGTTTGTGGCGATCTGCACCGTGGGGATCATTCTGGTGGGCTACTTCTTTAACCTGATTCAGGGCTATATTCTCTAGGAGGCGATGAGGTTGGACAAGGCATGGTATCCGGTTGTGAACGAGGCCCTGTGTACCCGTTGTGGGTTATGCGTTGCCAAATGTCCGCATGGCGTGTATGACAAAGCGCTGGCACCCAAACCGGCAGTTACCGCGCCGGAGGAATGCGTAGACCATTGCCATGGCTGCGGCAACCGCTGCCCGGTGGGCGCTATTACCTACCATGGGGAGGATACGGGTTGGACGCCCCCGAATGCAAAAGCCGCCGCCGATAACCGTTGCGGTTGCGGCAGTGAAAGCGCCGCGCCCAATCAGGTGCTGGTGGAGTTTCTCTATCTGGATGTAAGCACGTGCGAGCGGTGCATCGGCACACAGCAGGTGCTGGAGTCGGTTTTAGCGGCGGTAGAACCGACGCTCGCGCAGGCGGGGCTCACGCTTGTATACCGCAAGCTGGAAATGAGCACGCCCGAGCTGGCGCAGCAATATCGATTCCTCTCCTCCCCAACCATCCGGGTAAACGGGGTGGATATTGGCGGAGCCGTGCAGGAAAACCCATGCGCCTGCTGTGGGGAACTAAGCGGCACGGAGGTTGCCTGCCGCGTGTTTGCACACGATGGCCAAACGTATGAGGTGCCGCCGCGCGACTTGTTGACCGCGAACCTGCTGCGGGTGGCGCTTGCGCCGCGCGAGGCCGGTTGCGCGTGTGAGGCTGGCTGTAGCTCCGCGGCGGAACCCTTGCCGGAAAACCTGAAAACCTTTTACGCTGGGCGCCGTCGCATTGCCGGTCGGTTGCGCTCCGCACAGGGAAAATGACCCACGGCGGCAATGCGCCCGGCTAGATAATCCCCGCAGCCGCCTTTGCCGACCGTACCTACCCTGGAGAGCAGAACGCGAAAACAGCGCCCTGCGGGCGTGAATGAGGAGGAAGAACCATGCGTGTGATTGTGATCGGCGGGGTTGCGGCGGGAACATCCGCCGCTGCCAAAGCGCGGCGCAACAGCGAGGACGCCGAGATTACGGTGTTTGAAAAGGATCGCTACATCTCCTACTCCGGCTGCGGTATGCCCTACCATCTGGGCGGCGTGGTGACGGCTGCGGAGGAGCTGACCCCGCGCGACCCGGCATTTTTTAAAACCAAATATAACGTGGATGTGCTTACGCGGCATGAGGTGATGGCCATTGTGCCCGCCGATAAAAGCGTGACGGTGCAAAACCTGGATACGGGGGAGACGTTTGCCCGGCCGTATGACAAGCTGGTGATCGCCACCGGGGCGCGCGCGTGGGTTCCGCCCATTTTGGGGGCAGATGGGCCGCAGGTGTTTACGCTTCGCAACATCAACGATATGCTCCGTATCCGGGGGTGGATGCAGGAGGCCCGGCCGAAAACCGCGGCGGTGATCGGCACGGGCTTTATCGGCCTGGAAATGTGCGAAAACCTGCAGGCGCGGGGGATTCGCGTAACCTTGGTGGAAAAACTGCCGCAGGTAACGCCGGGGCTGGATGCGGATGTAGCGGCGCACGTGCAAAACCACCTTGCGCAAAACGGCGTATCGGTTATTACCGGCGCGACGGTTGCGCAAATCACGGAGTCGGCGGTGGCGCTGACGGATGGCCGGCAAATTGCGGCGGATATGGTGTTGCTGGCCGCGGGTGTGCGGCCCGAAACGGGGCTGGCTGCCGCCACAGGCGTGGCGCTGGGCGTGACGGGCGCAATCCGGGTTAACGAGCGAATGCAAACCAACCTGCCGGATGTGTATGCCTGCGGCGATTGCATAGAGCATTGGCACGCCGTTACGGGAAAGCCGGTTTGGCGGCCGCTGGGTTCCACCGCCAATAAAACCGGGCGAATCGCCGGCGACAGCCTGACGGGCGGCGATCTGACTTTCCGGGGCGTGCTGGGCACAGGCATCTTTGGCGTGTTTGGGCTAACGGTTGCGCAAACCGGCCTTACGGAGCGCGAAGCCCGCGAACAGGGGATGGATGTTGTTGTGTGCCACAACATCAAACCGGATAAGCCCGCCTATATGCATGGGCGGGAAATGATAATCAAGGCCATCGCGGACAGGGCTACCGGCCGGGTGCTTGGCGCGCAGATTGTGGGCTTTGAAGGGGTGGACAAGCGGATCGACGTATTGGCGACCGCGATTACCTTCGGCGCGACAGCGGGGGATCTATTCCACCTTGACCTTGCTTACGCGCCGCCGTATTCCACCACCAAGGACCCTGTTGCCTACACCGGCATGATTTTGGAAAACGCCCTGCACCGCGGCAGACCGCTGATCACGGCGGAAGCGTTGGACGCGCGGCTGGCGGAAGGCGAAAATGTGCAGGTGATTGATGCCCGCAGCGCGGCGCAGTACGCGAAAAGCCACTTGGAAACGGCGGAGAGTATACCGCTGGAAAGCCTTCGCGCACAGGCTGGGCAACTGGACAGGGACGCCGTAACCGTTACCTATTGCAACAAGGGCACAACCGGGAACGCCGCGCAAAACCTGCTATTGGGTAAGGGGTTTCGGCAGGTGTATAACCTGTCCGGCGGAGAAAAGCAGTATCGGGCGCTGCACCGTAAACCGTGATGGCGGGCGCATTGCGTCAGAAAGCCGTCGGTTTGCCCGGCACACCGGTACCGCGCCGGGCTGGAAACGCGCGAACCTGAATTGCAACCATGCGTTGCGCCCTGCATCATGAATCGGGTATGGATTCGCCGCCTGCGAGGGGGAAAGCGCCTTCTTGCGGGCGGCTTTCTTTGCCTGCCCGTCCCGTGTGCCGGAGCGTTGGCAAACCCAGCGGCCTGCGAGTGCGGCGGCAACCCCGTGAAGCCGGAAGCGCGGGCGGGCAGCTTAAGGGCGGGCAACCTTTGCGTTTTGGGGGGCCTGAGCAGCGTGCAGGATGCGACGAGCCTTGACGGGGATGTTGCGGGTATGATACATTACGGATGTACGGTCGAAAGTGCCTTTATGGTTGTTTTCGATACGGAGGAAAACATCGGATATGCGGGAGCGTGATGACGTGAATTGTCACTGTGACGGTTATAATTGCCCTGTGGACGCAACGCTGGAGATGATCGGCGGCAAGTATAAAGCGCTCATCCTTTGGCACCTGCTGGAAGGCACGCGCCGTTTTGGCGAGCTTCGCAAGCTGATACCGCAGGCAACGCCCAAAATGCTTACCCAGCAACTGCGGGAGCTGGAGGAGAGCGGTTTGCTCACCCGCACGGTATACCCGGTAGTACCGCCCAAGGTGGAATATGCGCTCACGGAGCTGGGGCGAAGCATCCGCCCGATTCTGTTTGTCATGTATGACTGGGGCGCGGACTATTTGAAACGCGAGGGACGGGAGGTTAACTGCAATATGGCGGCTGGCCGTGGCAGCGACCGATAACCGGCATTGTAAGCATGGGCGGAGATACGTTCTGCGCCCCGCGCGCACAACCCGGTGTTGCCGCAAACCGGCATTGTCCGGCGGCAGCTTTCCCCGCGTTTCACGCAATCACACGGCGCTGTACCGATGCCGCAAAGCAATACAGTTCTTGTGGCTCCATGCAAAGGAGCTCGATCCGCGTTGGTTTGAAATCCGTTCGCATTGGTAAAGGCGGGCAAGGTTCCCGGTGGCGCAGCAAAATTTGCAACGCGGGTGGAGAAATCTCTTGACAAGGCGGGTGTGGGTATCTATAATAAGCACATCGATTGTAACCGTTACCAATTACCAGAACCGACACACAGGAAGGGGGAGGTTTGATGCGCGCAACCATTCGCGATGTGGCGCGGCACGCGGGCGTATCGGTCGCAACCGTATCGCGTTATTTAAACAACAGCCCCCTCATTGCGCCCGAATCGGTGGAAAAGGTTCGCCTAAGCATTCAGGAATTGAATTACGAGCCGAATTTTATGGCGCGCAGCTTGGGCAGCCAGCAGAGCCGCACCGTGGCCCTGCTGGTGGATGACACCAATCCCGAGACATATGGCAACGAGAACTTTTTGAAAACCCAGTACGGTATTGAGCACGCTCTGGCCGACCACGGTTATTACCTGATGATCCTCTCGCTTGCGGGGCCTAACCGCGACAAGGCGTTGCGGAAGCTGACGCTGGAGCATCGGGTGGATGGCGTGCTGCTGCCCGCCCAACTGGCGAAGAAAACCACCTGTCAGTTTTTGGCCGAAAACAATGTACCGCATGTGATTATCGGCCGCCGTGCGGCGGAGAATGCCAGCTGGCTGGATTTGGATAACGTGATGGCCGGGCGCATCGCTACGGAAAAGCTGTTGCAGGCGGGCGCGCAGGATGTGCGGTTTGTAGGCAACGGGTTGGAAAAGGTATTTGTGAGCGAGCGCTACACGGGGTATCGGGACGCGATGCGCGCGGCGGGGCTAAACCAGGCGGCGGATAGCGCCTGCCAGCGACCCGCAAGCGCGGCGGAGGGCGCGGCGCTGATTGCCGCGGAAACTCGCCTGCCCGACGCGTATGTGGTATCGGATAACGAGACTGCCTTTGGCATGTTGCGCGCCCTGCGGGAGCGCGGTGTTGCGGTGCCGCAAACCGTGCAGGTCGTATCCTTTGACGACGGTGTGGTGGCCCGCCTGAGCGACCCGCCCATGACGGTGGTGGATATTGACGTGTTTCAGCTGGGTATTCAGGCGGCGGGCATGTTGTACGCGCAGCTGCAAACCCCCAATCAGGTATCGCAGCAATGCCTGATGCCGGTGCGCCTGATGGCTAGGGGAACCACGCGGTAACTTCTCATCACAAAATTGTAACCGTTACCAAAGCAGCGCTCACGCGATTTGCCAGAAGGCGCTCGCGGGTAAAACGCCGGAACGGATGGGTTTTCCCCGGTTGCCTGTTGCGGCGGTCGCCAGTCGAAAGCCGCACGCTGCCCGGCGACCCCATACCCCCGGACAGGGGCGCGGTCACGCGGCGCGCATGGCGGGCCACTCCGGCAAAGCTTGACGCTGGGAAGGCTCTCGACCCCGGTTGCCTGTTGCGGCGGTCGCAACGGGTACGCCGCAAACGGCTGGCTGGGTTTTACTATCTGCCTGCCCTTGGGCAACCGCTGGCACCAAGGCGGTTGCGCTTATCTTACCCCCGGAGGGGCGGTTCATCGGTAAAAACCCCGCCAAATCATTCTGCTCCGTTGTACGGTACCCTCCATTCGCGGCACGATTCCTCACGCCCATGGCAAAGCCTGTCGCGCGCAGGCCCGCCACGCAGAACATCGGCCCGGCGTGGGCAGCCCGCGCCTCGGATGGGAGCCGTATTTGGCACCCCAACAATATAAGGAGGAAGTACTCATGAAAAAAATCCTGTCTCTGGTGCTGACGCTTGCCCTGCTGTGCGCCGCCGTGCCCGCCGCGATGGCGCAAACCGAGATCACCTTCTGGCACACGTACAGCGAAGGTGAGGAGAAAGTGCTGACCGAAGATGTGATTCCCGCCTTTGAAGCCGCGAACCCGGATATCAAGGTGAACGCCGTCCGGATGCCCTACGAGGGCCTGAACGAGCAGTTCATTACCGCGGTGGCGGGCGATGTAGCCCCCGACGTGATTCGTATGGATTTGACGTGGGTTGCGCAGATGGCCAAACTGGGCGCGCTTGCGCAGGTGGATACGCTGCCCGGCTTTGACGCGATTCTGGCCGACGCGCTGCCCGGCCCCATGGCGACCACCGAATACAAAGGCGGCCACTATGGCTTGCCGCTCAACACCAACACCACCGCCGCCGTGTTTAACCTGGAACGCCTGAAAGAGCTGGGCTTTGACGCGCCGCCCGCGACCATGGACGAGTTGCTGGCTGCTGCCTCCAAGGCCGACCCCGCGAACGAAAAATGGCTCTTTGCGGTGCAGGGTTCGTTCAACTGGGCCATGCTCCCGTTCATCTGGACGCTGGGCGGCGATATTACCGATGAAACCTACACCAAGGCAACCGGCTACCTCAACGGCGAAGCGACCGTCAAGGCTGTGGAAACCATCAAGGGCTGGTACGATCAGGGCATCATCGGCCCCTGCATTTTGGGTGAGGAACCCGCTACCTGGGGCGGCATCGAAGCCGGCAACTACGCTATGGTTGTGGAAGGCCCCTGGTTCTACAGCGGCAGCGACGCTAAACCCAACAACCCCGTTAGCACCATCCCCTCGGTGGATGGCCGCAGCATCTCCATCGTCGGCGGCGAGGACATCGTGATGGTGAAAAACACTAAAAACGCCGACGCAACCTGGGCTTTTATGCAGTACATGGTCAGCGAACCCGCGCAGCTGGCGATGACCAAAGCCGGGATGATCCCGACCATGAGCAGCACCCTCGCCAAGGTGGATACCTCCGTTACGCCCTACCTGGCGGCGTATGTGGAACAGCTCAAAACCGCCAAGCCCCGCACGCCTTCGGCCGCGTGGCCTTCGATTGAGGAAACCCTTAACACGACCTTTGAAAGCATTCTGCGCGGCAACGTAAGCGCGCGGGAGGGGCTGGACGCCGCCGCCGCGCAAATCGACACGCTGCTTGCGGAGTAAACGATTTTACAAACCGTTTTTCCCGCCCGGGCGCGTTTACGATCTTGCGCGTTCGGGCGGGAAAGCCGCCCACGCAGGAGGGGGCGCTTCCTGTGCCGAACAACCTGCCGACAGGGCAACGCCTGCGGCAGTGCCTTGCCTTTTCCAAACGTCTGCCAAGCATCCCCAACCGGGGCCTGCGCGCCCCGCAACGCGCAAGGAGGAAACACTATGCACAGAAACCGGCGGCAAGGGCTGCGTCAATGGCGCCAGGCATTCCCGTTTCTCGCGCCCGCGCTTGCGCTCATGGCGCTGTTTGTGCTGTATCCGTTGGCGCGCAATGTGGTTATGAGCCTGTCCGTGTATGACATTTTGCAGGATCGGGTAACCGAAACGGTGGGTTTGCGCCACTATGTGGATATGTTTACCGACCCCAAATATCTGGTGGCGCTTCGAAATACGTTGCTGTATACGCTGATTACCGTGCCGGGGCAGATGTTTTTCGGGCTGGTGCTGGCCTGCCTGCTCAATGCCGCCACGCGGGGGCAAACGCTGTTCAAGGTGCTTTGCTACCTGCCGGTGCTCACGTCGTGGGTCATCGTATCGCTTATTTTCAAGTTTATCTTTTTGTCCGGCAAAGGCGGGCTGATGAACTATGCCCTACTGCAAACCGGGCTGATCGGCGCGCCGGTGGCATGGCTGCAGGGGGAGTGGACGGCGAACGCGGTGCTGTGGCTGTTTGGCATCTGGAAAGGCGTCGGCTGGGTCATGGTGATTTACCTTGCGGCCTTGCAGGGCGTAAGCCGCGAGGTGTACGAAGCCGCGCAAATCGATTCGGCCGGGCCTTTGCAGACCTTCTGGCGCATTACCGTGCCTATGGTTAAAAACACTACCTTGTACCTGATGACTGTGCTTACCATCGGCGGCTTTGGCGCGTACATTCACGTGATGATGATTACCGAAGGCGCGCCGCTGGGGCTTACCAACCAGATTATGAACCTGATGTATTTTACCGCGTTTTCCAAGTATGATTTTGGCTATGCCGCAGCCCAGGCTGTTGCTATGGGCGCGATGATCTTTATCCTCACCATGGTGCAGCGTCGGCTTACGCGCGAAACCGTCAACTGAAGGGAGGGGATGCCCGCATGAACGTTGCGTTGTTCAAAAAAGCTGCCGGGAAGGCGCTGCTGTACGGGGCGCTGCTCCTGTTTGCGGCCATTGCGCTGGTGCCGTTTTGCTATATGGTAGCCACTGCCATGACCCCGCAGGCGTACAGCCTGCCCTACCCGCCCATCCTGTGGCCGCAAAGGCTGTACATGGATAACTTTGCGCAGGCGTGGGGCGCAAATCACTTTTCGGATTACTTTATCAACAGTTTGCTGGTGGGCACGCTGAGCACGGCGCTGATTATCCTGATTTCGACGCTGGCGGCATACGCGTTTGCGCGGATGGATTTTCCGGGCAAAACGCTGCTGTTTTTACTGCTGATGTTCAGTATGATGGTGCCCACGCTTACCAACCTGATTTCCCAGTTTTTGCTGATTAAGAGCTTCCGGCTGGTGGATACCTACGCGGGGCTGATCCTCACCTATGTGGGCACCAACGTCGCCGCGAACATCTTCTTTTTACGCAGCAGCTTTTTATCGCTGCCTCACGCGCTGGAGGAAAGCGTGGTAATCGACGGCGGCGGCCCGTGGACGATCTGGCTGCACATTGTGGTGCCGCTGTCGCTGCCCGCCATTGGCACGTTTACCATCATGACGTTTTCCAACGTGTGGGACGAGTTTTTATACGCGCTCACGTTTATCAAAAGCCCGGGAAAGCGCACCCTGCCCATCGCGCTAAAAATGTTTCAGGGGCAGCATGTCAACAACTGGAGCCTGATTTTCGCGGCGTCCCTGATTGCGCTGGTACCAATTTTGCTGGTGTATGTAACCATGCAAAAACAGCTGATACGCGGCGGCGTTACCGAGGGGATGCTCAAGGAGTAGGAGGAACCCGCTTGTCCGTTTTTCATGTGAGCACGCCGCCCTGGGCGATGGCGGAAACTGCCGATCGCTGCCGGTTGCTGCTGGCCGCACCCTGCGGGGAGGTGCGTACCGCTACCGTGCGCTACGCAGACCCATACGATTATCTGCCTGGCGACAGCAAAGCCCACGCGTTGGCGGACATCCCCATGCGACCATTGCCCTGCGCGCAAGGCATGGATTGGTTTGTGGCTGACGGCGTACCCATGCCGACCCATAAGCTGAGCTATCACTTTGCCCTGACTCTTGATGGCGACGCGTGTGCGCTGCTGGGCGCGAACGGGCTGCTGGACATGGCGGAGGAGGCGCGGCTGGAACCGTTTTTAATGGCGTACCGCTTTGCGTCGCAAACGCCAAACCCGCCGGTTTGGGCTGGGAGCACGGTTTGGTATCAGATTTTTCCCGACCGGTTTAGCGCGCAGTCGCCCGCTTGCGCGCCGGAGATGTTTGTCCCGCGCCGGGAAGGATTCTTCGGCGGCACGCTTGCGGGCATAACCGAACGGTTGCCGTGGCTGCGGGCGTTGGGCGTTACGGGCGTGTACCTGAACCCGGTTTTTGCAAGCCCCTCCAACCATCGGTACGACACGGTGGATTACCGCGCCGTGGATGCGCGGCTGGGCTCGAAGGCGGATCTGGTAGCCTTGGCCGACGCGCTGCATACCGGCGGTATGCGCCTGATGCTGGATGGAGTGTTTAACCACGCAAGCGACCGCTGTCCGCAATTTGTGGATGTGATTGCAAACGGACGGCAATCCCCGTACTGGGATTGGTTCCTCATCCGCGATGAAGCCGCCTTGCGTAACGAGTCGCCGGAGCGGTGGACTTCGCAACGCATGAAAATCAACCCGCCGTATGAGTGTTTTGCGTTTGCGGCCAATATGCCTAAGTGGAACACCGACCACCCCGCCGTGATCGATTACATAACCGGCGCGGCTGCGGGTTGGACGCGCGACCTTGCGCTGGACGCTTGGCGGCTGGACGTGCCCGACGAAATCAGCCCCCGTTTTTTGCGCGCTTTTCGGGAACGCGTGCGCGCCGTAAACCCGCAGGCGGAGGTGATTGGGGAAATCTGGGGCGAGCCTTGGCCGTGGCTTATGGGCGATATGTTCGACGGCGTGATGGATTACCCGGTCTATTTTGCCTTGCGGGATTTTTTGCTGCGCAAAACCATTGGCGCGCATCTCTTTTGTGATCGGATGAATGTGTTGGGCAACCGGATGCCGCCCGCGCAGGCGCGGCGTTGTATGCGCTTTTTAGGCAACCATGATCTGCCCCGGGCGATCACGGAGGCTGGGGGCAGCGCGGACGCGGTGCGGGCCGCGCTGCTGGCGCTGCTGATGGCGCTGCCAGGCGAATTGTGCCTTTACTACGGCGATGAAGTGGATTTGGCCGGGGGGGCCGATCCGGCCAATCGCGGCGCGATGCTTTTTGCGGGCGAGGGCG
>Ga0183100_1001493_pt1 | contig 11624 bp, 10 predicted proteins | sample Biomet2_FD_127789 | JGI IMG/M metagenome (GOLD analysis project Ga0183100, IMG submission 127789) | Microbial communities from bioreactor (seeded with anoxic lake sediment) at LBNL, California, USA - Biofuel metagenome 2 | ecosystem: Engineered > Bioreactor > Anaerobic > Unclassified ...
CGTCCAGCGCGGGGGCGGGACGGCGGCAGAACGAGGCCCCCTCCCCGGCGCGGCCTGCATACTTGGAGGCCATGAGGGCGCGGTGGAAGGTGGGAGCGGCTTCCCCGCTCGGCGGGAGGATCGCTTCGAGCATGGTCCGGCATGCCTCCTTCCTTCCCAGCCTGGACATCACCGCGTCGGAGACCTTTTCGGCCATCAGTCGGTAGGTGGTGAGCTTGCCCCCGACCACGCTGACCAGGTTGTCCACTCCCTCCTCCCGGTGGTCGACCATCCTGAAGCCCCGCGACGCCTCCCGGCCCTGCCCCGTGCCCGAAGGCAGGGGGCGGACCCCCGCGTACGCGCGGACCATCCTGGCCGAGGCGATGCCGGGCACCGTCTCCATAGCCTCCCTCAAGAGCCGGTCCACCTCCGGTCTCGTCGCCCCGACCTCGTCCAGGTCCCCCCCTCCCGAGGTCGTGCCCAGGATGGTGGCGGAGCGATGGGGCACGAGGATGTCGCCGTCGGCGGGAGGCCGCAGTCTGTTCACCAGCCCATTGACCACGCGACCGTTGAAGACGACCATGCTCCCCTTATCCAGTTGCATCCGCAGCGTCATGCCGGCCATGGCCGCGGTCCGACCGCACCACGCGCCGGAGGCGTTGACCACGACCTCCGGCCTTACCGTGACCGTCTCGCTGCCCTCGCCCACCACAACGCCGACGATCCGGCCATCCTCCACCTCCATGGACCGCACCGGGAAGTGGTTCAGGACCTCCGCGCCGGCCTGCCGGGCCGACTCCGCGTTCCCCCATACTAGGAAGAAAGGGTCGACCGAGGCATCGGCCACCCTGACCGCCGCGCGCACCTCGCGGTTCAGGTTGGGCTCCGCTCTTCTCGCATCCTGGGCAGTGATCTCCTCAGCCCACACCCCGGCGCCGCGGCAGGAGGCGATGAAGCGATCGACGTATCCGGGCTCATCGCCGGGGAGAGAGACGAACATGCCCCCGCAGTCCTCGATGCAGTAACGGGCGATGCGCTTCAGGACGGCGCCCTCAGCGGCGCATTCGGCGGCGGCCTGGGGATCCTTGACCACATAGCGGCCTCCCGAATGGAGCATGCCGTGGTTGCCTCCCGAGGCCCCGGCGCACAGGTCCCCGGCCTCGGCGAGGAGGACGTCCGCCCCCCGCATGGCCAGGTCCCTGGCGATGCCCGTCCCGGTCGCTCCGCCCCCGATGATGAGGACCTCCGGAGCGAGCCGCCGCACGCGTCCCATGCCTATCGGTGAGGAGGTACGTGGCATATAGCGTTTTCAGGCTCCGCCGGGGGGAGCGGCCGCCAAGCTCTCCTTCTCCTCCTCCCGTAGCTCGGCCGTCTCCTTGGAGAGCACGAAGGTGAGGACCGTCCTTATGAGCACGATGCCCCCCAGCCGGATGACCTCGTCGATGTTGGGCGCGTTGATGGTGTTGATGATGTCCGAGGCGATGAGGAAGTCGAGCCCGAAAATGATCTTCTGGGCGAACTCCCCGCGGATGCGGGTGAAGGTGATGCTTCGCCTCTTCCTGAGCCCGCGGGCGACCGTCTGGACGAGAGCCACGAGCCCGCCGTAGGCGATGATTATCGCCCCGGCATACGCCAGGAAGGTGGATATCAGCAACAGGATGTCGTAGGCGTCCACGCCATCACCTAGGTTGGTACCGACAATTAATCGTATCGAAGTGAAAAGGAAAAGTAGCGGGGGGTCGATTTGAACGACCGGTCTCCGGGTTATGAGCCCGACGGGATGTCCTGGCTACCCCACCCCGCTATGTAAGTCCCGCTATTGCACGACTCCATATAAAGCTTTGTGAGGTGGCCTTGGACCCGCAAAAGTTCAGAACAGGTTCCTCAGCCGCAGCATGTCGTCGATATTGCCTTTGAGCCGCAGCTTCCTGAGGGCCAACGCCTTCATGGGCTTGATCTTGCCAGAGATGAGCCCCTCCATCGTCGCCGGGTCGGAAAGGATGGTGATGTCCGGATCGGCGATCTCGCCGGCCTGGAAGCTGTCGACCTTCTCGTCGTGAAGGCGGAAGTTGTACTTCTCGCTCTCGAGATCGATGAGGACCTTTCGGTCCACGCCCTTGAGCTCGTTGCGGAGCTTCTCGTCCTTCTCGACCTTATCATTGAACTTGTTGATCAGCTCTTGAATCTGTGGCTCTACCGTCATAGTGTCAATCCATCCAATCCGTCAATTTACTTACTTTGCTCAGCGAATATAAGTCCTTGGCCGTCTTCCACGACGCCCGGACATGGGGTGGGAGGTTCCCCCTTTCCTTGAGCCAATCGCTGATGAACCCGATGGTCACCTCATCGTGGGCATAGCCCGAACCGATGGGGCGGCCCATGGCCTCCTGTATCTCGTCCATGGTCCGGTCGCGCAGGACCTTGGCCACGATCGAAGCGGCGGAGACCACCGGAAAAAGGACGTCGGCGTGGTGGCGGCTTACCATCTCCGGCCGGCAGGTCATCCGCTCCAGGATGTTCCTTCCGAAGCGCTCCTCGACGACATCGGCGGCGTCCACGAACGCCCGGTCCGGGCGGAGGTGCTCGATAAGGAGGGCGAACCGCTCCACCTCCAGGCGGTTCAGGGTATCGCCCTTCATGAACTCATCTATCTCCGCCGCGGTCACGATGGTGACCTCCACCGTGGCGATCTCCCTGATCTTGAGGTCGAGCTCCTCCCTCTTCTGCCGGGTGAGAAGCTTGGAGTCCTTCACTTTGAGCTTCTTGAGGGCGCGATCGTTCTCCACCATGACCGCAGCCACGACCATCGGCCCCATCACCGGGCCTCGGCCAGCCTCGTCGACCCCGCAGATCACGTTACCGCCGAATTTTCTTACTGTATATAGTGGTATCGACCCCGGGACCGAGAGCGGGGAAGATTATTCACGCCCCTGACCGTTATGCCCGCGGGAAGATGTCCGAAGTATACTTTGCCGATCAGCGGACCGATAGGACGTCGAGGAACGTGCCGAACAAGATCCAGTAACTGTTCTGCAAGGCCGGCCTGAGGGACAGCGTGCTGACAGAAAATCTCGCTCCCGGCGAGGACAGGTTCAGGCAGGTCGTCAACACCGACTGGACCACACAGTTGAAATACGCCGAGGAGCTGGGGCTCGGGGAACGGGCCTATGACCTGGCAAGGGCCAGGTAGGTAGCTACAGTCACAATATGTAGCTACATAATCTATATTGACCTACAACTGTTGAACACGACCATATAATAAGGTGATAATATCACGACAGACGTCCAGAACCGAAAGCTGGCCAACGGCTTCATGCTGACCCGAGTAGGTGTCACCGGGGTCAAGAAGCCGGTACGAATCACCAGGGCCGGCAGGAACAACATACTATTCTGTACCATTGACGTGTACGTCGACCTACCGGCGACCCAGAAGGGTTCGCATCTCTCACGCAACCTGGAGGCGATCAACGAGACCGTGAACCGGAGCATGGCCGAGGCGGTCCCCGGCATCGAGTCGATCGCCGCCGACATCTGTCGTGCGCTGCGGGAGAAGCACGAGTACTCGACCTACGCCGAGGTGCACTTGGTAGCAGACTACTTCGTCGAGCGTCCCGGCCCCAGCGGCAAGAGGAACCTGGAGGCCTTCAAGATCATGGCCAACGCGATCAGCAGGAACGACGATGGTCTGAAGAAGATGATCGGGGTCGAGGTCGTAGGCATGACCGCATGTCCCTGCGCCATGGAGACCGTGCGGGAGCAATATGGCAGCAATATTGCCTTCGAGAACGACCTGCCGGTGATTAGCCACAACCAGCGTAACATCGCCACCGTTTTGGTGGAGGTACCGGAAGAGTGCGACATCGAGGCCAATGAGCTCATCGACCTGGTCGAGTCGTCCTTCTCCTCGGCGACCTATGAGGTGCTCAAGCGCGCGGACGAGGCCGCGGTCGTCCTTCATGCCCATCAGCAGCCCAAGTTCGTCGAGGATGTCGTCAGGACCATGCTCGCCAAGCTCCTGACCTACCTGGAGGGGATGCCCGACGATGTGCAGATCACCGTCCGCAGCGAGAGCGAAGAGTCGATCCACAAGCACAATGCCTTCGCCGAGCGGACGACCAGCCTCGGCGAGCTGCGTGGCGAGCGCAACTAGAGCATCGACTTGGCGTCGCTAGTGACGGCAGGAAGGAGGACCACGAACCTCGCCCCCTTGGAGGGGTCCCCGGGTACCCTGTCCTCCACCCATACCCTTCCGTTGAGGTCCTCGACCAGCTTCTTGACCAGGTACAGACCCAGACCGCTTCCGGTGGTCTTCGTCCGCCCCCTCATCTTTCTCTGGAACAGCTTGCTCTTGAGCTCGTCCGGTATGCCCGGGCCGTCGTCCTCGACCCATACCTTGTAATGCTCCCGGCCGGCCTCGAACACCTTGTTGAGCACGATGGATATCTCCACCGGCCCCGTGGAGTGCTTGATGGCGTTGCTGAGCAGGTTGGTGAACACGTCCCTCAGTAGGTCCCCGGCCATGACGAACTTCTTGATCGAGGTCTTGTAGTTGATCTTGACCTCCCGGCCGGGATAGTGCTCGTATTCCGAACGCAAGTCCTCTAGAAGCCATCCCAGGTCCACCAGCCCATACCTCGAGTCGTGGCTCTCCACTCTCTGGATCTTGCGGACGGTCTCGATGAGCTCGTTGCTGTTACTGAGGATCTCCTGGGACTTGGTGAAGAAGTGCATGTTCTTCTGCTCGATGTCGATCTTGTCCACCGCTGCCTGGAGATACGAGGACACCGCCGCGTTCATGTTGCTGATGTCGTGCGAGAGCAGGTCTATGTACAGCTCCGCCTGCTCCTTGGCCTCGATGGCATCATGCTCTAGCTTTCTCTGCCTGGTGATGTCCTGGATGACGGTGACCCCGCCGATGATCTTGCCTTCCGCGTCGCGGATGGGGGCGGCCGAGCACAGGATCGTGCCCCTGCTTCCGTCCATCCTCTGGATGTCGATCACGCTCCCGACCGGCGTCTCCCCCTTGCGGATGGCCAGGGCGATGGGCCACTCGTCCGGACGCACCATCATCCCGTTATCGGCCCACCATCCCTTCAGTGCCCGGTAGTCCTTGAGGCTGGAGATGGCCGGCAGCCTTCCGCCCCAGATCGAATCGACCAGGTCATTGCTCTCGATGGTCTTACCGTGAACGTCGGACACGTTGACGCCCACCGGCAGGTTGTCCAGGATGGTCTTGCCCCACCTTCTCTCGGCGTCCGCCCGGGCCGCCATCTCTTCCATCCGGTTGCGGGCCGACACCTGCTCGGTGACGTCCGTCAGGAGGACGAGGGCCCCTTTCTCTCCGACCTTCAGCTGGATGGGGACGATGGAGGTGCTCATGAACGTCGGCTTCCCGTTGACCAGGATGGGCTCGACTTCCGTCGCGTTGGGGGCGTTGCAGCGCAACACGGCCTGGACCTTCTCGTCCAGGCGTAGCGGGGGGGAGGACAGCTGGGTCAATGGCTTCCCGTTCATCAGCTCGGACCACAGGGCGTGACCATAGATGTTGGCGAAGGCCTGGTTGGCCCACCTCACCTTGAGGTCGCTGCCGGACAGCGCCAGGATGCCGGCCGGTGCGTTCTCGATGACGGTCTGCAGCATGCCCCTCTGCTCCTCCACTTCCTGGGCCAGGCGGGCGCGCTCCTTCTCCGCCCGCTTGCGGTCAGTGATGTCGTGGACGATCGAGTACAGGTAGGTCTTGTTCTCGATGTGGATCGGACCGGAGGTCACCTCCACATCGCGTACCTGGCCATCGGCCAAGCGATGCCTTAGGAACAGCCGCCCCTTGCCCTCCGGCACCTCAACCTCCGCGTCATTATCGCTCGGGTTCCTAATGTCCAGGAGACCCATGCCGATGAACTTGTCCCGGTCGTAGCCATAGAAGTCCACCGCCGCCTGGTTCACATCGACGATCTTGTTGTCCGCGGGGTCGACCAGGAACATCACCGCGTGGTTCTCCTTGAACAGGCTCACGTACCGGTCGTTGCTCTCCCTCAGCTCCTCCAGCATCTTCTTCCGCTGGATGGCGTAGCGGATCGCCCGCTCCAGGTTGGGGCTGTCCACCTCGCCCTTCACGAGATAGTCCTGCGCCCCGAGGGCCATCGCCCTGACTCCCAGTTCCATGTCGGTGAGGCCGGTCAGGACTATGATGGGCAGCTTGCTGAACCTGCCGGTCATCCCCTCCAGGGTCTTGAGGCCGGAGGAATCGGGCAAGCCCAGATCGAGGAGGACGATATCAGGGAGGTCCTCCTCCGCCGCCTTCATGGCCTCGCTCAGGCGGGATGCCGAGCTCATCACGAACTTGGCCGAGCGGGGCTCGCCCAGCATTTCTCTCATGAGAAGGACGTCACCACTGTTGTCCTCCACCAGCAGCACCTTGACCGCATTGTTCGCCGCTGCGCCTTCCTGCGTCCCACCCGTCGTTTTGTTCACCTCCTTCCAAGCTGCCATGTGCAACGTCCGGTCTGCCTTGAATCCTCTGGAGGTCGGTCCCCAATGAACATAAAGCACCACCCTTCCGGCAACACCGGGCTAGCACTCTCCTCGCGTTGTCCCGTCCGATAATGGGCCCCGTGGCTTGGGGCCCCTCCGTCGAGCGGTAAGGTCCTACGCTAATAGAGATGGCCTATGATTATATATCCTAATCGCCGGCGGGAGAAAACTAGGGCCGGTTCTCCGAAGATAATGCTATAATCCGCTCCCGCGTTGGCCGGACCGGCGAACGGAAAATGAGCATCAAGGCGGTGGTGGTGGACGTCGACGGGACCCTGACCGACATGAACAAGGTCATGTTCACGTCCGGGATCGAGGCCCTCCGCAAGGTCCAGACGAGGGGCGTGCCGGTGAGCCTGGCCTCCGGGAACGTGCTCCCGGTGGCCTATGGCCTCTCCACATACATGGGGCTCCAGGGCCCCATCGTGGCCGAGAACGGGGGCGTGGTGTCGTACCGCGAGCAGATATTCCAGGTGTCCGAGGGCGTGCTGCCGGAGAAGGCGTACGAGTACCTGAGGTCCAGGATGCCCGTCGAGCGCCTCTTCACGGATAACTGGAGGCGCACCGAGGTCGCCCTCAGGCGCAGCGCCGACCTGGACCGGGTGAGGGAGGAGCTCAAGGACTGGAACGTCACGATCGAGGCCACCGGCTTCGCCATCCACATCATGGACCCCGGCCACGGCAAGCTCGCCGGGGTCAGGAAACTGGCCGAGATCTCCGGGATCGAGCTGTCGGAGATCGCGGCCTTCGGCGATTCCGATAACGATGTCGGCATGCTGCGCGAGTGCGGGAAGAGCGTGGCGGTGGGCAACGCCTCCGAAGCGGCCAAGGCCGCGGCGGGGTACGTGAGCCCTTACAAGCACGCCGATGGGGTCATCGACGGGCTGAACTGCCTCGGCCTACTGTGAGAACAGGGAAGGGGTTTTACTTGCGCTGGAGAAGCTCCAGAGCGCCCGCCTCGTCCAGGCCGATGGAGAGTAGCAGGTATTTCAGCGCCTTCTTCATGACCATCTCCTCGGTCTTGTCGTCCATGTATGCCTCCATGACCACCGGGGCGCGCTTGAAGTACTCCACCCCGAACTCGGAGTAGTAGTAGGAAGCGTTATCAGGGTCCAGCTCGGCGGCCTTCTTGTAGGCGGCTTCGGCGTCGTTGAACAGACCGGTCTCCACGCAGAACGAGCCCATGGAACTGTGGTACATGGGATTCTTAGGGTCCAGCTCGGCGGCCTTCTTGTAGGCGGCAAGGATGTCCTCCGTCTTCACCTTGGGGACCAGCACCGCCGCTTCGGCCTTGCCGAACCAAGCCTCCGCATTGTTGGAATCGACCTTCGTCACCTTGTCGAACTTGGATAACGCCTTCTGATAATCGCCCTCTCCGAGCAATTGGTAAGCTTGCTTCATGAGCTTGTCAGAACTCTCCTCTGCCATTGGATCACCTTAGGATGTTCTGATGTAAGGGCATGGAATTGATAAACCTTGTTGCGCCATGGGTTCCAGGCGATAGCGACCGAAGCAGTGCGGTCATCCTCTCTGGAAATGATCCCGTTCCGAGAGCAGTTCCCCGGGCCTCCTGTCCGCCCTTCTCCGGGATCGTGATGGCAGTACGCGGTGCCTAGCCAGCAACCGTCCGCGGATAATGTTATATATCCAGGTCCTAATGCTAATCGGCGTCCCAAGGCCAGGGGATCTTTCAATATGGACCGGGAGACAGTAAGCAAGGTGGCCAGGGTGGCGAGGCTGAAGCTCACTGATGAGGAGATCGAGCAGTACGCCGCAGACCTGGAGGATATCATATCGGCTTTCTCAGTGCTCGACGAGGCGCCGGCGACCGATGAATATGACCTCGGGCCGGTGAAGGTCGAGGATGTCCTGCGCGAGGATGTCGTGTCCCGGGACTCCGACCCCGCCGAGTTGCGCGAGGGCATGAAGACCAAGAACGATTGGGTAAGGGGGCCGAGGCTGTCGTGACCACGTTCCCGACCGTCGATGGTCTCCGGGCCCTTGATGAGAAGCATCTCATTTTCTGCGAGCGCCTTGAGGACCCCCTCGCCTTCGAGCAGGGGCAGTTCCATTTCTCGGCCAAGGACAACCTGTGCGCGCGGGACTTCCAGGCCCGGGCGGGAAGCAGGGTACTCAAAGGGTACCGGCCCCCCTTCGATGCCACCCCCATTAGGAGGCTGAAGGAGATCGGCGGCCTGCTGATCGGCAAGACCAACATGGACGAGTTCGGCTTCGGCACCTTCAGCACCAACTCGGGCTTCGGGATCCCACGCAACCCCTTCGACCCGGAGAGGAGCTGCGGCGGATCGTCCGGTGGAGCGGCCGCCGCGGCCGCGCTGATCCCCGAGCACCTGGCCCTCGGTGTGAGCACCGGGGGTTCGATCTCCTGCCCTGCCTCGTTCTGCGGCGTGGTCGGTCTGACCCCCACTTACGGCAGGGTGTCCCGCTGGGGCCTGATCGATTACGGCAACTCCCTGGACAAGGTCGGCCTGCTCACCCGGACCGCGAGGGACCTGGAGCGCTACCTGCCGGTCATCTCCGGCCCCGACCCCAAGGACCCCACCTCCCAGGCCCAGCCGGTGCTGAGCATGAAGGGCGAGGTGACATCGGTGGCGGTGCCGACGGAGGCTTTGGCCGATCTGTCCCCGGAGGTCACGGCGGCCTTCGGGGAGGCCCTTAAGGAGCTGGAGAGGAACGGGGTGAAGGTCATGGAGGTCACCATACCCTCCCTGCGCTACGCCATCCCCGCCTACTACATACTGGCGACCTCGGAGGCGTCGACGAACCTGGCCCGCTACTGTGGCATGAGGTTCGGGGTCATGAACCAAGAGTTCGACCAGGGATTCAACGACTTCTTCGCCCAGACCCGGTCGGAGGACTTCGGCCCGGAGGCCAAGCGGAGGATACTGCTCGGCACCTTCTCGCGCATGGTCGGGTTCCGCAACCGCTATTACATAAAAGCGTTGCAGGTGAGGCAGCTGATCATCCGCGAGTACAACAAGGTCTTCGAGGACTGCGATGCCGTGCTCACTCCCACCATGCCGTTCATCGCCCCGCGGTTCGACGAGATCGCCCGCATGAAGCCGCTGGAGATGTACCAGGCCGACTTCCTCACCGTCCCCCCCAACCTGGCGGGGATGCCTCATGTATCGCTGCCCTGCGGGTACAGCGGGGGAATGCCCATCGGCATGCAGGCCGTGGGCCCGCAATGGGCCGAGGGTTCGCTGGTCAGCTTCGCGCGGTCGTGGGAGGAGTCCTTCCACTTCCGCTTCCCGGAGGTGAGGGCATGAAGATCGGGCTCGAGATACACGTCCAGCTTCCGACCAAGTCCAAGCTCTTCTGCAGCTGCTCGACCTCCGGGAGCACACCTAACAGCTCGGTGTGCCCCATCTGCCTGGGCCTTCCGGGCTCGAGGCCGTTCCTGAACCGCCAGGCCCTGGAGATGGGCGTGCTCATCGCCAAGTTCCTGAACTGCAAGATCTCGGATAAGGTATGGTTCGCCAGGAAGACCTACTTCTACCCGGACCTGCCCAAGAACTTCCAGATCACCCAGTACGATTCCCCCCTGGGGGTCGACGGCCACTTCATGATCGGCGATAAGAATGTAGGGATCTGGAGGGCCCACATCGAGGAGGACCCCGGGCGCATCAAGAGAGTGGGGCGCTCCGGGGAGGAGGTCGCCCTGGTGGACTACAACCGCTCCGGTATCCCCCTTGTGGAGATCGTCACCGCACCCGACCTCAGTTCCCCGGCCGAGGCCCGGGACTTCCTTACCGACCTCATAATCGAGCTCCGTCACCTCATCGACGTCACCGGAGCGGAGCAGACCATGAGGGTCGACGCCAACATCTCGGTGGGCGAGGAGAGGGTGGAGATCAAGAACATCACCGGCCTGCGGAACGTCGAGAAGGGGCTGAAATCCGAGGCCAACCGCCAGACCAAGATGCTCGCCGCAGGGAAACGCATCGTCCGGGAGACCAGGCATTTCGATGAGGAGCGGGGCGTGACCATGCCCGGCCGGGAGAAGGAGTTCGAGGAGGACTACGGCTACATCGGCGAGCCGGACCTGGGCACCTACCGCATCGGGGCCCTGGCCGCCTCGATGACGGTCCCTGAGACCCCCCTGGTCCGCGCCGCACGGCTGTCTGAGGAGCTGGGCATCGGAGCCCAGGCCGCCCGGCAGATCGTTCTCACCGACTGGGCCCTGGCCGACCTGTTCGAGGTCCTTGCCGCCAAGGTCGGCGCGGAGGCGGCTATGAGCTGGACCATGGGGCCTCTCAGCTCCAGCTGGAAGGATCTCAAGGAGAAGGTGCCAGAGCTCAGGGAGGACATCGTCGGGATCGTGACCGCGGTGACCTCGGGTAAGATGACCGACAGCGAGGGGAGGATGCGCATCTCCGCGCTGTCGAGCGGCCAGGAGGCCGCTGCCGCCCCCGCCGAGGACGTGGGGGACCTCGATGCGCTCATCGTCCAGTTGGTGGACGAGCACCCCGAGGTGGTCCGGGACTACAAGGGCAACGAGCGGGCGGCCAACTTCCTCATCGGCCAGGTGATGAAGGCCACTAAGGGCAAGTACTCCTCGAAGGTCGTCGCAGAAAGGATGAAAAAGGAATTAGGGAAAAAAGTTTAGTTCAGTTTCCTTCGTCCTCGTCGTCGCCGACCAGGCAGAGCAGCTGGAGCTCGGAGAGCTTGCCCTCCTCCACCTTGGCCGGGGAACCGTCCATGAGGCACTGGAACTTCTTGTTCTTGGGGAAGGCGATGACCTCGCGGATGGTGTCGCAGCCCAGAAGGATGGACACCAGGCGGTCCACGCCTAGGGCGATGCCGCCGTGGGGCGGAGCACCGTAGCCCAACGCCTCGAGGAAGAACCCGAAGTCGGTGTCGATCTTCTCGTCGGACATGCCCAGCAGGCGGAACACCTTGCGCTGCACCTCGGGGTCATGGCAACGGACCGAACCGGAGCCGATCTCCGAGCCGTCGAGCACGAGGTCGTAGCTCATCCCGCCGAGGCTGGCCAGGTCCCCGCAATCGAGGTCCGTGCCCTCCGGCCGAACGAAGGGGTGGTGGAACGCTTCCAGCTGACCGGACGCGCTGTCCTTCTGGAACAGCGGGCA
>Ga0183100_1001494_pt1 | contig 11622 bp, 11 predicted proteins | sample Biomet2_FD_127789 | JGI IMG/M metagenome (GOLD analysis project Ga0183100, IMG submission 127789) | Microbial communities from bioreactor (seeded with anoxic lake sediment) at LBNL, California, USA - Biofuel metagenome 2 | ecosystem: Engineered > Bioreactor > Anaerobic > Unclassified ...
ACTTATTTGAATTTTTTTTAATTGTAGGTATGAATAGAAATAATCCTATAATAAATGTTATAATTCCACAGGTTGATAAAACCATTAAAAAATGCTTTATTGTATAAAAAATCACATCTTTCAAATAAACTATATTAATATTAATATTAAGTTTATCATAGACTTTCAAAGCATAGGCACCAAAGAATATTACAAATAAAATTAATCCTGCTGATAAAAATGCATTTCTTATGCATTTTAAGCTAGAATTCAAATCTTTGCCATGTATCTTTATTAATATTGCCATAAGAATAATAGGCAATATCATAAAAATCCAAAACATCTTATAACCTGTTGATGTTATCTTTGCTAATTTTTGAAGTTTACTAGATTCCAATATTTTATCTAAGTTTATTTTTTCAACTTCTTTTTCAATACTGCTTCCTGCTTCATCTAACAATTTATTTGCTATGAGGTCTAATGGACTTTTAATACTGTTATCCGTGGGCATTTGATTTATAGTATTTTCTGTTTGGCTATTTGATGATGTTTCACTACTAGAATTCCCAGTAGTATTTTCTATTTGGTTATTTGATGATGTTTCACTACTAGAATTCCCAGTGGTGTTATCACCACCTTGTACAGATACACCATTGTTATTACCAGAACTTTCTATTTCAGATGGATTTGCTTCTGATTTACCATCAATTATTATACCATAATCAGCCAACATTTTTAAAGCTTGTTCTTCCGTTATTCCCTTTTTTATTGCCTTTTCAATTGCTTCTTCTTCTGTTAATCCTTTTTGCTTCAATATCTCTCTTGCTTTAGCTTCTGCCTCACTTTGAGTCATTAGTTTTTGCACTTCCATAGAGGATTGTCCAACTTTTGATTGGTCTTTATAAACTATCATATTATTATATTTTAGTTTATTTTCCTTACATACTGTATTTTCAGTTTGTAAGTTACCATTAAAAGATAAATCATTTTTAGTTGGTTTTATAATATTTCCTATAATATCTTTAACTCTTTGTTTATATAATTCTGTATCTATAGGCTTAATATTATTTTCCCCTGTTTTTAGATATTGAATAAAACCTGAAATCACATTATCAGCTTCATCTTTTATATCATCTTCTGTTATTATCGATTCCTTAATGTCATAATTAATATTTTTAGCACTTAATAATGCATCTATTTTATCATATATTGATTCTTTAACTTGCTCATAAGTATTATTTTTATCAAGTATATTTGTATAGGTATTTTTATTTAATACAATACATTTAAAAAATATAGATAATACTGCAAGCATAATACTAAACATTAATAATATTTCAATAATAAGACTGATGCTTTTTTTTGTTTTGTTCATGCTAGTGTATTAATTCCTCCTTATAATCGCGAAAACTCTTATAGCTATTAATTTTGAGTTAGCCTATGAGTAATCAGCAAGTATTACTTTTATTAGATCAGTCTAGCAGCTGTTGCTGATGATGATCTAATTGATAATAATTTTTTCATTTTAATTTTTATTCTATCCCCTTTCAATGTGTACATATGTAGTTCTTATATATTATAAAAATATATAAGTTTCCTATTACAATTTAATCCTACATATACTTATATTATATCACTTTTCATAGAATTACAATATTTTTTACATCTTGTCCTTTAATATGTATAATATTACAAGTACAAAATATACTCGCAACTATTTTGCTTAAAAATCTATAAATACATTTCCCATCTCAAATATGTAATTACATACTATCATAATTTCAAGACATATGTTATTAATTAACATTATTAGCTTATATCCATTGTTAAAATTTTTATCTTTTATATAAGTATTACAATAATTATTTTGAATTTTACCAATTATCATGGTAAATTATATATAGTACAAATTTTATATAATTAAAATTTGAGAAGAACGATTAGGGCATTCAAAAAAATAACAAACCATCGTGCTTGTTCGCCAGAAAATATGTGGTGCATCTTTGGAATGTTGTTTTTTTGATTATTCCTAAATAGAGTATTATGAGGAGTGTTAAAATGAAAAACTTTAAACTAAAAAAATTAGTTGCAGTTGCATTAGCAGTTATGACAATATCAGCTGTTTCCCCAGTAGGAGCATCAGCAGCTTGGAAGCAAGATTCTAATGGATGGTGGAATACAGAAGGAAATTCATACTCTAAAGGCTGGAAAACTATAGATGGTAGTTGGTATTATTTTGGATCAGACGGATATATGAAAACAAATTGGGTTAATGATGGTGGTACATGGTACTTTATGCAACCATCAGGAGAAATGAAAACTGGTTGGATTAATGATGGAGGTAAATGGTACTATACTGCTCCATCAGGCGCTATGCAAACTGGTTGGTTATCTAACAACGGTGCTTGGTATTACTTAAATGCATCAGGCGATATGAAAACTGGATTAGTTGAAGTAAATAATAAAACTTATTATTTAAGTGAATCTGGAGCAATGAAAACTGGAAATGTAACAGTTAATGGAATAAATTATACATTTGCTGCAAACGGAGAAAAAGTAAATTCAACTATATCAAAGACAGCTACTACTAACTCAACAACTACTGAATCAGCTACTACTAACTCAACTGCATCTTCAACTGGTTCATCTGGCGGTTCTGGTGGTGGTTCTGGATCAAGTATCGATAGCACTACTACATCTAGTCATCCATACTACGAAAGTTTATATGGAACTTGGATTATCGGAAATAATATTCCTTCAAATATACCAATAGATGCTACCTACAGCCCGTATATATCTCTTGTTTCTGGAGGAACGATTAAAATTGAAAGCAATAAACTTAGTTTATCTGTTCCAGGTTTAAATAAGGTTATTTCTAATCCTACTATTAAAGAAGGAACAATGACTTCTTCAGAATTTTATAGCAAATACAATGATACTTTTGCCAATATAGGTATATCTGGTAGCAAAGTTAAATATGTTCACATATCTAACAGTAGCTATTATGTAGATATTTTTATTGCAGATAATGGAACTGTATATACTTTAGTAAAAGGTGCACTTTTTGAATTAGAAAAATAATAATAAATTACACCACTTACCCCTTGTTTCTAATACAAATATTTATTTTAGGACAAGCAGTAAATACAACAGCTTATAACCCTTGGATGTCTCTATAGATACCCAAGGGTTATTTTTTAATATCTTATTCTCTTCTTAAGGACTCTACTGGATCTAATTTGGCAGCTTTATTTGCTGGTAACAATCCAGATAATGTACTTATAGCAATACTTACTGCCACTCCAAATATTCCATAAGAATTCTTTATTAAAACTAAATTAATGCCAAACAATTTATTTGACATAATATTTACACCTTTCATCAATAAAAATGCAAATAAAAGTCCAATAGCTCCACTAAATACCCCAGTTAAAAATGCTTCACAAACAAAAATTCTTCTTATATCTTTTTTTCGTGCACCAATAGCTTTAATTATTCCTATTTCTTTTGTTCTTTCCGAAACACTAATATACATAACCACTACAATCATAATAGTTGATACCACTAAAGATATTGCTGCAATCCCTGCCAATACATATGTTAAAATATTTATCATTTGATTAAACATTTCTGACATTTGTTCTTGTGAAGATTGTGAATATCCAAGCGCCTTAATATTTTCTTTAATTGCAGTTGTATATTTATCACTATTAGTATTAATATACATGACATTAGGTTGTAATTTATAATTATTTTCCGAATAAAATTTTTCTAAATCTGAATAATTCAAAAAAGCAGATTTCATTACTGAAGTTAAATCTCCACTAGCCGTAGCATAGATTCCACTTACAATAAATTCTTTTTTTAATGTTTTTTGATTCACTAAAATATTTAGAGTTACTTTTTTCCCAATAACATCTCCACCAAATGTATCATTTACAGATTTATTAATTAATATTTCACCCTCTTTAGGTAAAGTTCCCTCTTCAATATTTGAATCTGTTATATTTGATGATATAGTTGAAATTCTCATCAAATTACATCCCTTGCCATTATAAGATAATGAATTAGCTCCCATAGAAATTGTAGTAAAGCCTTTTTCTACAGAAGACACATTTTCTATTTTAGATAAATTTTGTATGTCCTCTTCTTTAAATGACTTTTGATTAATATCTGGTTTTTCTATAGTAACAATATCTAAATCAACTGTTTCATCATCATTGCTAGGCATATTGACCTCTATCACTAAAGGATTCACATAACTATTCATAGTATTATTAAAATAAGATTTAACCCCATTACCCAAAGCAAGCATTAAAATAATACTCATTATTCCAATGCTTGCTCCTATGGAAACAAATATATTACGTATAAATTTTTCCTTCATATTAACAAGCGCTAGCTTTATAGCAGATATAACATTTAAATTTTGTCTTTTTTTATTAATATTAAATTTGTCTTTATCAACTTTTTCTTTATTGCTCTTATTATCTAATTTAAAAATTTCCCTATCATCAATTATCTCACCATCTGATATTTTAATTACCCTACTTGAACAAGATGCAACTTTTTCAGAGTGAGTCACCATAATTACAAGTTTTCCTTTTTGAGCAATTTCCTTCATTATATCTAGAACTTGCATTGATGTTTTTGAATCTAAACTACCTGTAGGTTCATCAGCAATAATTATTTCCGGATCATTAATTAAAGCCCTTGCAATAGCAACCCTTTGCTTTTGCCCACCAGATAATTGATTTGGTTTTTTATTAATATGATCTTTTAAACCAAATTCAGTTAACATTTCTTTTGCACGTTTAATTCGATCTTTTTTTCTAACATTTGATAATGTCATCGCAATTGTTACATTATCTAAAACAGATAAGTGTGATATTAAATTAAAACTTTGAAAAACAAATCCAACCTTATTTTTTCTATATTTATCAAGATCTTTGCTTCTAAACTTTTTAATATCTTTTCCATTTGCAAATAATTCTCCTGAATAATCAGAATCCAATCCCCCAATCAAATTCATTAACGTAGATTTTCCACTACCCGATTCTCCAATAACAGATACTAATTCTCCCTTATTAAAAGATAGATTAACATCGCTCAGTGCATAAAATTTTTCATTACCATTTAATTTATAGCACTTATTTATATTCTTTAATTCTAGTAAACACATATTATAATACACTTTTTAAATATTCTATAAATTCATCCCTAAGTTCAGGTTTTCTTAAAGCATATTCTACTGTTGCTTCTAAAAATCCAAGTTTATCACCAACATCATATCTCTTACCTTCAAAATTATAAGCATACATAGCTTCACTTTTAACAAGTTCTAACAATGCATCTGTAAGTTGAATTTCATTACCCTTACCCGGCTTAGTTTTCTCTAATATTTCAAATATCTTAGGCGTTACTATGTATCTACCAAGTATTGCAGTATTTGATGGAGCATCTTCTTTACTTGGTTTTTCTACTAATCCTTTAACCTTACATACTCTATCCTCTATTTGTATTCCATCAACAATACCATACTTAGATACATTTTCAGGATCAACAGTTTGAACACCTAAGATGCTTGTCTTATACTCATAATAACAATCCATAAGTTGCTTTAAACAAGGTCTTTGTGATTCATCAGTATATACAATATCATCACCAAGAAGAATTGCAAAAGGTTCATCACCTACAAAACTCTTAGCACAATGAATAGCATGTCCTAAGCCCCTAGGCTCCTTTTGTCTTATATAATGGATATCAACCATATCTGAAATATCCTTAACTAATTCCAATAGTTCATCCTTATGATTCTTTGCAAGCTCCATTTCAAGCTCAACAGACTTATCAAAATGATCTTCAATACACTTCTTATTCCTACCAGTAACAATAAGAATCTCCTCAATACCAGACTCAATAGCTTCTTCTATAATATATTGAATAGTAGGCTTATCCACTATTGGAAGCATTTCCTTTGGTTGAGCCTTAGTTGCAGGTAAAAATCTTGTGCCCAGACCTGCTGCTGGAATTATTGCTTTTCTTATTTTTTTATTCATCGATAATACTCCTGTTTTTAATTTTTTTAATACAATATAATTATTTACATTAATTATATTGTATCATAATTTCAGCGATAACTGTTTACATTAATTACATTAATTGCATTATGTAATAATTTTAGTTACACTCTTATTTTTCTATATTATGTAATTCACGCATATAGCTAATGGGATATCTTTTATATATTTTATAATAAGCTAGATAAAAAAATATTAAACCTATTAGAGCTCCGCTAAAATCAACTAAAACATCACTAACTAAAGAAGTTCTTCCTATTATAAAAGATTGATGAAACTCATCAGTTACAGCATAAAACAAGCAAATAAATAGTATATACACTATTGTATTTTTTCCTCTTTTATTAAAAACAAAGAATACACTACTTACTAAAAATGCTAATATCATATACATAAATGCATGAGCATTTTTCCTAATTATATAATCTAATTTTGTCTCGTTAACTTGCTGTGCATTAATAGTATTTTTATTTACCTTAGAATTCTCATTAGTTGTTTTATTTTCAGCTTTATTTTGCACTTTCACTGTGCTATTTTTAATTAAATCAACTATTTTAGTACTTTCTTGGTGTGAAATTTCCCCATTAGTACCCGACATATAAAATATAAACCCCATCCAGAATAAGCATAAAAATATAACAAACTTTCTCATTTAATCGCCTTCCCATCTTTATAAACTATAGTTTTTACTATCATTCTTTATTATATCCTTATATAATATAGTTGTAAATTTAATAACAAAACAGATAAGATTTAATTTATCTTACCTGTTATCTTTATTTCTATATTATTTTGAACTTGTACATGGTAATTTTACACAAGGGTCTGACCGTTTTGTTGAAACTTGTTTCCAACTTGCTAGATTTATTCATAAATATAGGACAAATCTATCTTTAAATCTGAAAATATTGTACTTATATAAATATCTCCTAGATGAAAAGTATTTTTAATTCCATATACGCCATCTTCTAAAGCATATTGTACTATATGACCGTTTTGTTCTACTATGTTGTATTCTAATACTCCAAATTTCTGATGAACTTGAAGCTTTGTTATATAATCAACTTGTGCATAGTTTTTAGAGACTACTTCAAAAATTATTTTAGGAGAACTAATAAAGCTTTCTCCTTTTGTTTTTGCATCTTCACACATAATAAAAATATCAGGCTTAAAATATTTTAACACTACATCTGCATTTATTAATTTTTCTTCTTTTTCTCCTATAAACATGGAATAACTAGACCATTTATATTCTTCTGGTTTTTCTACCATATTTGCTCTTACTGGATTTAAATGCACATACCTACTCCTCTAACATATACCTATCATCTTCAATTAATTCTCCCCTATATCTGTCTTGAAATAAATGTCCTATATATTTATATTTTTTATTAAAATTCCACGCATACCTACTATGTACCCTTTTTATAAAGTCTGATACATCCTTATCTGTTGTTTCAATTATAATATGTACATGATTAGTCATTAAAACATATGCAATTACTTTATATTTATTTTTATAATATTCCATAGCTTCATTTAAATAATTTAAATATAGTTCATAGTCTGTCTCATCTCTAAAAATATTATTCCTGTGATTTCCTCTTGCAATAACATGTAATTTAGCTCCCATATACCATTCATGTTTTTTCTTGGCATACACTCTCTTCCTTTATCTAAATCTATTTTTTATTTTAATTATTTACCTATATTTTTTATTTTAAACAATCCTAAACATAAAAAAACAGATAAGATTTTGAATTAATTCATCTTACCTGTTATCTGTATTTCTATATTATTTCGAACTTGTACATGGTAAATTTACACAAGGGTCTGACCCCTTTGTTGGAACTTGTTTCCAAATTGCTAGGGGCGCTAATGAGGAACTTGTGACTCATTTGCTAAAAAGATTCATAATTAACAATACTGAAGCAACTAATATGGCTGAGTAGTAATAAATCCAAGATTTTTTATTTATATAGAAATAAAAAACAATGATTAAGAGAATTAGACAGTTAACACTGTAAGTTAATATTGGATATCCATAAAGAAATATTTCAATATCTGAAAATATTACCATTAATGGAACGGTTAAATAAATGGCTTTAAAAAGTTCTCTGAGCTTAGATTTGAAAACTAGTAAGGAAATTAAGATAATAGTGATAACAAAAATTATATGCTTCATTTGAGGAAGCCATCTGTTAATGGACGGAAAAAACAGAGCAATCAATGAATGTATGAAAAAATCAAATATAAAAGTGAGATTTAGTAATACAAAACCGAAAAAAGCAACCGCTAAAGCATATAAAATGTTTTTGACATAAGGATTTTTAAACATCTTCTCTTTCTCCCCTTTTTATAAAATCTGCATTTTCAGGCAAATCCATTGTGGCTTCATATTTTACTATTATATATGCAGGTTGGTTGTTTTAAAGAACTGCTAATAACTTATTATAAATTTTCTATATAACATACACACTATTGTTTTCTTACTTAAATTTTTCTATAAAAATAGACAATAGCAAGCACCTATTTGATGCTAATCTATTGCCTTATTTTTATTTTACATTTTATCCCAAGGGTCTGACCCCATACCCATAAAGCTAGGATATGATGTTGAAAGTTATGCCTTGGTCAAAGGATATTCCTGCTGAGCTAAGAGCTTCTAGACGTAAATAATAACTACTATCCTTTTAATATTAAATTAAAAAATCAGTAGAAAAGCAATATTGCCAAACTACTGGTTTTTATTATATCATCTGATTTTTATATATGCTACGCGTCGATTCTTTGACGCTTACTATTTTACAATAAAAAAAGACCCCATAAAATAGAGTCAGTAAAACTAATATTTAAACCGTTTTTTTTCTACTGTCTATTTTATAGGTATCATTTTATTATCTTACCTGTTATCTTTATTTCTATATTATTTCGGACTTGTACCTGGTAAATTTACACAAGGGTCTGACCCCTTTGTTGGAATTTTTTCTCAGCTTGCCAAAAAAATAAATGTTTATTTTTATTGAAAATTTGATATAATATAAATAAGAAAAGCTTAGTGCTGGTAACACTAAGCTAATCCTAGAACGTTTTTATGTTTTAGGGCTATTAGATTTATTGGTTTAGAAGAGAACGCTTAATCTTGCGATGATGGGGCGTTCTTTTCTGTTGTTTTAAAATTAAACTCAAAACTTTTAATACTAAATTTAACTTTTATATCACAATTTTTCGAATTATGTTTCAAAGCTTTATTTATAAGTACTAAAAGTAATAGAAATACTACTACAATTAACATACCAACAATCATTTCCAATACCACCCCCTTAGACTATATAGTAAAATCTTTACCAATAGCCCAAGGTGGGAAACGTACAACCACCGTAGCCCATCTCTACAGTTTATTTTTAAATACCATCATAGTTTAACATATTTTATTAATTAGTGGAACAAATTTCTGCAACAGAAAAAACACAGCACTAAACATTTATTTAGTGCTGTGTTTTATTTAGTAAATTTATACAAGGGTCTGACCCCTTTGTTGGAACTTGTTTCCAACTTGCTATTGAATTCATTTGGAATCGTAAAAATCATATGAAAATACCCAACTGGAAGAAGATGTTTTTCTTGATTAAAAATCCATTTTTCTTTTGCTAAAGTTTGACACTTAGGACAATGTCTGTTTCTACAAGAATTATAAGATATTCTAATATCTCCACAGTCATCACATTGGTCTATATGACCTCCTAATTGTGATGTTCTACAAGATTCTATATCAACTAATGTTTTTCTAACATAGATAGGAACACTGTGTTTTTTTAAATATTCTTCACCATAAAGTTTTAATATATTCTGCAGTTGATTTTTTCTAATCATCTAATAAATCAGCAGGACTTTGTATTTTTAAGATTTTATAATCTCTTAAATGAAGATATATTGTTGTTGTAGTTATGCTAGAATGTCCCAGTAATCTTTGAATATAAATTATATCCGTACCTGCATCTAAAAGATGCGTAGCGAAAGAATGCCTAAGAGTATGAATGTGAGCATTTTTCTTTATGGTAGTTTTATTTAGATATTTTGTAAAAGCAAGTTGAATTGCTCTCTTTCCTAATGGATTCACACAATCTTTTCCAAGAAATAAATAATTATTAGGTTTATACATTTTCCAATATTCTCTTAAAAGTATAAGAGTACTTTGTGCTAATAAAGTGTGTCTATCCTTTTTTCCTTTACCATCTCTAACAATTATTTTCATGTCGTTACTATCAATATCAGTAACTTTTAATTTTGCAGCTTCACTTAATCTTAAACCAGCAGAATAAATTACTGAAAAAATTGTTTTATATCGCAGATCATCAATAGAATCAAGAAACTCTTTAACCTCATTTTTAGAAAGTACTACTGGAAGAGTTTTTCTCTTTTTCATTCGTGGAACTTTCAAATTATTCCATTCTTTATTTAATGTAACAACAAAAAGTGATTTTATTATTGAATTTTTAAAGTTAACAGTATCTTCTTTTAACTTTCTATTTGTGATACAATCATATAGAAAATTTACCGCATGCTTTTCCTCGAAAAGCTCTGGTGATAATCCTACAAATTTTTCAAATTCGCCTGCAATTAGTAGGTAAATTTGAATAGTGGATTCTGTGTATCCACGCATTACTAAATCTTTATGAAATTTGGCTTGTAATTCAGTCATTTTCATTAACACACCTTTCCAAGTATATAAAGAGGATGTGTTATAAAATAAAAAGATGTTGCTGTCAACAACATCTTTTTATTTTGCCATATTTTATTGAAATATGAAACTATAAATTTCAAATTAGTAGTATGAGAAAAAACAGCCGTCGCTTTTAGCGAGTTAGTTCAATGCATCTTTCGTGCTGTGCTTGTACTTGGAAAATCCTGTTTTCCCCAGGGTGTTAGTCGGGAGTTTACGAGCGACTTGCTAAAGCTTTGCTTTATTTATCTTTTACGCCCTTGCTTGGCGTACTCTGGGTGCTAATGAGGAACTTGTGACTCATTTGCTAGTGACTCATTTGCTAGAAGTGCTTGAGGAAAACAAAATGACCCTATTGCTAAAACTTAGATTTTTCTATAAATCCATAATATTCATATTCATCTCGATAATCTATACATTTATCTTTATCTAATCTTTTAATAACCTTAGCAGGACAACCTCCTAAAATACAATAACCTTCTTCAAAACTTTTTGTTACCACAGATCCTGCTCCAACTATTGTATGATTTCCTAATACAACACCCGGAAGAATTATAGAATTCATCCCAATCCAACAATAATCTCCTATAATTACTTTTTTTTTATTATGAATTCTATAATCATAAACATTATGATTAGCACTTATTATCCCAACATTTTCAGCTAACAAAGAATAATTACCAATTACTATCTCACCAATCCCCTGAATATAGCAACCTTGATTTGCTCCAACATTACTATTAATCCCAATTTTTATATTTCCAAAAACAGTTGATGTTTTATGGACTGGCCAATATATTTTATTATTATATTTAAATAATTTAAATATAATATATTGGA
>Ga0183100_1001495_pt1 | contig 11620 bp, 10 predicted proteins | sample Biomet2_FD_127789 | JGI IMG/M metagenome (GOLD analysis project Ga0183100, IMG submission 127789) | Microbial communities from bioreactor (seeded with anoxic lake sediment) at LBNL, California, USA - Biofuel metagenome 2 | ecosystem: Engineered > Bioreactor > Anaerobic > Unclassified ...
AAGTACATAGGAGATCGGACGGAAGACAGCACAATATTTGAAGACCGCAGGGAGGGATCAGGGCATGACCATAGGCGAACTGCTTGAGATGCCGGCTTTGAGCGAGCTGAAGCTGGTCGCAGGAAAGACGGGCATTCATCGAATAATTTCCACCGTCACAGTGATTGACGCGCCCGACGGTGTCATTTGGTGTAAGGGCGGCGAGTTCGTGATTACTTCAGGTTTTGCGCTCAAGGACGGAAGCCACTTGATTATGACGCTGATCCAGCAGCTGGTGGCGTGCAAGGCGTCGGGCCTGGGAATTAAAACGGAGCGTTATATTAAAAGCATTCCGCCTGAAGTGCTGGAGTTTGCGGAGCAGCAGAGCTTTCCAATCATTTTTGTTCCAAACCGATATGCGTTTTGCGACATTATCAACCCAGTGCTGTCGCTAATTGTAAACCGGCAGTCCGCTCTGCTGATGCAGGCCAGTAAGATTCACAAAACCTTTCAAGAGATGGCGGTAAACAGCAACAGTATCCCGGAAATTCTCAAGACGCTCAGTTCGCTGCTGAACTGTTCAGCGGCATTTGTGGATATCCACTTTCGAAACTGTTACTACTCCGACCAGGAAAGCCCGCTGGCAAAGCGAGTCATGGGGCTGAAATTTGAGGATCTGATGCAGGAGGCCTTTCCACAATATAACTATTATGTTGTGAAGAACAAAAGCGAAAACTTCGGATATCTTCTGATGGAGCCATTGGGCGGTGGGGAAATCGATGAATCTGTGGCGCAGACAGCAATTGAATACGCCGCGGTTGTGCTGATTCTCCGGATGCAGACGCGTATTTCTAACCAGCACATTGAAGAAAAATACCGGGATGCCTTTTTGGAGGATCTGCTGCTGAACAACGTAAAGACGGAGAACGAAATTCATAACCGCGCCCAGCTTTACGGATGGAACTTCAAAAGCGGCGGAGTCGTGGTGGTCATCGATATCAACAACATTAAAAAATACTATCTCAAGAGCCTGGATGCCCAGACAAACCAGCGGCTGGAGGGGTTTACACAGAGCATCTACGCCGTGTCCATTCAATGCATGCTGGATGCTTTTCCGGACGCGAAGTACTATAAGCAGAGCGACACCGTGGCTTTTATTATTTCTGCTCGGGAGTCTGACAGGGACGCGGTATACGATCAACTGGAAAAAGTCTTCAACGCAGTCCGTCAAAAGCTTGTCAACCGGGTCTCCTTTACCATCACCATGGGTGTGGGAGAATACATGGAAAACATCCGCGAGATTCACCTGAGCTATGAGCAGGCCCGAACGGCCATCAACTTGGGCTACCAGCTGGAAATGTTCGACTGCGCGCTGTTTTACAGCCGCCTTGGGGTCTACCGTCTGCTTGCCACCACGGCGCACACACCGGAGTCGGAGGACTTTTTTGTCCGCTATGTCAAGCCGCTGATGGACTATGACGCGAAAAACCATACGAATCTGCTGGATACGCTGGGCATGGTGATAAAGTACGGCTGGAACCTGAAGGAGGCGAGCGGGGCGCTTTTCATTCACTATAACACCGTCAAGTACCGATTTTCCAAAATCTGCGAGCTGCTGGGTCTGGACCTGCGGGATCATGAGGGGCGCCTGGCCGTGGAGATTGCTTTGAAGATGTATATGATTAATACGCACCACTGGGCGTAAGCGGTGCTTGTGCTCTCATCCGGCGTTTTCAGGTCATATTCCATGGAGTAATTGCCAAGCTTCCAGATGCGGATGCTGTAGCGGCTGATCAGCTTCAGAGAGAAGCCCTCGCCCGCGAAGCTCTCATTGCTGTGCTTGCCGTCGAAGAACTCGTTTAAAGGCTATATGATCATTGAGAAGCAGAGCAACTCATTTAAGGCCTGTGGTCCCGAGAACGTGCCCCTGATCTTCACCTGCAAAACCAACAACCCCGTCTGCGGCTAGGCCGTTTCCATAGCGTACCTGTGCGCCGTAAGCCAGATCGCCCACAGGTACAAATATCGCGAGGTTAACAAGGAAAAGGTGACCGCGTTCAACCCGACGAAGGTCATTGGCGACAAAACAAGAATCTATTTTGACGAGGATAAACAACAGTGGCTGATCAGCAGCTACCACAACTGGCGCGACGAGAACCCCAATGTCATGGATTTCTCACAGGTGACGGGTTCCGGTCTGGATATTGATGAAGACAAATGGGAGATCTACCGCAAACTGCCTGATGGGAAACAAGCCAGCTATAATCCTCCCCGATACGAATCCAAATACACCTTCAATATGATAATCCATGTAAATTCCCCATGGTTTTCCAAAATAAAGTTCCGCGTCAATGACAATAGGATTGACAGCCGCGAGAGCGCCGAATATCGATAGGCGCAGCGGAACGCCTCCGAGATCAGAAATGCGCTTGAACAGGTAAGAGAAGGCGTCTGCGAGGCTGTTGCGAGTGCAAGTGTGCCGGAAACTGCCATAAAATGCCCACACTGCAACGCGACGACGATACTAGACGAAAACGGTTGCTGCGAGTATTGCGGCGGAGCAATAACAACTGCCTAACGGTCGGCGAAAATTAATCGCCTGGCTTTAATAAGTCACCGGAGAAACAGTCTGATAATATTGAATAAAAAAGCCTCGTAACCGTTGCGGTTACGAGGTTTTCTTTTCTTTTGCCAGAGAAGATGGACATTTCATAATGAATGCAAGGAACGTGACAATCAGCTGGCAAACCGTTGAAAAATCAAGACTTTTCGGCTGATTATAGTTGGCAGCGGGTGAAGGATTCGAACCCTCACAGACGGAGTCAGAGTCCGGCGTGCTAAAAGCTGAATTGCACTGCCGCGCAATCATTACATGCTATGCTAAATTTGCTTTGCAACACAATTTGTAACATGAATAGTGAAGTGTACGTATCGGGTTCCTCATTCTTGCCAAGGCGTTTGTGTTACTGTATGAACCCCAGATACCATTCTTTATCAGAGTTCAACTTAGAATGCAATTTTAAGCATATTTGCATATTAATACTCCATAACTTCAAAGGCTGGTAAACGGCTTCAGATTATAGTTCTTGCTGATAGTATAAACTGGCTGATTGGCACCACAACTATTATACCAGCTTACAAAAGCGTTTATCTGGGTAGCCGTCATCTCATATTCTTTGACTGCGCCTGTTCTATAGTGATTCTGATGAGTGCGCTTGTGTCGGTTGGTGTTGAATCAGGTACGTCATCATTTTTAACAGTATAAACTTCCACTTAAGATGTAGTTGTAGAGCCAAAACTTATGAGACCTCCAATGGCATAAATTTTACCTTGAATTGTCTCTGTTTGAAAATTGCGTCGTGCTATTGACATAGAAGCTAACATTGTCCATGTTTTAATAGAAGTATCATGGAAATGCAACATTCTTAGATCGGGCGATTAATCTACTGTGCCGCCAAAATGACAGTAATTGACAGGACTTGCTTATCCGGGCTTTCCGCCCAAATCTTTCCTCTATGGGCGAAAACGATGCTTTGAGCAATGGACAGGCCCAGGCCGTAGCCGCCCGTTTGAGAATTGCGGGACTGATCGGTGCGGTAAAAGCGGTCAAATAGGTGCTTCAGCTTGTCTGCTTCCATCGGTTGGGCGGTGGTATTGGTTACCGTCAGCCGGAGATTACGATTTTGCTTCTCTAAGCGGAGGGAAATGTGTCCGCTGTTGGGTGAATATTTTAGAGCGTTATCCAGCAGAATCGACACCAGCTGCCGCAACGCTTTTTCATCCCCGGTAAAGGAGAGCATTGGCTGAATACTTATTTCAAACTCTTTACCATGCGTTTTGGCCGGAGCCAGAAAGGACTGTGCCATCTCCTCTATAACGTCCGAGAGGGGAAACGCAATAGGTTGGAGCTTCGGCTGCTCCTCATCCATACGGGAAAGGTAGATCAGTTCATTGGTCAGTCCCGTCAGACGCTGGGTCTGATGCTTGATGTCGCTCAGCCATTCGCTTTCCCCAAATTCCATCTCAGCCAAATCCGCATCGGCGCTGATAATCGTAAGGGGTGTTTTAATTTCGTGTCCGGCGTCGGTAATAAAGCGCTTTTGCTTTTCGTAGCTTTCGGCTACCGGCTTGATGATGCGTTTGGAGAGAATCATCAGCAATAGAAGAACCGCAACCAGCCCCAGAAGCGCCACAGAAATACTGGAAAAAAGCGTTGTGCGGAAATTGGACAGGCTGCGTGTACAGTCCAGAAAAATAATGCGGCTACCCCCGCTCTCGGAGCAGAGGGCATAGCGGTAGTCCCCGCAGAAGCCGATTCCCTTTTCGGATGGCCAGACCTCTGCGGCATATGCGGCGGCAGTTTGGGCATCTATGGCGGCAATTCGATCCATGTCGGTCTGGACCACTTGCCCCGTCCTATCCAGAAGTACCGAGAAATATCGGGATTCAAATGGTATTTCGGGGGAAAGAGTGTGCCCTTTCGCGGTGTTTTTTGGAGGAATCCCGTTATTCTGTACGCCGCCGGGCGGATCGCCAGCCGGTTCTTTTTGCGGGAAGGCTCCGTTGTTTGCGGTAAGAACACTCAAAATGGCGTCGGCATCATCCACCACTTTTTGATAAAGCATCAGATTGATACCACCCAGAATGATGAAAAGGACTAGCATCAGAGAGAACGTGGAAATTGTAATAAATTTAATTCTCAGCTGCTTGATCATGTAGCAACCTCCAGTGAATAGCCTGCATTTCTGGTAGCCTTGATGTGAATATCGGCGTGGAGAACGGAGAGCTTTTTCCTTAAATAAGAGATGTACACCCATACCACGTTCAGCTCCACCTCGCTGTCATACCCCCAGATTTTCTCCAGAAACCGTTCGGTAGGGATCAGCTGACGCGGATTTCGTATCAACAGCTCCATCATTTGAAATTCCTTGTTAGCCAGCCTGAAGCTGCCGGTGGGTGATGTCAATTCAAAGGTGGACTGATCCAACGTGATGTTACCAAAAGTCAGGCGGCTGCTGGTCTGAGTGGTCTGGCTTCGAGTCATGGCCCGGATGCGGGCCAAAAGCTCCGGGGTGGAAAAGGGCTTTGTAAGATAATCATTGGCCCCGGTATCCAGCCCCAGAACCTTATCGTCCACCTCCGACTTGGCGGTTAGCATTAACACCGGAATTTGACTGCCTTTTTCCCGGAGTCGCCGTAGTACTGTCAACCCATCAACCTTGGGCATCATGATGTCCAAAATCACAGCATCATAGTTTCCTGCATCTAAATAGGACAAAGCCTCTGCTCCGTCGTAGACCGCGTCGGCGGAATAGTTGTTTCGTTGTAGCAGAGCAATCACGGCTCTGGATAGAGATTTTTCATCTTCGGCAAGTAATATGCGCATCGATTTGCACTCTCCTTATTCCTAAATCAGTATAAGAATAGCAGGTTAACTATAACTGTAATTTAAAGAATATCATAAAACGCATTGGTTGTCAGTGAAGTTTTCACCGAAAAGTTTTTGTCTTTTAAGTCCAGTTATGGTTTGGATTTTACAATGAGCTTACATTCGAAAAGCAAAGGAGGCGCAACGCCATGGGAAATCAGATGGTGTTTAAACGCTATGAAATGAAATACTTAATGACTCGCTGCCAGAAAAATACTATTTTAGCCGCCATGAAGCCCTATATGGTCTTAGACGAATACGGTTACAGCTCCAGCCGCAATATCTATTTTGATACTCCGGATTTCCGGCTGATTCGTCAAAGTTTGGAAAAGCCAGTTTACAAGGAAAAGCTGCGGATGCGCAGCTATGGTCGGGCAGGCACCGGAGACAAGACGTTTGTTGAACTGAAAAAGAAGTATAAGTCTATCGTATACAAACGTCGCCTCTCACTTCCACAGGCACAGGCTGAGGCTTGCCTGAACGGAAAACTCGCTTTGCCCGACACACAGATCGGCAGAGAAATTGCCTACGCGCTGGACTATTATCGGGAATTACGTCCGGCAGTGTTTCTTTCCTATGAGCGGGAGGCTTTTTGTGCCAGAGACGGCGGGGATTTCCGGGTGACCTTTGACGAGAACATTCTCTATCGCCAAGAGGAGCTGACTTTGGACTCAGAGGTGTGGGGAATGCCGATTCTGAGTTCGAATCAGGTGCTTATGGAGTTGAAAACCTCCGGAGGCATCCCGTTGTGGATGGCGCATACCCTGTCTACCCAGAAAATTTTTCAAACCTCATTCTCTAAATACGGAACCGCCTATCAGAAAATTCTTCTGACCGAACAAAAAGGAGCGCGTAAATATGCTTGATACTATTTTTCAAGGTGTGTTCGACACCGAACTCACCAGTTCCATCGCTCCGTCCAATTTTTTGCTGTGCGTTGGCGCATCCTTGCTCATTGGTCTACTGCTGTGTGCCTTGATGCTGTGGCGAGCAAATTGCAGCAAGAGCTTTGCCATCACGCTGGCAACACTACCGGCGGTGGTGTGTGTAGTCATCATGATGGTAAACGGCAACGTGGGGACCGGCGTAGCTGTGGCAGGAGCCTTTAGCTTGGTTCGTTTTCGCTCTGTTCCCGGTTCCGCACGGGAAATTGGAGCGATTTTTGTAGCGATGGGCGCTGGCCTGATCTCCGGCATTGGCTATCTTGGCTATGCATTGCTTTTTTCTCTGATTTTAGGCGGCGTTACTATGCTGTACAACGCCTTGCGTCTGGGCGACAGTCAACATGCCGCCCAATGCAAGACGTTGCACATCACTATCCCAGAGGATCTGGACTATGCGGGTGTTTTTGATCCTGTTTTGAAACGCTATACCTCTGCTTTTGAGCTGAAACGAGTCAAGACCACCAACATGGGCAGCTTGTTTAAGCTGACTTATGACCTGACACAAACGGACCCCGCGCAAGAGAAACCTTTCATTGATGAATTGCGCCGTCGAAATGGAAATCTTGAAATTTCCCTTTCACGGCAAGAGACGGCGACAACTGGATTATAAAGGAGAACCACATGAACAATAAAATGAAACAAATGCTTGCTCCCACTTTGATGAGCGCGGCGCTGCTTCTGAGCGGCTGCCAGTCGACCTCCTCTTCCACAAGTGCGGATACTTCCGCGGTTCAGAGTGGTACGAGTGATTCCGCAGTCACCACGGTCAGCACAGACCGTTTGATAGACACAACAGATTTATTCAGTGACCGGGATCTGGACGCCAGCTACGATGAGAGCACAGCAGTTCGGATTCAGCTCGATACCGCTTCCTGTGATTCCAACGCTGTGACCATTGACGGCGGAACCGTTACCATCGGAGACGAGGGCGTGTACATCCTCTCTGGGACCCTTGACGGACAGATCATCGTCAATGCCGACGATTCGGACAAGGTACAGTTGGTGCTGGACGGCGTCAACATTACCAGTGACTCATCTGCCGCCATTTATACGCTGAAGGCTGACAAGGTGTTTATCACCCTGGCGGACGGCACAGAAAACACCCTTGCCAACGGTGGGAAGTATGTTGCCATCGATGACAACAATATTGACTCTGTGATTTTTGCCAAAACCGACCTGACCCTGAACGGTTCTGGCAGCCTGACGGTCAAGGCCGCGGCGGGACATGGCATTGTGACCAAGGACGAACTGGTTATCGCGGACGGAACCTACAACATCACCGCAGTTGGCCACGGCATCACTGGTAAAGACAGCGTCGCCATTGCGGACGGTAATTTTACCATTACCTCTGGTAAGGACGGCATTCATGCTGAAAACGATACCGACACGAACCAAGGATTCCTGTATATTGCCGACGGCAGTTTCACCGTTAACGCACAGGGCGATGCCCTCAGTGCCAGCGGCGCGCTGGAAATTGTCACTGGCGACTTTACCTTGACCACCGGAGGTGGCAGTGCTACCGTTACCCTCACCAGCGATGCCGATAACTTTGGCAGAAGCCAGCGGAACGTCACAACAAACGCTGAGGCATCCAGCGAGAGCTGTAAGGGAATCAAGTCCGATAGCAATCTTGTTATCAGCAGCGGCACGTTCTCGCTGGATACTGCAGATGATGCCATCCATTCGGGCAGTTCCATTGTAATTACAGACGGCAACTTCTCCGTTCGGAGCGGCGATGACGCCATCCATTCGGACACTGCTGTAACCATCAACGGGGGAAGCTTTGATATTCCTTATTGCTATGAGGGAATTGAGGGGCAGACTGTTACGATAAATGACGGCGTTATAAACATTGTGTCCTCCGACGACGGCCTGAACGCCGCCGAAGGAACGGATAGCTCCGGCATGGGCGGAGGACAAAATCAGTTTGCCTCCGACGAAAACTGCGCTGTGATAGTGAACGGCGGCAACATTACCATTGTATCGGATGGTGATAGCATCGATTCTAACGGAACTCTTACCATCAACGGCGGTACGCTGGATCTGACCTGCAACGGCAATGGGAATACAGCCATCGATACCAATGGCACCTATACGAACAACGGCGGAACCGTCTCCACCAACGATGGCTCCGAGTCCGGCACCGGGGAAATGGGCGGTATGGGCGGCGGCCAGACTCCCGGCAGTCGTCCGGGCGGTGGCCAGACTCCCGGTAATCGTCCGGTCGACAAGAGCACGACATAATCGCAATAAACTAGATGCCGTAAGGCAATATGGTTTTGAGATTCATCATTTATCCGGTGTTTACCGGCTGAATGGCGTTAGAGCGATTGGAAGGAGCTGCTTATTTAAGATGCGCATTGCACTAATTCCCGCATATGAGCCGGAACCCGTTCTGCTTAAGCTGCTGGCGGAACTTAGAAATGCGGATTTTGCCGTTGTCATTGTGGACGATGGAAGCGGGAGCGACTATTCGAAACTTTTTCACCAAGCCGGTCAGATGGCGGAGATTTTAACAAATAAACAGAATTGCGGAAAAGGCAGTGCATTGAAAACCGGACTCCAGTACATTCTGAATCAGTTTTCCGTCCATGACACGGTTGTTACCATGGATGCCGATGGGCAGCACAGCGTACGGGATGCTGTGCGTGTGTGTGAGGAGGCGGAGCAATACACGGATTCGCTGATTCTTGGTAGCCGAGCCCTACGGGAAAACGTTCCACTGCGTAGTCGGTTCGGCAACGGCGTAACTCGTTTTGTCTATCGGCTTGCAACTGGCCTCAATGTGCACGACACGCAGACCGGCCTGCGGGCCTTCCACGCGGATATGATTCCGGTGCTCTTGAAGATTTCCGGGGACCGGTACGAATATGAGATGAACGAGCTGCTTCTGTTTGCCAGAAAAAAGCGCCCGATCCGGGAGGTGGAGATCGCTACGATTTATCTGAACAACAACCAAAGCTCCCACTTTAACACGACGAAGGATTCCTGCCGCATCTATAAAGAGATTTTTAAATTTTCTGCTTCGTCATTTTTTTGCTTCCTTCTGGACTACGGCCTGTTCTCCCTGCTGACAGTTGTCACGGCAGGGATGGGGACAATCGGTATTCCCGTTTCTAATCTTGCATCCCGTATCGTTAGCGCCAGCGCGAACTACACACTTAACCGCAGGCTGGTATTCAAAAGTAAAAACGACGGTTTGCGTTCCGCACTTTCTTATTTTGCGCTGGCGGCCGTGATTCTGGCCGGAAACACGCTCATTTTGACCACACTTGTTTCCCACCTTGGAATGAATCGGTATCTGGCAAAGATTTTGACGGAGGTTTTATTCTTCACACTCAGCTGGCTTGTGCAGCGCAGTGTCATATTTAAACGAAAAAGAACATAAAAAGGAGTGCGCGCATCCATGTTTTTAAAAAGGCACCTCTTTCCAATTCTCTGCTCGATTCTGCTGGTTGCATTTACGCTGTATGTAATTTTGGATACCTTTGTGATTGCCAGAGTCTATACGGTCGTAAATCCGACGGCCGCATCCGAAAGCACCCCAATCGACGGATCATCGGAAGAGGAAGCGCAGAACAGCCAAAGCTCGGCTGCCTCGGAGCAGAGCGACGAAACGGAATCAGCGGGCGCAGAAAACAACTCTGTCTTTACAAACGAGGCGGTCTTTACAAATAATTCATACAGCGATGAAAATATCAGCATTACGTTGATAGAGCGTCGGGAATACAATACAGAAATCTATGTGGCAGATGTGATCGTTTCCTCACCCGAATACTTGAAAACCGCATTTGCCCAAAACGAATACGGGCGCAACATTACACAAAAGACTTCGGCTATTGCCAAGGGCTGCGGAGCGATTCTCGCTATCAACGGCGACTACTACGGAGCTCATTCAAATGGGTACGTCATCCGTAATGGCGTATTGTACCGTGAGAGCTCCTCTTCCAATCAAGAGGATCTGGTCATCTGGGCAGACGGTTCCTTTACAACCATTACCGAGGGTGAGACGGCAGCGGGGGAACTTTTGGCAAACAGCGCCAAACAGGTAATGTCCTTCGGACCGGCCTTGATTACAGACGGCAGCATTGTCATCACGGAAAATGAAGAGGTCGCCAAGGCGAAGACCAGTAATCCCCGCACAGCGATCGGCATTATTGACGACTGCCACTATCTGTTTGTGGTATCGGACGGACGTACCGCGGAGAGTGAGGGCCTTTCGCTCTATCAGCTCGCTGAGCTTATGCATTCTCTCGACGCGGATGTTGCCTATAATCTGGACGGCGGTGGTTCTTCAACCATGTACTTCAACGGAGCAGTTGTCAACAACCCTACGACCACTGGTAAAAGCATTGAGGAAAGGAGTGTGAGTGACATTGTTTATATCGGATGAACCAGAGGTGAAAACACGGTTAGCAAAAATTTCGTTCTATTATTTGCTGATCTCAATTATCTGCGCATTTTTTGGCGCAGTATACGAGATGTTCAGCCATGGCGTATATTCATACTTCATGCTGTATGTCTTCGCTTTTCCTCTCGTTGGCGGTGCGCTTTTCTTCGCGTTATTGTCACAGGGATACGGAGCCAGAATGCCTGGCTCCGTACCGCGGCAGTTCTACCACGGCGGTCTTGCCGTGCTAACGGTCGGCAGCATCATGAGCGGTGTTCTGGAGATCTATGGTACAACCAACAGTCTTATTTCAGTTTACTGGTACGTGGGCTGCGGTCTGTGCGTACTGGGCGCGCTGGGCTATGTGATCGGCCTGATAACAGTAAGAAAGTCCGAGGACTGCGGTGCCTCTGAACGGACAAAAGTAAAAAACCAAAGAAGACCATATTAAGGAAGCAAATGACCTTTATGCAGCAATCAAATCAAAATTAATGAGCCCTGTATTTTGATTCCATGATGAAGGGCTCTTTATATGCCGAAAAAAGCGATAATTAGCTGTCCCATGCTTCGGTAGTTGAAATGGAGATGGAGAGTCTGATTTTTCAGGAGCCTTTCACAGGCCTGATTTGCATTTTTAAAACGATTGCCGGATCAACTGCCTTTTAAGCAGTGGGTCCGTGGTTCGAGTCCCCGCCGGGTCACCAAACAGAGACTTATCCGAACACATCCAGTTTATTTTTGTAAACGGCCTTACGTTATATTCATCCGGATATGGCTTCTGCACATTTTGCAATCAATAGTCTGGATAAAGGAAAAGTGATAAAATAGAAAAAATTCCAAGGAGTAAATGCTCCTTGGAATTTTTTGTACACTACCGAT
>Ga0183100_1001496_pt1 | contig 11619 bp, 12 predicted proteins | sample Biomet2_FD_127789 | JGI IMG/M metagenome (GOLD analysis project Ga0183100, IMG submission 127789) | Microbial communities from bioreactor (seeded with anoxic lake sediment) at LBNL, California, USA - Biofuel metagenome 2 | ecosystem: Engineered > Bioreactor > Anaerobic > Unclassified ...
TATTAATTTAAGTTTAGTTAATATAATTATTATTGTCTGTGACTTTATCACATACTTACACTTTGCATTGTATATTATAAATATTTAATTTTCATATGTTGATTTTGTGATTAAAGTTTTACTTAAATATATTTCCGCATTAATTTAATTTTAATATAGTTTAGTTTACATAATAATTGTTATGATTCAAAAATTGTTAATCCTCTTTTTTATAAATATTTTAGGATAATGTTTAAAAACTATTCTTTTAACAAATACTATAAATAATAATTAATGCATGAGGAGGAATGTTTTATGTCTAAAATAACTGGTGTTGTTAAATGGTTTGATTCAGAAAAGGGATATGGATTTATATCTTGCAATCAAGGAGATGATGTTTTTGTACATCATTCACAAATCAAAGAAAAAGGTCCAGATAAAGATTTACATGAAGACGAGAATGTGACTTTTGATATTGAAAATGGTGAAAAAGGTATTATGGCTATAAATGTTCAAAAATTATAATATAATTTCCTATAAATTCAAAAAAGAGTTATAAGAAAATCTTATAACTCTTTAGACAAAACAGAATTATCTTCTGTTATTTTGTTCTTTTTTAATTCTTCTACAAGCAATACATCTTGTAGGTTCATTAGTGAATCCTTTTTCTTGGTAGAATTCTTGTTCTCCTACTGTAAAAACAAATTCATTTCCACAATCTCTGCATACTAAAGTTTTATCGTTCATATAAAGTTCCTCCTTTTTAGTAAAGATTAATATATTGATTCATATAATTCTCTAAAGGAGAAGTTTATATATCTATAAAAAACCTTTTTTTTGACTTATATTCTTATTATAACAGATTTAAACAAAATAGCAATTCTTTTTTACTTATTGCACCGAACTTAATTTTTAAATACCATAGAAACATCCAATAAGCTAGTAGCTTCATCATTTGATAAGTTTTTTGATTGAGATATTTCTTCTATTACAATTTTTTTTGTACTATTTAACATTTGTTTTTCACTTGAATTTAAATTATGTTCCTTTTTAAGTTGAGTAAGATTACATATAACTTCAAGATAATCATCTAAAGTTCCTGATTTTATTTTTACTTCATTAATAGCTTTTCTTTCTTTAAAATTAACTTTAGCAAATTCATCTGTATCATATAAAAATTTATCAATATTTTCTAAACTATTGTCTAAAGTTTTAGAATCACTTATTAATCTCATATTTGATGGTTCTATTCTGCTAAGTGGTAATGTTAATTTCATAGTATTATTAAATAAATGTATTGTATAATACTTTTCTTTTTCACCTTTAAATTCTTTTTCTTCTATTATGTCAATTACTCCAATTCCTTGATTGGGATAGACAATTTTATCTCCTATATTAAACAAATAATTACCTCCTATTTTGTACTCATATATCAAGTATAACATAATACTTAATTTTTGCAAAATTTTATTTTATCATGAATATATTATCATGTCAATATTTTTCATGAAAATTTTACCATTTGAAATATTGATTTATACTTTACAAAAGATACACTATTAATTCTTCTTAATATTACAATAACAGAATTTTCATTTTTTTTGTTTTCATATAGTAAATTTTAGAGTATAATAAATTAGAAAAAGAAAATTTGATATGTAAAGTTTAAAAATCAGTTTTCTTAAGATATTATAGTTATTATAATAAATATAAATTATACGGAGGTCGTAAAATGTTAACATCAGCTAAAGAAATGTTAAACAAAGCTAGAGAAGGAAAATATGCAGTAGGTCAATTCAACATTAACAACTTAGAATGGACAAAAGCTGTACTATTAACTGCACAAGAAAACAATTCACCAGTTATTTTAGGTGTATCTGAAGGTGCTGGAAAGTATATGACTGGATACAAAACTGTATCTGCAATGGTTAAAGCAATGATCGAAGAATTAAATATCACTGTACCAGTTGCATTACACTTAGATCACGGTAGTTATGAAGGAGCTAAAGCTTGTATTGAAGCTGGATTCTCATCAATCATGTTTGATGGATCTCACTATCCAATAGCTGAAAATATAGAAAAGACTAAAGAATTAGTTGCTATAACTAATGCAAAAGGACTTTCTTTAGAAGCAGAAGTTGGTTCAATCGGTGGAGAAGAAGATGGAGTTGTAGGAAAAGGTGAAGTTGCTGATGAAAATGAATGTAAGCAAATCGCTGATTTAGGAGTTACTATGTTAGCTGCTGGAATCGGAAACATCCATGGAAAATATCCTTCTAACTGGGCTGGATTAGATTTTGATGCATTAGCTAAAATCGAAGCAGCAGTTGGAACTTCTATGCCATTAGTATTACATGGTGGTACTGGAATTCCAGAAGATATGATAAAGAAAGCTATATCACTTGGAGTTGCTAAAATCAACGTTAACACTGAATGTCAATTATACTTCCAAGAAGCTACTAGAAAATATATCGAAGCTGGAAAAGACTTAGAAGGAAAAGGATTTGACCCAAGAAAGTTATTAAATCCTGGATTCGAAGCTATCAAAGTTTGTGTTAAAGAAAAAATGCAATTATTTGGTTCAATAAATAAAGCATAATTTCATTTATATAAAAGGAGTATCTATGTATGTAGATGCTCCTTTTTACATTAAAACTATTAATTTCCTACCCACCTTTCCGATTTTTTCTAATAAATTATTTTCATATATATCCTTTTGTTTGTTATTTATAAATATTTTTTTAAATTCAAGTTATTTTAGATTTAAGTATTATTATTTAAAATAAATGTATAATATAGTTATAATTATTTTTATTGTAATTTGGAGGTGTTTTAATGAATAACAAATATAATGATTTATTTGATGATTTAGTTAAGTCTTATTATGATGGTGATTTCGATGAAACTCTTACACGTATTATGGTATGTCATGAAAAATCCCCACAAGAAACATTTGCTATTATTTCATCATTATGTGGAGTTAACATCAAATTTGATAATAACTATGTATATAATTTGAAAAAAGCAATAACAGAATATACAGTTAATAAAAGATTAATTGAAAAGCTTAAAGATTGTTCAGCATCATGTACTAAAGATAAAAATGGTAAATTTAATTGCCAAGCGTCTTGCCCTTTTGATGCAATCCTTTATAGTGAACAAGAAAAATCTACTTACATAGACCCTGATCGTTGTCTTGGTTGTGGATTATGTGTAGATTCTTGTAAAAATGGACTTATTTTAGATAAAGTTCAATTTCTTCCTATTGTAGATTTAATAAAAAATAATAAAACAGTTATTGCTGCTGTTGCTCCTGCAATTAGTGGTCAATTTGGTGATAATGTAACTATGGATCAATTAAGAGCAGCATTCGTAAAAATAGGTTTTACTGATATGATAGAAGTTGCTTTTGCTGCTGATGTATTAACCATAAAAGAAGCTGTAGAATTTGATAAACATGTTCATGGACCTAATGACTTATTGATAACTTCATGCTGTTGTCCTATGTGGATTGGAATGTTGAAAAAAGTTTATAAGGAACTTATTCCAAACCTCTCCCCTTCAGTATCTCCTATGATTGCAGCTGCACGTATTATTAAAAAACTTAACAAAGATGCAAAAGTAGTTTTTATTGGTCCATGTATTGCTAAAAAAGCAGAAGCTAAAGATAAAGATTTAATTGGTGATATAGATTTTGTATTAACATTCCACGAACTTGATGAAATATTTAAAACTTTAAATATTCAGCCAGAAAATTTAGAAGGTGTTCCTTCTCTTGAATACGCTTCAAGAGGTGGAAGATTGTATGCTCGTAGCGGTGGTGTTTCTATTGCTGTTTCTGAAACTATAGAAGAACTTTATCCTGATAAATTCAAATATTTTAAAGCTACTAAAGCTTCTGGTGTTAAAGAATGTAGAGAACTCCTTGAAAATGCTTTAAAAGGTAATATCGATGCTAACTTTATTGAAGGTATGGGATGTGTTGGCGGATGTGTTGGTGGTCCTAAGGCTATTATTCCTCCTGAACAAGGTAAAGTAGCTGCTACTAATTTTGCTTATGACTCTCCTATTAAAGTACCTGTTCATAGTAGCATCCTTGATAGCATATTAGAAAAACTTGATATAAATTCTGTAGATGACTTTCATGATAATAAAAAAATCGGTATTTTTGAACGTGAATTTTAAACTTTTACTTCTTTTAAGATTTCCATGAAAAAATGAAGGTCATGCTTTTGTAGAATCTCCAGTAAGTGGAGCAAATGCATGATCTTCGTTTCAGTTTTTCATATCCATAAGTACAGTTTTCACCCTAGTTATCTATACCTAATATTTTTGAAATACCCATTATTTTATTGTTTCTAATGCTTTTTTAACCTTAGGAACTACATAGTGGCTACCACCCTTATCTTTAACATCTTCCGCCATCATAACTACTAGTAAATTATTAGGAGCTTTATTGGTAGTCATACCCACAAACCATCCAAGTTCTGTTCCAGTAGTATCATCTTGTGAAGCTTTTATTTCTGCTGTTCCAGTTTTTCCTGCTATAGTTAATCCATACGTCATGGCAGCATGCCCTGTACCACTTGGATTTTCTACTACTTGAATTAAGTCTTGAAGTACTATATTGGCAGAGTCCTTTGATACAACATTTGATTTCCATACTTTACTTTCTGGAGTTTCCTTATATACAAGATATGGATTCAATATGCTTCCTTCATTTTCAAACATTGTATATAGTGATGCTAAATGAACTGGATTTAATAATACTTCTCCTTGTCCATATCCACTATCAGCTAATTGTACTTCTGTTTTAAAAGTTTTATCACTTGAAAATTGTGAATTATATAATGGATATTCAAATGGAACTTTTTCTGAAAATCCAAAACTATTTAACTTATCTTTAAAAGTATCTTTTCCTATGTCTAATGCTACTTGTGCAAAATAAATATTATCTGAATAAACAAGTGCATTTAAAAGATTGGAATTTCCTCCATAATCACTTACTCTTGTAACAGAATAATTTCCCCAACTGCTATCCTTCTTCCAACTAAGACCACTTATGTTTTTATTAACATTTGGATCAAGCTTTTTACTATCGACTCCAATAACTGCAGTAATTGGCTTAAAAGATGAACCTGGTGCTGCTGTTCCTTGGAATCTGTTATATAGCGGCTTACTAGGATCATTATTTAAGCTATTCCACTTATCATTAGACATTCCTAAAATAAAATCATTAGGATTATATGATGGAGTACTTACAAGAGCTAAGACTTCCCCAGTATTAGGATTCATAGCAACTGCAGATCCCTTATCATTCTCAAGTTGACTATATAAAAGAGACTGCATATTACTATCAATAGTTAATTTTAAATCAGATCCATTTTTAACTTCCTTAGTTATAAGCGATGTTTTTTTATCTCCTTCTTTATTTTGAATATATATTTCTGCCCCATCTATTCCTCTAAGACTTTCTTCATATGCTTTTTCAAGTCCAGATTTACCAATCAAAGAATTTTCAGTATATTCTTCATCCTTATGTTTTTCTAATTCTTCAGCATTTATAGCTTGGACATATCCTGTCAAATGAGCCGCTTGTATACCTAAAGGATATATTCTTGCATCCTTATCATTAATCTGAACTCCTGGAATTTTAAGTAAACTAAGAATTCTTTCATCACCATATGGTATTGCCTTTATAGGAATGAACATATCAGGTTTTACATATGATGCACTTAATTGATCATTTATATATTCTACAGTGGTTTCTAATAATTTTGCAATTTCATTAATTGATTTCTCTTTATTATCACCTAAATTTCCTGGCACAATACCTACATTAGATGAAACAGAATCTGTTGCAAGCATTACACCATTTCTATCAATAATATCTCCTCTTTTAGATTTTATTGTTTTCACTCTAACCTTATCATTATCTGTTAAATCTGGAAATATAACTTTTGAATTCCACTTCACAGTATAGTCTTTACCTAGTTCTCTCGTCATCGTTATAGTATTTGAAAATTCTAATTCTCCACATAATGTATTCATAGTTGTTTCGTAATCTATTCTTGCTGCATTGCTATTATTTTCGATATTTTTAACTTGAATCTTAATATCACTAGCTTGAATGCCTTCATATATGTTTTTATTTCTTGCAATAAAGTCTTCTTTAGAAAGTTTTTGCTTAGTCTCGTCATCAGTTAGTTCATACATTTTTTCGTAATCTTTTGCATTTATTAAATTCACATATTCTGTCAACTTGTATTCAGGCTTATGTGATTTATTATATATAAATAAAGCAATCCCACATATTATAAGTGGAATAATTACAATTCCTACACCTATAAACATATAAACGTTTTTCTTTCTATTCATATAATCATACCCTTCTTACTTTAGTCTTTAAATAAATTATATCATAGACTTTATATAAAAATATAACCAAATCCCATATTGTGTAAATTAATAGAAGAGCTATCTCAAAAGTTGAAGTTATTAACTTGAAATATAAGTTTAAATGCATAATTCACAGTTTACAATTTATAATTAAGATCTTTACAAAATAACACTTTTATTAAATAGCGTAGTGAAAAGTGGAACTTAAAATGTAAAATGAGAGCCCAAATTTTACATTTGGGCTCTCGAACTTTCTCTGTGAGCATTTTATATTCTTATAACTTCAACTTTATATCCATCTGGATCAGTTACAAAATAATAGTTTGGTCTCCCACCTGGTAATCCCTTTAAATCAGTAACTTCATATCCTAGTTCTATATGTTTTTCTCTCATTATTTCTAAATTTTCTACTCCAATAGCAGTATGACTAAATCCATTTCCCATTTCATAAGGTTTTTCTACATCATAATTATATGTAAGTTCGATTTCATATCCACCAATTTCATTTGATAAATAAACAAGAGTAAATTTATACTCTTGAAAATCCTTTCTTTTAGTTTCTATAAGACCTAATGCGTCCCTATAAAACTTTAAAGATTCCTCTAAGTTTTTAACTCTTATGCATGTATGCAACATTTTTACTAACATATCAGTACCTCCTTGATTTTAATAATTTTTCACTTCTAATATAACATACAAATTAAAATCCTAAAATACTTAAAGAATAAGAAATAGTAAAATATAGCATAATATCAATTAATACATTATAATATTATATGATTCAGAATTTGTTATTTTCTTTCACTCTCCCAACAATAAATTCTAAATAATGTTATATTTATAACATTTAGTAAATTTACTATTGTATTCATAATAATTCAATTAAGGAGGTCATTGTTTTTATGAAGATATTAAAGTATATGCTTGTATTTGTACCTATAAGCTTTATAGCAGAATTTATGCATGCATCCCCCTCAATAATGTTTGTACTTGCAGCATTATCAATCATCCCTTTAGCAGGACTTATGGGAGAAGGAACAGAAGAAATTTCATTTTATTCTGGACCTAAAATAGGTGGATTTTTAAATGGTACATTTGGGAATGCTACAGAACTTATAATATCATTTTTTGCTCTTAAGGAAGGTCTTTTCGAAGTTGTTAAATCATCCATAGCTGGTGCTGTAATAGGAAATGTATTATTAGTACTTGGGGCAAGTATGCTTGCTGGTGGCTTAAAATATAAAACTCAAACTTTTAATAAAAAGGTTGTTGAAGTTTCTTCAAGTATGTTATTATTCGCAGTTGTTGGTTTATGTGTGCCTGCATTATTTACACATACTGTTGATCCTGCTCTTTTAAATACAAGATATGAAGGATTAAGTTTAGTTGTTGCCGTCATAATGATTACAATTTACATATTGAGCTTAATTTTTTCATTCTACACACATAAGGATATATATGTAGTTAATTCTGAGGGAGAAAATGAAGGTACTGTTAAGTGGTCTTTAAAGAAAGCCATCTCAGTATTAGTAGGTGCTACTGTATTAATAGCTATAGAAAGTGAATTCTTAGTAAGTGGTATAGAACCTATAACTAAAAGCTTAGGTCTTAGTGAGTTTTTTGTAGGTATAATTATAATTCCTATAATCGGAAATGCAGCTGAGCATAGTACTGGTATTGTTATGGCAATGAAGAATAAGATGGATGTAGCTTTAGAGATTGCTATAGGCTCTAGTTTACAAATAATATTATTTGTAGCTCCATTACTAATATTCATAAGTTTAATCTTTACGCCTATGAGTATTGTATTTAATACCTTTGAATTAATAGCACTTATAGTAGCAGTACTAATAGCTAACAGAGTATCAAACGATGGAGAATCTAATTGGCTAGAAGGTGTACAGCTACTTGCTGTATATGCAATAATTGCAGCTTGTTTCTTTATTCTATAGAATATTTTTAATTGAAACAATAAAATAAATTTAAAATATAACATTTGTAGAAGGGATATTTTTATTAGTTAAAATATCCCTTTATCTATAAACATCAACTTTTCTATTCTCAATAGTAATATCTATTATTAAGTATTGGGTTGATTAAAATTGTATAATAAGTTTAATTTATTGTGTTACATTAGTAGTTTTTGCTGCTTTTTTTGCTTCACGAGCTTCCTTAATTTTTTCTTTTGCTTCCTTATTAGTAGCATCTGTAATATCTATTCCAAATTTTGCAGCTTTTTCTGAAAGTTTTTCAGTTACTACTTGTTTTTTTGATTCAATAGCTGCTTTTATTTTTGCTTTTGCGTCTTCCTTTGATAATCCAGTAATATCAATTCCAAGCTTTGCTACTTCTGCTGTTTGAATTTTAATTCTTGCGTCTTTATTTGATAGACCCGTAATATCTACACCAAGTTCAGTTGCTTTTTTAGTAAGTCTTTCAATATTTTTAGTCTCAATAGCTGCTGTTACTTTAGCTTTTGCATCTTCATTTGATAAACCTGTTATATTAATTCCAAGCTTTGCTGCTTTTGCTGAAATCTTTTCAGCTGTATTTAGTTTTTTATCTTTAAGGGCTACTTGTATTTTAGCTTTTATTTCTTCAGCTGATAACCCTGTAATATCTATTCCAAGCTTTGTGGCTCTTGCACTTTGAATTTTAGCATTTGCATCTTCCTTTGAAAGACCTATAATATCTACTCCAAGTTTTAATGCTACTGCTGCTCTTATTTTATCTCTTGCTCGTTCCTTAGTTAGACCTGTAATGTCTACTCCAAGTTTTGTTGCCTTTTGAGTGAGTTTTGCTAGTTTTTCTGCTTCACTAACTTTTTGTGTTTCAACTGTTGTTACATTAATTGTTGAATCTTTTGGTGTAGTTTCAACAGCAAATGCGGGAACAATACTTGACATTAAAATCATAGCTGCAATAGCAATTCCTAATATTTTATTCTTTTTCATAATTAATTTATCTCTCCTTTTAATATATGTTTTTTGAATGTGCTTTAATAAAAAATGCACTTGTAGCTTAGTAATAACTGGTTACAAGTACATAATAACGTTTTTTTGTGAAATTTATGTGAAATAAATAAATAAATAATATATTTTAGGGTAAAACTACGGTATTTCAAGAGAAAAAATTACACCATCATCTACATTTTCTACTTTAGTACTGCCTCCATGAAGTTGTACTATTAATTTCACAATAGATAATCCTAGTCCATGTCCTCCATATTTCCTAGATCTTGCCTTATCTACTTTATAATATATATCCCAAATTTTTTCAAAATCTTCTTTTGGTATATGATTCCCTGTATTAAAAACAGTTATTATTATTCCCTTTTCTTTTTTTTCAGCAGTCAATTGAATAAAATTTCTTCCTTCTACATGATCAATAGCATTGGTAATAAAGTTATTTACAGCTTTTTCTAACATATCACGATCAGCAGATATTGCATAATTATTTGCACACTTAAAATCAAAAGTAATATCTTTATCAATAAATATAGGATTAAATCGTTCTACTATTTTAGATATAAATTCACCACTATCAAAACTTGTAATATTCATTTCAACCATTCCAGCTTCCATCTTAGAATGATTTAAAAGTTCACGTACCAAGTTGTCCATTCTATCACATTCTTCCACTAAGACTGAACAATACTTCACCATTTTTTCCTTATCATCTACCACACCATATTTTAGACCTTCAGCATATCCTTTAATTATTCCTATTGGAGTTTTTAATTCATGGGACATATTGCTAACAAGTTGTTTTCGACGTTCTACATCCTGTTTAAGATCATTAATACTAGTACTTAATTTTTCAGAAATTCTATTAATACTTTGCCCCAATTTTCCTATTTCATCTTGTGACTCAATATTTACTAGTTTGTCAAATTCAAGATTTGATATATTTTCTGCAACATTGCTCATTTCTATAATTGGCTTTGTTATTTTCTTTGAAAAAATAAATATAAATATACCACCAATAAAAATTACTATAAGACCTGATAACAGATAAAATTGATTTGCTATTGAAACACTTTCACGAATGCTCTTGACAGGCTTTTTCAGAATAACAAATTTCCCATTACTCATTTTTGATATAAAAATTAATCTAGTATTTTGATTATTGTTTTTTTCATCAATATAATATACATATTTCTTTGCAAGTTTCTTTTCGTTTTCTGAAATAAGTTGTTTATTTTCTTTAGATAAACGTTTGTCATCATTATTTAATTTTTGACGATTAGAATTGTATTCTAGATTAAAATTTTCATCAACAATTGTTGTGTTTATGTTATCAATACTATTTATGATATCTATATATTCATAACTATTCTTTTTATCATCAATATATTCATCACTAATTTTTTTACTTATTGATATGATCATTCCTTTATTTTTAAAAATATAATAAGCTTCTAGAAATATTGAATTTAAAAGTATACCGCATGCTACTAAGGCAACCATGAATATTGTAAATATTAAAAACAGCTTTGTTTTAATTGTCTTCATGATTTTGTACCTCAAACATATAGCCACTACCCCGCACTGTCTTTACGTAATTACCACATTCCGATAGTTTTGACCTTAAAGTTTTTATATGTGTATCTATAGTTCTTATATCTCCATCAAAGTCATAACCCCATATTTTGTATAATATTTGTTCACGTGTTAATACTCTATCACTATTTTTTACAAAATAAATTAGAAGGCTATATTCTTTACGATTTATTTCAACTTCTAGACCATCTACTATTACTTTATGAGTTGCTTGGTTTATTTTTATTTTTCCTGCAATTATATCATTAAACTGTTCTTTCTTTAATTTTCTTACATGACTATTAAGGCGAGCAATAAATATCTCATAACTAAAAGGTTTTGAAATATAATCATCTGCCCCCTTTTCAAGTCCAAGAACTTCATGTTTTTCATCTCCGAGTGCTGTTAACATTATTACAGGAACATCTGAATGTTCTCTAATTTCCTTAAGAACTTCCCATCCATCATATATAGGCATCATTACATCCAAAATTATAAGATCAACATCATTTGAACCAAAGAAAATATCAATTGCTTCTTTCCCATCACATGCCTCTACTGGAATATACCCTTCTTTTCTTACTATATCGCATACAAGCTCTCTAAAAACTGAATCATCCTCTGCTATAAGAATTTTAATATCCATAATTACACCTGCTTAAATATATTTTTTATTACTATAATAACATAATTAATATTA
>Ga0183100_1001498_pt1 | contig 11616 bp, 7 predicted proteins | sample Biomet2_FD_127789 | JGI IMG/M metagenome (GOLD analysis project Ga0183100, IMG submission 127789) | Microbial communities from bioreactor (seeded with anoxic lake sediment) at LBNL, California, USA - Biofuel metagenome 2 | ecosystem: Engineered > Bioreactor > Anaerobic > Unclassified ...
AAAAACATCCGCTGAAAGCGCCTGGCGGTTTTGTCGCGATGGTTGAGGCTGTCGTAGAATTTATACGCTCAGATATTAAAGCCAGTGTCGGCTCGGATTATCCGAGGTTTCAGCCTTACCTACTAACGGCATTTTTCTTTATTCTGATGAATAACCTGATCGGATTGATACCGTTTTTTCCGTTCGGAGCGAATGTAACCGGCAACATAGCAGTGACGTTCATATTGGCTATGTTTACCATGGTTATTGTCAATGTGTTTGGTACAAAAACCTACTGGAAAGATATTTTCTGGCCGGAAGTGCCGATGTTCCTAAAGGCCCCCGTTCCATTAATGCCGATCATCGAACTGTTCGGCGTGATTTCCAAACCATTTTCGCTGATGGTCCGGTTGTTTGCCAACATCATGGCCGGCCATACCATTATGATTAGTTTGGTTTGCCTCATTTTCTTTACGGTTTCCATGGGAGCTGCCTTGAACGCAGGCATGACCGTTTTATCGGTTCTCCTGAGTGTGTTTATGTTTTTTGTTGAACTATTGGTTTCATTCTTGCAGGCTTATATTTTCACGTTGTTGTCGTCTGTTTATATAGGCCTTTCCAGAGTAAAACATAATTAATACTAATTTGAATTAAATTTAGCAGTATGTTAGCAACAGTATTATTACAGGCCTCTGTACTTGGAGCTGGTCTTGGAAAACTTGGAGCAACGATCGGAGCAGGTTTGGCCGTTATCGGAGCTGGTATTGGTATTGGTAAGATTGGTGGTTCCGCCATGGAATCCATGGCACGTCAGCCATCTTCAGCCAATGATATCCGTACTTCCATGCTGATTATCGCAGCTCTTGTGGAAGCTGTTTCATTGTTTGCCATTGTGGTTTGTTTCCTTGCAATGTAAAAAAAACTGAAGTATGTCGATTTTAAGTCCGGAACCCGGTTTATTGTTCTGGATGCTTCTGACATTTGGAATCGTTTTCTTTATACTGGCGAAATACGGATTCCCAATCATCATCAAGAGCATTGATAAACGGAAAGCGTTTATTGCAAAAGGCATTGAGGATGCACAAAAAGCGGAGGCTCAGCTGGCACAGGCTCAGCAGGCTTACGATGGGATGATCCGGGAAGCTCAGTTGAAGCGGGACTCCATTTTGCGTGAAGCAGCCGAACAAAAAGAACGTATGCTTTCTGATGCCAGAGAATTATCACTGGCAGAGGGTCGTCGTTTGACAGAGCTGGCAAAGAAGGATGCAGAAGCAGAAAAACAGAAGGCTATCCGTAGTTTTCATAACGAAATTGCGTTCCTTTCCGTGCAGATGTCTGAACAGATTCTGCGCAAGAAACTTGAAAGCAATGAAGAGCAGAAAACGTTGATCGATCGTTTTCTGGATGAAATAGACGATAAACAATTGTAAGCAATGAATGTCGGTTTGATTTCTGCACGCTTCGCCAAAGCCTTGTATGACTTTTCGGTATCAGCCGGAGAGGATGAAATGGTGCATGAAGAGCTTATTATGGTGCATAAGCAACTGAATGAAGTGCCTGCCTTAGGTGAGACATTATTGAGTCCGATTGTTTCTTCAGAGGATAAAATTCGCCTCATGATCGCAGCAACCGGAAGAATTCCCACCGCTTCACTGACACGGTTTTTCAGGTTGTTGATCGCTCATCGGAGAGAGGAACTGTTGCCATCCATTTGTGAAAGTTATATGCGCCTGTTTGACAAAGAAAAAGGCATTCTGAACGTGCGTCTCATCACGGCCGTGCCATTGGAAGAAACAAAAAAAGTTAAAATAGTGTCACAGTTGGAGACATCGACCCACAAAAAAGTCGAATTGTCTATGCTTGTGCAACCTGATATCATTGGCGGTTTTGTGCTGATGACAGATGAAAAGAGGCTGGATGCCAGTGTAAGGACCAGCCTGAAAAACATCCGGCGGCAAATGACCATCTGATGACTGACCGAAAGGTCTTCTTAAATTGAATAAGACGAATAATTAATAGACTAAGTTCTAGTGAAAGAGATCAAAGTTAGTGAGGTTAGCGACCTATTGCGCAATGAGTTGCAGGAAATGAGCGCTTCTGTTCAGTTGGATGAGACAGGTGTCGTATTGCAAGTTCGTGATGGAGTTGTCCGTATCTATGGATTGCGGAACGCTAAGTCCGGAGAATTGCTGGAATTTGACAACGGCGCTGTGGCCATCGCCATGAACCTTGAGGAAGATAATGTTGGTGCAGTGTTGTTCAGTTCATCGGAAATGGTGAAAGAAAATGACACCGTCAAGTGTACCGGAAAAATCGCATCGATTATGGCTGGAGAAGGCCTGATCGGGCGTGTGATTGATACTCTTGGCAATCCGCTTGATGGGAAAGGCCCGATCCACGATGCCAACACTGAAATGCCGTTCGAACGTAAAGCTCCCGGAGTGATTTTTCGTCAGAAGGTGAAAGAGCCATTGCAGACTGGTATCAAAGCCATCGATGCCATGATTCCTATCGGACGTGGTCAACGTGAATTGATCATTGGAGACCGCCAGACCGGGAAAACGGCTCTCGCCATCGATACCATCATCAATCAACGGAAAAACTTTGATGCCGGCCAACCGGTCTATTGCATTTATGTTGCCATCGGTCAGAAAGCTTCCACTGTTGTAACCATTGTCAAGACGCTGACCGAGAATGGAGCGATGGACTACACCACCATCATTAATGCCTCCGCTGCCGATCCTGCCGCCTTGCAATATTACGCACCGTTTGCCGGTTGTGCGCTGGGTGAATACTTCCGCGATACAGGCCGACACGCACTGGTTGTTTACGACGACTTATCGAAACAGGCCGTTGCTTATCGTGAGATTTCTCTGATCCTTCAACGTCCTTCTGGTCGTGAAGCGTATCCGGGTGATATTTTCTATCTGCATTCCCGTTTGCTGGAACGTGCCGCCCGTATCATTAACAGGGATGAAGTTGTGCGAAATATGAACGATTTGCCTGACAGCATGAAAAGCTGTATCAAGGGTGGTGGTTCCTTAACCGCTCTGCCGATTATCGAAACGCAGGCCGGTGACGTTTCCGCCTATATTCCTACAAACGTGATATCCATTACTGACGGTCAGATATTTCTGGAAAGTGGCTTGTTTAACAGTGGTGTCCGTCCAGCCATCAATGTTGGTATCTCCGTATCCCGTGTGGGAGGGGATGCACAGAATAAGGCCATGAAGAAAGTCGCCGGAACGCTGAAGATCGATCAGGCGCAATTTCGTGAACTTGAGGCGTTCTCCCGGTTCAGCAGTGATATGGATCCTGTGACAGCTCGTATTCTGGATAAAGGTCGCAAGAATACCCAATTGCTGATCCAACCGCAATATCAACCAATTCCGGTCGGACAGGAAATAGCCATTCTGTATTGTGGTACTCATGGTTTGCTGCATGATGTACCAGTTAAACGGGTGGCCGAATTTGAAAAACAATTTTTGGAATTGCTCTCATTGAATCATCCTGAAATTATTGACCAGCTAAACGATGGCGTCATCATCGAAGATTCCATGAAACAACTTGAGGACATCGCTGCCCGTACTTCTGCCAATTTCTCCAATTAAAAACACATGGCATCACTCAAGGAAACAAAGAATCGGATCAGTTCCGTACAAAATACGCTGAAAATCACTTCGGCCATGAAGATGGTGGCTTCAGCGAAATTTCACCAGTCACAAGTTGCCGCCAAAAAAGTACACAACTATGAGCAATCCATGCTCATATTGCTGAACAATTTGATGGAGGGCAGGGACGAGTTGGACTTTGTTTTCGCAACGGAACGCCCGGTTAAACGGGTAGCCCTTGTACCGATTTCATCAGATTCAGGATTGTGCGGATCCTTCAATTCCAATGTACTTAAGATGGCTGAAGAACAGATTGAAGCCTATCAGAAAGAAGGTATTGAACTTGTGCTTTATCCGGTGGGGGAAAAGATAACCCATTCGTTGAGGCAAAGTTACCCGGTTCTAGAAGATGGCCGGCATTTAGTGAACAAACCGACGATTGAAAAGTGCAAGGCTTTTACGGGTTTGCTGATGAAAGGATTCCAGGCTGGATCTTATGATAAGGTTGTTTTCTTATATCATCATTTAAAAACAGCCACCCGTCAGGTTTTGTCTGATGAAGTCATGTTACCGTATACCCCAGCTGAAAAACAGCTTTCAACGGTCAAACCTCAGGAACGGATAACGGAACCATCAGCTGCTTACTTCCTCAAGAGCTTGTTCCCGCAAGTCTTATGCACCCGTATCTACAATGCCATCTCCGAATCACTGGTGGCTGAATTTGCAGCTCGAATGACAGCTATGCAGATTGCAACAGACAACGGAAACGACTTGCTCCGTGACTTGACGATTCTTTACAACAAGACCAGACAACAAACCATTACCTCGCAAATCCAGGATTTGGCAGGCGGGCGTATCAGAAGGGAGTAATAGCCGAAGAAAGCCATATTTGGCCGGATTATGGATACCTGCATATTTTATCGGCTGTTTATGAACTGATTTTGGTGCTGTCTTTTTCGCTTATGCGTTATTTTTGAAGCAAACTAATGCTTTGAAAATAAATGCCTAAGCGATTTTTTTATTCCTGCTCGTTTCTTCTTTGGATGAGTCTGGCCGGTTTGTTTGCCAAGAACGCACGAACCTCATTTAAACCTGGTAAACTATGGCCCGATGGTCAGGGCGTGCACATCAATGCCCATGGAGGTGGCATGTTGTATTACCGGGATACGTACTATTGGTTCGGCGAATATAAAAGTGATGATTCCAATTCGGCGTTGGTCGGTGTGTCGTGCTATTCTTCAACCGACTTGTATAACTGGAAACGAGAACCAATCGCACTTAGTGTGGTTAACGATCCGGCCAGTGACATTCGACGAGGCTGTATCATTGAACGCCCTAAGGTGGTCTACAACAAAAAAACAGGCATATTTGTGATGTGGTTCCATCTGGAACTTCCAGGAAGAGGCTATGATGCCGCACGCGTCGGAATAGCTGTCAGTGACCGGGTGACAGGCCCTTACCGGTTTATCCGTTCTTACCGTCCGAATGCCGGGCGCTGGCCTGACAATATGCCCTTAACTGAACGGACGCTGGCTTCTTCATCCAGCCAGGAAAAGGAATGGTGGACGCCGGAATGGATGGCAGCTGTCCGTCAGGGTTTGTTTGTCAAACGGGATTTTAAGGACGGCCAGATGTCCAGGGATATGACCATTTTTGTGGATGACGATGGCAAAGCGTATCACATTTTTGCGTCGGAAGAAAACCTGACGCTGGATATTGCCGAATTATCGGACGATTACCAATCTCATACCGGAAAGTACATCAGAGTAGCTCCTGCGGGACATAATGAGGCGCCGGCGATTCTTAAAAATGACAGCACCTATTTTATGATTACTTCAGGCTGTACGGGTTGGGAGCCGAATGCGGCCAGATTGTTTACCGCTAAAAATATCTGGGGACCGTGGACTCAATTAAAGAATCCGTGGGTAGGAGAGAAGGCTGGCCGTTCGTTCGATACGCAGGGTACGTTTATTTTCCCGGTGGCAGGAAAAAAACACGCCTTTATCTTTATGGCTGACAGATGGAGACCGGAGCGCCCCTCAGACGGACGTTATGTTTGGATTCCGATTGAATTTAAGGATGGAGTGCCCATCCTGAATTGGAAAGATGAATGGTTGCTTGATGAGTTTGACCGATAGAAATACCTATTTATCCAGATAACGGGTTACTTCGCATGCTGCAAGCAACCAGGCACCCACACCGAAGTCAGCAGTTGACGTAGCACTGATAGTGGTGTCCGGGCTGGCATTTTCACCGATTGGCTGAACATACCCGATGGTATGATCTGTTTGAAGTGCTATGTTTTGCAGATAATTCCATCCTTTCATAGCGGCTGGAAGATAGGTGGATTTCTTAAGATAACCATGATTGATTCCCCAGAACAAACCATAGGTAAAGAAGGCCGTTCCGCTGGTTTCCCTGCCCGGCGCATGTTGGGCATCAAGAATGGACCTTGTCCAATATCCTTCCGGTTGCTGGGTGGCTTTAAGTGTTTTGGCCATCCCTTTAAACCGTTTAACAAACAGGGAATGTAAGGGATGATTTTCCGGAATATCTTCCAGCACTTTGGCAAAAGCCGCAAAAACCCATCCGTTTCCCCGTGACCAAAAGTTCTTTTTCCCGCTGATGGTAGGTTGTTTGGGATAGACATATTTAGCATCCCGGTAGTACAGATGATATTCCTTGTCAAACATCAGTTGATCAGCGAAAAGAAAGTATGCTTTCAATTTTTGAAGGTACAGTTCATTGCCCGTCACCTTATACAATTTCGTCATGGCTGGCATAGCCATGTATAATCCATCTGACCACCACCAGTAATCATTTCTGGACGTACTCATTTCATATTCCAAGACACCTCTGGCGCGGACGATTTTCTGACTGTCTTTGACAGCATCCAGGTTGTATAAATCAAGATAGGTTTGGAAACAGGCCTGCCAATCCCCAAACAAGACATATTGGTTGGTCTCTCCATACGTATATTTCCAGATTGCCGTATCATTTGAGGTGGCGCCTTTCCACTGGTTGTACTTGGCCCAGTTTTCTGAATAAATTTTAAAATCTTCCTGCCCTGTCAGTTTGTAGGCTTCCATATTGCCTGTGTGATAGGCTGCATTGTTCCAAAAGGCGTTGCTTTTGAACGGTGTCGTGTTTTGGTAGGTATAATTAACCTGTTTGATCAGTTCGATGACGCTATCTTTGGTTAATGAGCAGGGAACAGGCTTTCTGGCAAAGGAAGCCGGACTGTCCAGGCAGAAAAGAAGGCATAAAACCCCAAAAAATCGTGTGTGTAATGAGTGACGGTGGTGAATCATAAATAATCTGATACTTGAAAAATTTTTCGTCTGATCACAAAACTACGCATGTACCGGCAATTAGAAGTCCACTATTCAGTCATTTTGGATTAATAATGTTGCAAAAAAAGGGGGTGATTTTTTATCACCCCCTTTTCTATATAATCAGATAAAATAGTCTACCTGATTGATTTAACAGACTTCATTTATTTGATGGCGACACGATAGGTTTTGCCTTCGGTCTTAACAATGTAAATGCCCTTCTGCAATGGAACGTTCTTTTCGTAACGTATGCCGTTAGCGCCATAGATTTCATACTGGCTGGCACCTTGAACGAAAATCCGGTTGTCGTGCGAATAAACGATAACCTCAGCTTTCGGATCGTTGAGACCTACGAGTTCTGAACCGAAGTAAATCAAACGGAAATCGTCAGCTTTGAACCAAGTTTGTGATCTGGCTCCAATTATTAGCTGTCCGTCCGTGATGTTGAATTTCGAAACAGAATCCATGACAGCAACGTTTTTACCGGAGGCACTCGTGGCACAGGCTTTCTCAGTGCCGTTTGCATACAAGGTAACGGTATTGCTGGCATCAGATGCGCAAAGAGCAGACATGGTGTAATAACCATTCGGCAGATCGGTAATGGTTTGTTCAACGAAGAATGGGAGGGTTGTGCCGCCCCAAATGTTGAATACATAATTACCGTCGCAAGGAGCCATGGTATAGGTGCTGTTTGAATTTAGTTTTGAACCTACATCACCGGAACCTAGACTGATGTTCCATCCATCCAGCGTACCGGTTTCGAAGCTACGGTTTTCAATAGCAAAATTGAAGTCTGCCGGAGCATTGACTGAAGCCGGTTTGGCGATCTGATAGAAGAACATGGCCTTCTTCAGCGTGGTCGTGGCTGTTACAACATCAGCCGTAAGGGTTGTTGTTCCATTATAGACAACATTGGCCGCTGTAATGGCTGAGTTGAAGGTTGCAAGACCTGTGTAGGCCGTACTGCCTGCCAAAGCCGTTGCTTCATTGATCAACGCTTTAAATTCCGCATTCGGAGCGACAGAGTTGACGGCATCGTTATACGCTTTCTTTAAGGTAGCATAAGCCGGCAAGATGTCTGTAGCAGATTCAGCGGCGGTGATGGAAGCTGTCAGAACGGCATCAACTCCGTCAGGAGAAGTCGTCAGATCGAATTTCTTAGCTTTCACAATTAAGCTATCCAGATAGGGCTTATACATAGCCGCTGTGCCTTCACCAAAATATTGCAGACTAAAGTCGTCCGCACTGAACCAGGTTCCGGTCCAACCAGTAACCGTTTCAGCACCGATGAGTATGGTGTTGTCCATGACAACAACACTATCGACGGTCGTGAAGTTCCATCCTTTTCCAAGAGCGCCACCTTGATCAGCGTTATTGATGATTTCGGTCGATTTCCCGTTGGCAAAGATGTAGGCTTTGGAACCGGACGATCTGGCGGCAGATTTCAAACTGTAGACTCCATTAGGAATGCTGTCAACCAGCTGTTCTGCATGGTAAATCATACTACCGACTGTTCCGTTCCAGGAATCCAGGTAACGATTGGTAGATACGCCACTCCAGTGTTGTCCTGTATTTGTATAGGAGTTTCCAGTACCCTTGTTGATCGTCCATCCTTGCGGTACGACATTACCACCGGTAGCTTCGATCGTCGGATTGACAATGGACGACGTGTAATTGATGGATGGTGCATACGTGAGGCGGAAATTATCAACCTTGAACCAGGCCGATGATTTAGCTCCGATAACCAATTTATGGTCAACTACATAGACATTCACCAAGGTGTCGTAAACGGCATATTTATTACCGGAATCAGAGGCCGCAACCGGCAGTTCCTGCGTGTTGGCAAACAGTTTGATGGTATTTCCCTTATCAGAACCGACACAAGCAGTCAAGGTATAGAATCCGTTCGGAAGATCGGTGATTTCCTGTTGAACGAAGAAGTCCATGGTTTTACCGGCCCAAATGTTGAACAGGTAGTTGCCGTCGATCGGATTCATAGTATACGTCGCATTTGAAATAGGCTTGGCGCCAACATCACCGGTTCCAGACGTGTAGGTCCATCCATTGGTCGTACCGTCTTCGAAACTCGGATTGATCACAGCAAACGTGACATCCAGCGGTTGAGCGGAAGTCGCATTGACAGATTGAGACAGTTTGTAGATTTTGATGGCTTTGTTCAAGGCCGTAATGGCTACATCGATGTCAGCAACGGCTGTAATGGTTGATTTAGCTGTTTTGGCAACATCAACGGCCGTATTGAGGGCAGTCAGCCCCGGATAATTCAAGGCAACATAGGTTTCAGCATTGGCAATAGCTGCATCGAGCGTTGAAAAATCAAGGCTGACACTATCGACCGTATTAAGTGTAAAGGCATCAAATCCGTACCTGTTGGGACCTAACCAGCGGAAGGCGATTTGCAGGTAGTTATTCTGAGCGATGAATGCCACGGCATTACGTGTCCAAACGCCTTTGCCTCCGACTTTGGAGGAAGCGATCAGTACATTGGTTTCAGTGCCATAGGTATCTGTGGTTGAAGCCTTCAGGTAGGGTTCGCTACCATCTGGTAGCGTAGCGTCCTGATACTTAACATAATAGTTCAGCAGGTATTTTTTGCCTTTTTCAACCGGGAAGATTGTCTTAATGGACCCATCACCGCTAACACCCGTGTTGGCTGTTCCAACCAGATATTTGCTGTTATTGATACCGCCGGTATCGACAATGGCAAATCTTGCTGCGGACAATGCGGCATTGACACCATTTGTCCAGGCACTCAATCCTTCTTCAAAACCAGGATTGGCAATCAGGTTAGAACCGGTTATCTTATAAAAAATATTACCCTGAGAAACAGTATCCCCTAGAAGAACGCCAGTTGTCGTTCCGGTTAACTTGACGGCGACATTTCCTGCATACGGTGAACTCAGCGTAAGAATAGCTGAATGGGTACCTTCTGCAGTCGGAGTATAGGTGATGGTCAAGGTTGTATCCGTAACCGTACCTGTTGTTGACGCAATCGTACTTGGTTTGACGGTAAACTGGTCTGCATTTGCGCCGGATATGGTCGCAGCGATGTCACCGGCCAGGTTGCTTCCGGAAATCTTGATCGTTGCAGAATCCTTTTGTCCGACATTGGCGGTCAGCGAACTAACGGATGTTTTCGATGAATTGAGTTTCGGAATGAGCATCAGCATCCATTCGGTGTTGTTGCCGGAAACCCATGACTTATCGTCATACATACGGCTGTCGGCTGTCAGTACATCAGCTCCAAGGACTTTGTTGGTCACGGCATTCGTCAGGGTGAAGATACCGCTGCCTTTTTGCTGGAATGTCCATTTCGCTTCATTGGAGGGTACACCGAATTCGGTATCCCATCCGCTGGACGCAATTTTCCTCATGGCACGATAGGCCGTATCCTGCATGAGATAATACGTCGTATCGGTTGTTGACGACGGATTGGTTCTACGAAGGATGAAACGTTGGGCATTCAGGTCCTGAGCCGTTGTCAGAGCCGGATACAGTTTGCTTGAATGATTACCGATAACGAGACCGCTGGCTTTATGCTTGATGTAATATCTGGTATAAGGTGCCACAACGGTGACGTTGACAGTATCGAGATAGTTAGCCGCTGCTTTACTCGAGAAGACCAACGTGCCTGTTGTCCCTGCAGCTGCAGTGGAAGAAACACTTACCGTAAGGGCTCCGTTTACAAAATCAGCGACACCATAAGCTGTTTTATTAACTTTCAAATCGGCTGAAGGGGTGATGTAAAGGGAATCAATCGTATTGTTGACGGAAAGAACTGTCAACGGATAGGATGTTCCATTGTTTTCAACCTCGGTAGCTTGTTCGTAAATCGAAACAGTCGGTCCTGTATAGGTAAAAGGTATGGAATCGGTCAGCGTCCCGCTTGTCAGATAAATATTGCCGCTAGTAATAGCTGCAGAATAGTCGATTGAAGCCGTGATGGTGTCACCATGGCTTGTCTCGCTGGCAGGAATGTATTTTTTATTCAAGGTTACTCCTGCAGGAGCTGAGAGCTTAATCGTATCGGTCAGCAGGTTACCGGCGATATATAGTTTTGCTGATTTGGCAACATCGGTGAAAGCCAACGATGAGACATTTTTAGTGATCATCGGAGTGTTACTTGCAACCAGATCCATATCAGCAAGAGCGGCAATGGATGCCGTATTTCCCTTCACGGTCAGGTAGTAGACACCTGATTCTGCTGGATGGACTACAATGGTTTTCTTTTGGAATATCTGCCTTGTCGATGAACAAGGGACAGTCGCAGAGGCGATGTTGGTCGTGCCCAGTTTGTCCGGACCGATGCCTAACGTCAATGTCGGAACGGTCGAATTGTTCACCCAGGTATATTTGGTCGAAAATTCGTAGGTCTTGTAGGCTTCCAGATAGAACGGATAACTGAAGATGGAACTTAGATTTGTTCCGCCTGTTCCGTCCCAACGAACATACAGGTCACGTCCTTGCCAGACAGTTTTCGTTGTGCCTCCGTCAGTGGTGTAGAACCAACTGGTGTTGGTTACATCATTGTACCGGCAATTACTGCCGCCGGCTTGGCCGAAAACAGTGGCATTGGCCACATTGTTGCAGCTCCATCCCCATAAGTATGCTTCGGATCCTGCGCCGGTTTTGCCATCGGCATCCCAGGACGAAACCGGAATGCAGCTGGTTGCAAT
>Ga0183100_1001499_pt1 | contig 11616 bp, 8 predicted proteins | sample Biomet2_FD_127789 | JGI IMG/M metagenome (GOLD analysis project Ga0183100, IMG submission 127789) | Microbial communities from bioreactor (seeded with anoxic lake sediment) at LBNL, California, USA - Biofuel metagenome 2 | ecosystem: Engineered > Bioreactor > Anaerobic > Unclassified ...
TCTTGCTGATATTCAGAACCATTCCTGACAAGCGGCTATAATGATCTGATGTTGATAATCAGATGACAGGCAGCATTCGCCATTTTTTTTGCGTTGATTCCAAAATTCGGCTATTCACCAATTGATTGAAAGCCGAAAAGGAGAAAACTTACAAAATGTAAGCATTCTCCTTTTCAGTGCGGAAGAAGGGGGATTCGAACCCCCGGTACGGTTACCCGCACGACAGTTTAGCAAACTGTTGGTTTCAGCCACTCACCCATCCTTCCGGAGCGTAGCTAAATCGCTTTTCGCGCTGCAAAGATAGAAAAGTCTTTTTACACACCAAACAAACAACCTGTATTTATTCGAAAAAAAACTGCTACTTTTGGGCTTGAAAAAATAAACTATCATGAAATCGAAAATCCAAAAGACAATCCGCATAAGTAGTTCATTACTAGCGATTTTAGTCATCGTGCTAGTCTGTTCCTTCTTTATGCATTCTTCTCTAAAGAATAAAGAATCAGCGCATTTGTATATATACCCTGGTGATTCAAAAGAAGCAGTCCTGGCAAAAATTCAACAATCGTGTCATCTGAAAAGTGTGAAAAGATTATCCATCATGCTTGACAGAATAGGGTGCAAAGAACCACTGCCAAATGGACATTATCTGCTGAAACCCGGTATGTCTGACTTCCGACTGGCCAAAATTCTAAAATCCGGCACACAAACGCCTGTCAGAATTACTTTCAACAACGTCCGTACGGTCGACCAACTTGCAGGAAGACTTTCCAAACAGCTGATGGCCGATTCGCTCAGTTTGCTGAATTGTTTCCGGGATACGTCCTGGATGGGTGCAGAAGGACTTAATGAACAAACTTATATGTGCATTTTTATGCCAAACACCTATGAACTCTGGTGGAACGCCAAACCAGAAAAAGTAAGAAACCAGTTTATCAGGGAATATCACAAATTCTGGGATGACAGCCACATTGCTGCAGCCAAAAGGCATAAACTGACTCCGGTCGAAGCCTATACACTTGCATCCATTGTAGAAGAAGAGACCAACAAAGGAGATGAACTTTCCAAAGTAGCCGGACTCTATCTGAACCGTCTCAGTATCGACATGCCGTTACAGGCTGATCCGACCATCAAATACATTGCCGGTGATTTAACCATGAAGCGTATCTATATTAATGATACTCGAAAAGAATCACCTTACAACACCTACAAACACACCGGACTGCCTCCGGGCCCTATCCGTATTACCTCGATCAGGTCTATTGAAGCTGTCCTGAATGCCTCCAGGCACTCTTATATTTATATGTGCGCCAAATCTGATTTTTCAGGTTATCATGCTTTTGCAACGACGCTTTCGCAACACGCTAAAAATGCCCAAGCCTATCATAAAGCCCTGAATGAAAGAGGCATTCTTGAATAAATTAGTTGTATTTTCGCTTTATTTATCATAGAGACTGAAAAGAATGGAAAAATTATTATTGCTGGGAGATGAAGCTATCGCTCAGGCTGCTTTAGATGCTGGTCTCTCTGGCGTTTATGCCTATCCTGGGACACCGTCTACTGAGATTACCGAATACATTCAGGCATCTCATAAAGCAACAGGCGGACAGATCCACAGCCACTGGTCATCCAATGAAAAAACGGCCATGGAGGCAGCTCTTGGCATGTCTTTCGCTGGTAAACGTTCCATGGTTTGTATGAAACATGTTGGTGTCAACGTTTGTGCAGATGCATTTATCAATGCAGCTATAACAGGCGTTATAGGCGGGCTGATCGTTGTTGCTGCTGATGATCCCTCGATGCATTCATCCCAAAATGAACAAGACTCAAGATTTTATGGCAATTTTGCCATGATCCCCATATTAGAACCTTCCAATCAGCAGGAAGCCTATGACATGGTCTACAAAGCCTTTGATCTGTCTGAAGCATTCGGAATACCTGTTATGCTGAGGATAACGACCCGGTTGGCTCATTCAAGAGCTGGTGTAGCATGCCGTCCTGAAAAAGCTCAGAATACCCTTCATTATTCCACCAATCCGAAGCAATTCGTTTTGCTACCGGTGAACGCCCGTATCAATTACAATCGACTGCTTGCTTCCCAGGAAATCTTTGTGAAAGACTCAGAAGGGTCCAGCTTCAATACTTTCATAAAAGGTAAAGACACTTCGAAAGGAATCGTGGCCTCTGGTATTGCATACAACTATCTGATGGAAAACTTTCCCGACGGCTGTCCTTATCCGATTGTTAAAATTGGTCAGTATCCATTGCCGGTCACCCTGTTAAACAAACTGGCCAGGGAATGTGATGAATTAATCGTCATTGAAGAAGGCTATCCGTTGATTGAAGATAGTCTCAGAGGCCTTCTTGGCTTAGGGCTGACAGTGCATGGCCGCCAGGATGGCTTTTTCCCAAGAGCCGGCGAACTGAACCCAGATATTGTTGGAAAAGCATTTGGATTATCCGTCATTGAACAAACAATCGTCCCAGACATAGTTAAAATGCGTCCTCCGTCATTATGCACAGGTTGTAGCCATCGGGATATGTTTGAAGCATTGAATGTAGCTTATTCTGAGAAGGGAGAAGCATCGAAAATATTTGGCGACATCGGCTGTTATACATTAGGCTATCTGCCGCCATACAGAGCCATGCATACATGCGTCGATATGGGTGCGTCCATAACAATGGCTAAAGGAGCAGCTGATGCAGGCTTAAAATATCCCATCGCTGTCATTGGTGATTCCACGTTTACACATTCCGGAATGACGTCTTTATTGGATGCGATAAATGAACAATCACCCATTACCGTCATCATTTCTGACAATGAAACGACAGGAATGACTGGTGGGCAGGACTCTGCCGGTACCGGCAAACTTGAATCAATCTGTCTCGGACTTGGAGTATCCCCGGCCCATCTTCATGTGCTGGTTCCATTGAAGAAAAACCATGAAGAAATGGTCAGTATCATCCGTGAAGAAATGGAATACCGCGGCGTTTCAGTCATCATTCCAAGACGTGAATGCATCCAGACATTGGCACGTAAAAAAAAGAAGCAACAGTGAAACAGACATATATGAAAACAGACATCATACTTTCTGGAGTCGGAGGACAAGGCATCCTTTCTATAGCAGCTGTCATTGGTGAAGCTGCCGTCCATCAACAATTGTACATGAAACAAGCCGAGGTACACGGTATGAGCCAACGTGGTGGAGATGTGCAATCAAATCTGAGGATCTCCGACAAGCCAATCTATTCAGACCTGATTTCAAGAGGCAAGGCAGATCTTGTTATTTCCCTTGAACCTATGGAAGGATTAAGGTATGCCGGCTGGTTGAATGAAAAAGGCTGGCTTGTCACCAATTCCATACCGGTCGTAAATATTCCGGACTATCCATCAGACAAAGAACTTAAGACAGCATTGGATAAAATTTCCAATAAAGTGGTCCTGGATGTTGATGACATGGCAAAAGAACTTGGTTCAACCAGAGTTTCCAACATCGTGATGTTGGGAGCCGCTTCACCGTTCATCGGTATTGATTACACAGCTATTGAAAACGGCATCAGGCGAATATTCGGCCGGAAAGGGGAAGAAATTGTCAACCTGAACCTCAAAGCCTTGGCTGCAGGCAAAGCCGTCGCTGATAACATGAAAAGCCGGTAGGATTCAAGCATGCAGCCATACAGCTATCCTGCAGTAGGTTAACGCTTTCAGGAAGATGGCGCTTATAAAGGATCGTTTCCGGATTGCATTAAATTAATTAACCATTAATTATCAACAACCTGTGTCACCAAAATCAAATACAGCCGATTCTACAAAATCACCAACTGCTGATTTTTCTAACGAAGTTAAGAAGAAACCTGTCAGGCGAATTTCAATTCAAACGCCCAAGATCAATTACAACTTTTTGAAACGAAAAAGCAGAAAAGAATCTACGGCAGAAAAGCAAACGCTGATCGATCTGTTTGAACATAGCGTTGAAAAATATTCCGACAAACCATTCTTGTGGGAAAGAGATTCAAGATACCGTGCCATTACCTACAAACAAGGCAAAAACCTGGTTTACAAGCTTGGCGGTGGTTTTCTATCACTTGGCCTGAAAAAAGGTGACCGAGTGGCATTACTGGCTGAAGGTTGCAATGCCTGGATTCTCGGTGAAATGGGTATTTTATTTGCCGGTGGTATCAATGTCCCTTTATCCGTCAAACTTAGCGAATCCAGTGATTTGCTTTTTCGTCTAAATCACTCAGAGACTCGTTTTGTAATGGTATCCATTTCTCAGTTGAAAAAAATTCGCTCCATTATCGATCAACTGACGACTGTAGAAAAAGTCATCATCATCGGTAATATGCAAACGAAACTGAATTCCGGCGAATTATTGCTTGACGACCTGTATGCATTAGGAGAGGCCTGGAATGGGAATCATCCAGGTGAGCTACAGACAATAGCATCCTCCATTCGTGAAAATGACCTGGCAAATATTACGTATACCTCAGGTACCACGGCTGATCCGAAAGGCGTCATGTTGACACACCGAAATTTTACGGCCAATGTCGAACATTCATTGTCTGTGGTCAATGTCCCCGAACACTTCAGAACGCTTCTTATTTTACCGCTGGATCACTGTTTTGCGCATGTCACAGGATTCTATACATTTATAGCAAGGGGTGGCAGTATTGCCACTGTTCCAACCGGAAAAACCATGTTTGAATACATCCGGAATATTCCTCTGGCACTCAGGGAATTCCAACCTGATGTCGTCATGACAGTTCCGGCTCTCGCCAAGACGTTCAAGAAAAATGTCGAAAAATCCGTTCACGAAATGGGACCGCTTGTTGAGAAATTATTTAACTTTGCGTTGACTGTCAACATGATATATAACAAGGAGGGATATAACAAAGGCAAACATTTCTCGTGGGTACTTAAACCTTTGGTACTTCTTTTTGACAAATCCTTATTTTCTCATTTACGCAAGGGACTGGGAGGAAAACTGCAGTTCTTTGTCGACGGAGGGGCCTATCTGGATATCGATATGCAAAAATTCTGGTATGCCACTGGTATACCGATGTTTCAAGGATACGGATTATCGGAAGCAACTCCGGTCATCTCTTCCAATTCCTATGCCAAGCATAAACTTGGAACATCCGGTGTTCCAGCAAAAGGCATCGAGGTGACCATTCGTGACGAAGAAGGGAACATGTTGCCGGCAGGTCATAAAGGAGAAATTGTCATCCGCGGTGAAAATGTCATGGCTGGCTACTGGAAAAATCCTGAAGCCACAGCCAATGCTGTAAAAGATGGCTGGTTGTTTACAGGCGATCTTGGATCATTCGATTCAAAAGGGTTCTTAAGTGTATTCGGACGATCAAAAAGTTTGCTCATCGGCAGTGACGGAGAAAAATACAGTCCGGAAGGCATTGAGGAATCACTGGAAGCCTTGTCGCCTTACATAGAACAGGTGATGCTGTACAACAACCAAAACGCCTATACAGTCGCGCTGATCGTTCCAAATCTGGAAGCCATCAAGCATGCCGTGCCTGATTATTCGGCGGAACAGGGAAAACAACAAGCCATACAGTTGATTCATCAGACCATCAATGAATACAAGAAAGGTGGCAAGTATGCAGGCATATTTCCAGAACGTTGGCTGCCTTCTACTTTTGCCATTCTTGATGAAAGCTTCAATGAAACCAATCATCTGTTAAACAGCACGATGAAAATGGTTCGAGGAAAAATTGAAAAACGGTATGCCAGCCTTCTCGAGTTTTTAATGACACCTGAAGGCAAAAATCCGTTTAATGAACATAATTTTAAGGCGTTTAAATAGCCAATATGACTATGCAAGAACCCGTTTTTATCGAACACAACAAATCAGAAGATCCTCAGAGTCATACCACCGAACATATCCTGAACCAAACAATGGTCAGGCTCTTCGGATGCAGACGATCAGCCAACGCACACATTGAACGACGAAAATCCAAGTGTGACTATACCTTGTCCGCAGCACCATCAGAAGAACAAGTGACAGCCATTGAACGTCGTGTCAACGATATCATATCGAAACATTTGGATGTCAGGATTGAGTATGTTACAATGGAAGAAGCCTCAAAAATAGCCGACCTCAGCAAGCTGCCTAACCAAAATGGGGACGTTATCAGGATCGTTCGAATAGGTGATTATGATACCTGTGCCTGTGCAGGAACACATGTATCCAACACTTCAGAAATAGGACATTTTCGGATTATCAGCCATGATTATGAAAATGGTCGTTGGAGAGTCAGATGGAAGCTGGAATAACCATTCGTTTTATCAAGTAAGGCCCTACCAACAACCAATTACTTTAAAAGGTTGAATTCAGATTGTAATAACCGATTAATTGGTCATACCGGCCACCTATCGGACGGTAATAGACAAATATGTGATAGTCATTCTCGGTTTGCCAGTAAGTTCCCTCAGTACGGAGTGTGGATGGTTTCTCCCCGGCATCCGCTTTAAATAGATACTGGTAATTGTACGAACCTTGTTTCAAAAATAAGGTTTTTTCATACGCTTTCCGTTCAGCATTATAGTCCATTCGACTGTTGGCATCCAGACGGTTTTCAACCAAATCACCGTTTAAATAGAGTGCACCATCCAAAAAAGGGGTTTCCATCGGAAACGAAAAATGCACGAGAAAATAATCGGATTCAGTATCATCCGAATTATAGTCTGTATTTCGTACAAGATACCTTCCATTCTGGTCCTGATCATAAACATAACCATTCAATCGTTTCTCATTTTCAAATAACTCGACATTGAAAAAAGGCTTGAAATAGGCAATCTTATTTACTCCAAGGCCTGGATGTTTATAAGTGGTTATTTCAAAACGGCGATATTCGTTTCCTCCGTCAACGATCAATTCATGACAGTGTGCATATACTAACTTGTTTGAACTAATCGACAAGGGTTCAATCTGATTGATTTCGTTATCCTGACGACAATTCTGACGAATAGTCAGTTTGATTTCCGATTCTGGTTGCTGAAACGTCCAACCAATCGGAGAGACTTCAATGAATAATTGTTGGTGACTTTGCTCAAAATCGATATCAGTACTGGCTGTTAATGAAGCATTTACAATGGTTTTGTGCTCAAACAGACTAAAGCAAGCCGTCAGCAACGCTTCTCCGGATCCCTCTTTGTCAAAGACTTCCAGGGCATAGTTTCCGGAACACTTAAGTTGTACTTTATCGTTGGGAAGAGTGATGCTGTAATGCGTATACATGGTATACGTGTTGCTGGATTGTTCATATTGTTCGATATCGTTTTCCGGAAAACCATCCATATACTCCAGCTCGTTCAGATCTGAACGTGTCCAGTCTTTATTGCAATGAATAATGCGATAAGCATATCGCTTGTAATCATGTGACATCTCGTCAAATGAAATCAATAACTGGTTATCAGAACCTATCTGCAAAACAGGTGCAGCCTTCCAGTCGTTGAGCGGATGAATGATCAAGGTGTGAATCTGATCGGTATGACACCCTGTTCGATATACTTGAGCATGAAGTGTTAACACCTGAAAAAACATCAACATAACGAGTGACAGCAATAGGTATTTTTTCATGAATCTGGTCAGTTTGTCAGTTTGTTGGTTTGATATCGGCAAACTTACACATTTATTCTGAAAGTCGGTTTTTTCCGCCTTACAAACAATCAGGCACATGGCGTTAGTTGAATGCTATGCTAATCACTTGTTATCACTTCTTTTATCGTATATTATCTATTTAATTCTTTTTAATATTGCATATATTAAATTTAATACCAATATTTGCATCAAATAGCATTAAACAAAAAATAAACTATCAACACCAATGATTGACGTCCAATCCATCAATTTTTCGTATCGAAAAGATGAAAAGACTATTGATGATCTGTCTTTTCACGTTCCGGCTGGATCTGTTTATGGCTTCCTGGGTGCCAACGGCTCAGGAAAGACGACGACCATCAGATTGCTGGTTGGTTTGTGCGCGGCCAAAAGCGGATTGATTACCATCGGAGGAAATAAAATTGACAGAAATTCTGTCAATGCATTCCATAAGATTGGTTCATTGATTGAAAGTCCATCTTTCTACGGTCATCTGACTGCTGAAGAAAATCTGCACATTCATGCTCTTTACCATGGATTAACAACTGACAGAATTGATCCGGTCCTAGCAATGGTTGGTCTCGAATATGCAGCTAAAAAACGGGCCGGATTATATTCTCTAGGTATGAAACAACGTCTTGGACTGGCTCTATGCCTGTTGCATGATCCGGAACTGTTGATACTTGATGAGCCTTTGAATGGACTTGATCCTAAAGGTATAGCTGAGATCAGAGAATTATTGCTTCGTATGCAACGAGACGAAGGAAAAACCATTTTCATTTCAAGTCATATCCTTAGTGAAATTGAAAATGTCTGTAACGAAATCTGCATCATAGATAAAGGGAAAAAACTGTTTTCAGGTTCTATTGAGGCTTTACGAAGAACAATTGTCAAAAAATACACCTATAGAATAGCCTGTGATCAGCCGGAAGAGGCCAGCGTCTTGCTCGAACAATCCTTGCCCGTTGAAATCTCACCGGAAGCAAATGGTTTGCGGTTCCTGACAGATGACAGATGTATTGTTCCGGAAGTGATCCGTCTATTGACTGAAAAAAATGTCAGACTTTATGAAGTGACACCTGTCGAAAACAACCTGGAAGAACTGTATCTCAAACTTACAAATCTATAAAGCCATGCTATACTCATCATTACAAGCTGAATGGAAAAAATCCCGGCACACATTTGCCTCGACATTGATTTTTTCCGGAGCCTTTTTGGTTCCTGTCGTGAGTTTTCTGATCTATTTTTTTAGATGGCAGCATTTTATTCCGGATCATGGAACAAACGCCTGGAATGAATTCATCGATATGAATCTCTCGTTATCAGCCGGTTTATTATTCCCGTTTTTAGTCATTCTGATCGTTGCCTTAAACCTGATGTTGGAAAACAAGGCCGATAGCTGGAAACGACTGTATATTTTGCCAATCCGACGAGAAACCTTATTCTGGGGAAAACTACTTTTTTTAGCCATTCAGTTATGCTGCTGCACAGTCTTATTTTTCATTACCATCCCATTAACAGGTATCATATTAGGGCTGATCCATCCGGAACTGGCCTTTCTGAGCCATTCATTGGATATCGTTTTTTTACTGACGTTGTCGATCCGCTTTTATATCAGCCTGTTGGCTATACTTTCTATCCAGTATTTCATCAGCCTTGCGTTCAGTAACATCATTGTGCCGATTGCAACAGGTATGATGTTGATCATTGTTTCAATCATTGTGGTTCAAGGTTGGAATCAAGCTTATTACGATCCTTATGCGTTTTCAATACTCTTATCCAGAGAAGACATGGTAGACATACCAACCTGGTTTGGACGACCAAGGACAGAACTGTTAAGTATAGTCTATTTTTCCTTGATCAGTTTGGGTGCCATGGTTTATTTCAAACAGAAGCAAGTTAAATGACCGGCGATCATTTCTGTGATAGAATGAACTGTTTTATGGTGGCTCTGTCTAATTTCCCGCTTTGAGTCCGCGGCAAAGCCGGTATGACAAAGATATGTTTCGGGACTTGCCAGCCAGGTAAATGCCTGGCAAGCAGGTTTTCATCAACAGGTTGTTCGCTCACCAGACAGACAACTTCTCCGAATTTGGCATCCGGCATCGAAGTTATCGCAAAGGGAACTGGAAGAAAACTGCTTATTGAAGCCTCCAATGCTTCAATCTGGACTTTCAGACCACCGGTGACGATCGTATTGTCTTTTCTGCCAAGAATACAAAAGCTACCATCTGGAAAGATCTCGGCCAGATCATTCGTGTAAACCCGTTTTTCACTTACCAGAGGAGCATCGATGATGAGACAACCAGTTTCAGAGACCAATAATCTGACTGATGGGAGTGGATGATAATGGAGTGAAGCGTCCTTTCCATTAACACGACGCAATGCAATATGGGACAACGTTTCGGCCATTCCGTAAGAAACAATTATGGAATTAGGAAAAGCCTGTAAAGCCGATTCCAACGTTGGATCAATCGGGCCTCCACCAAGAAGCAATGTCTTAATCTTCGTTAAATGGTCACGTTCATCAGGCACTCCCAACGTATTGAACACCTGCATTGGTACCATAGATGCAAATGAAAAGTCCGTCGTCGAATCTTTCAATGGATGTCCGTCTGCCTTTGTCAAATAAAGATCCAATCCACCGACTAAAGCTCGTATGACCATCATTTTACCAGCGATAAAATTGAGGGACAAACACAATAGTAATTTGTCTCCAGGCTTAAGCCCAAAATAGGAACAAGTCTGACAGGCACTTTGAATCAGATATTTTTTTTGAACTGTCATCACAGAGGGTTTCCCTGTCGAACCAGATGTTTTTATTTGAATCGTCGATTTCTCATTGAACCATTCCTGTAAAAATTCGATCAAATCGAAACGGACACTTGAAAATTCATCCGGATGTTCTTGAACTGCCTGCTGCAACGATTCCCAGGTATAGGTAGTACCTTCCAAAGTCATGGTTTGTTTGCTTCTTTCTATGATGAAACCTGAGAACTGAGCGCCTTCGTTAACCAGGCCGTTTGAAAAGTGCTCAGAAAAACGTAGATGGCTGTTTACCGGATCAAACCATAATTGTTCTCCACTGATATATAATGGAGATTCAATGTTATTATCGTAAAGCTGTCCTGTACCCAAACCTTGGTGAAGGGGGTTATTGAACGTCGCACACCATTGCGCTATCGCATTCAGGCCAATGTTTGATTCCAGTGCTGAAGTGATCCACCAGCCAATCTTCATTGAATCAGCCAATTGAATCCATTCCAAACAGCCGGAAAATCCACCATGTAAGGTTGGCTTTAGAACAAGGTATTGCGGATGGATAGCTTCCAGTAATTGTTTTTTTTCTGTCCAGGTATGGTAACCGATCAATTCTTCGTCTAACGCTATGGGTAATGGGGAGCAGGCTGTCAATCTGGCCATTTCCTCCCATTGACCGGCTTTAATCGGTTGTTCTATGGAATGAATAGCTAACCGGGAAAGGCATTCCAGTTTTTCCAGGGCTGAATCAGGACTGAAGGCACCATTGGCATCAACTCTAAGTGTCAATGCGTTTTTAGAATACTTGTTCCTGATTTTTTTCAGCAATTCCAATTCTGTTTCAAAATCAAGCGATCCGATTTTTAGCTTGATGCATTGATAGCCTAAGGCAATTTTTTGTTCAACCTGTCGAACCATGTCTTCATAAGGCCCCATCCAGATTAATCCGTTAATCGGAATGCCAGACAATCCTTTTGAGAATGCCGTTTCGAATAAAGCCAGGTTGCCCTGTTCGAAATTCAAAAGGGCGGTTTCAAGGCCAAAAATAATAGATGGATAGTTTCGATACGCCTCATAATCAATTTTACCAGTCAATTCGCACAAATGACAAGCCTCTCTTAGTTTCTCTTCATAATCGGGAAAGGCATCACAACTTAAATCCGGTAATGGCGCACATTCTCCAATACCGAATCTGAAAGGATTATCGGTCGAAAACAGCCGTACGTACCAGACGTTATGC
>Ga0183100_1001500_pt1 | contig 11614 bp, 8 predicted proteins | sample Biomet2_FD_127789 | JGI IMG/M metagenome (GOLD analysis project Ga0183100, IMG submission 127789) | Microbial communities from bioreactor (seeded with anoxic lake sediment) at LBNL, California, USA - Biofuel metagenome 2 | ecosystem: Engineered > Bioreactor > Anaerobic > Unclassified ...
AAATATATATAAAATAATTAAAAAGTTTGATAAAATTAGTATATTAATGATTATAGGAGGAGAAAAATGAATATAAGAAAAAAAATTGTAATTTTTTCTATTATATTAGGTATAGTGCCTGTAGTTATTTCGACAAGTATATGTATTGCAAACTTTAATTATAAAAACATAGAAATGATTAAGCAAAATGTTATAACATCGGCTCGTGATCAGTCAATGAATTTAGAATCTTTCTTTAATCAAAATATGAGTGATCTTAATATTACTGGAAGTATACCAGTAGTTAAAGAGTTGCTAATTGATTCAAATAATAAAATAAATACTGAAAACCAAAAAAATAATGCAGAAATGTTAAGTGAAATTTTTAATAATAGAAAAAGTGAGCAATCTTATGTGAATGCAGGATTACTTATTAATAATGAAGAAATTATAGTTGCAGCTAGTGATAGTGAATATTTAAATACAAAAATGATACTTTCTAGTGAAGAAATAAAAAGACTTACACATAATGAAACTGTGGTGACAGGTATTATAGAGAGACCAGATTTTAATAAGGGAATTAAATGTGTAATAATAGCAAAGCCAATGGTATTTAAAAACAAATATCAAGGATCTATTATAACTGTAATAAATATGAATTATTTTAAAAATATTGTGCTAAATTCACATTTCTTTAAAAGTGGAAAAGTATTAGTAATGGATAGTAAGGGAGTAATTGCAGCTAGCACTATCAAAGATTTGACAGAGAATATTAGTGAAATTAATACTCCTAATAATCTATGTGAAAAGTGGGGAAATATAGATTTTGATAGTAATCCAAATGGAATAATTGAGTATGATATAAATGGAATTAAAAAAATAGGATATTATTCAAAAATTAAGGATGCTGGATGGATAGTGTTAAGTGAAGTTGGATGGGCTGAATTTAAGGTTCCCATTCATAGAAATATAGTTAATATAATTACAGTTGTAATATTTATTTTAATACTTATAATAGCTTCTTATACATTTACAATTAATCATTTTTCAAAACCAGTGTATAAGCTATTAGAAGTTATAAGAAAAATAAAGCAAGGAGATTCTGAAGATAGATTCATATGTGATAAAAATAATGAATTTGGAGAAATAGCCATAGCATTTAATGATTTAATAGATACTGTAGAAAAAAATAAAAAACATATAGAAGATAAGAATAGAGATTTACAATCATTAACATCAAATATACCAGGTGGAGTTCATCGTTGTAGAATAGAAAGTGAAGAATTTTTTTTAGATTTTGTAAGTGGCGGTTTCTTAAATCTTTTAGGATATGAAAACAATCAATTTAATAAAGTTTTTGATAAAAAATTTATTGATTTAGTTTATAAACAAGATCGTCAGAGAGTAATTAGTGAAATTACAGAACAATTAAGCAAATCTAATAAATATACTATACAATATAGAGTTAAGCGAAATGATGGAAGTATCATATGGGTGATTGATAATGGGCAAGTAGTGAAAAATAAAAATGGAAGACTATTTAGTTATAGCGTAGTAATAAACGTAACTGAATCTAAAATAACTCAAGAGGAACTTAGATTAAGTGAAGAACGTTATCGTATAATTATGTCTCAAACAGAAGATATAATTTTTGAATGGAATATTAGGGAAGATACTGTTTATTTTTCGGAAAACTGGAAAAATAAATTTAATTATGAATCAACTATAGTGAATATTAGCAAGAAGATACATGAGACCAAGATTATTTATAAAGATGATATTAAAAAATTCGGAAAAATTATAAATGATATTGTATATGGAGACACATATCAAGAAACTGAAATTAGACTTAGAGAAAAGAATGATAAATATATTTGGTGCAAAATAAGAATAACTGCTATGTTTGATGAAAATGGAAATATAATTAAGGCTATGGGTGCAATAATTGATATAGATAAAGAAAAAACAGAAACTGAAGAACTTTTATTTAAGGCACAAAGAGATAGTTTGACTGGCTTATATAACAAAGGAATTACACAAAGCATGATTGAAGAGTATATGGAAAATGAAGGCTTAAATGTTAAAGGGGCATTATTTGTTATAGATGTTGATAATTTTAAGGCTGTTAATGATAATTTAGGACACTTAGCTGGAGACTCTGTCTTGACTAGTATTTCTTTAATGCTTTCAGAAGTATTTAATGAAAATTCTATTGTAGGTAGGATCGGTGGAGATGAATTTATTGTATTTTTAAAGAATATAGATTCAGAAGAATTCCTATATAAAAAAGCTGACGATTTAGTGAGGAGATTTAGAACAAATTTTGCAGGAGAAATAAAAGATTATAAAGTATCAGGGAGTATAGGAATTGCTAAATATCCAGAGCATGGTAAATTGTTTAGAGAACTTTTCATAAATGCAGATAAAGCAGTATATTTGGCAAAAAACAAAGGGAAAGACACTTATTGTGTTTTTGAGGAGATTTAAATGATGTTAGAAGAAATCCACTATGCTCTTTAGCATTGAGGTAGTTCACAAGAAGGATGCATAGATTTAATTAGTATCTATATATGAATTTTTCAGTATATAAAGAATTATAAGATTGTTTATAATAAAAGACAAAAAGTTTATAATATATATTGAAGAACAAGTAGTAGAGATGGAGGAATTGAGATATGATAAAACTTATCGCATCAGATATGGATGGAACATTACTTAACAGTAATCATAAAATATCAAAAGAAAATCTAGACGCTATAAAAAAAGCTGAGGAAATGGGAATAAAATTTGCAATTGCTACAGGCAGGATGTATGAAGATGTTAAGCCACTACTTGATGAATGTGACTTAAAATGCCAATGTATAGTTTTAAATGGTGGAGAATATATAGATGAAGAAGGAAAAGTATTAGAAGGAATTTATATTGAAAGAGAAGAAGCAAGTGAAATTATAGATATGATAATAAAAGAAAATATTGTGGCTGAAATTTATACAAATAAAGGCTTGCATACTATTAATGCTAAGGAAGAAATGTTGACAGAAGTTACATACAGGATTATAGCTTATGATCCAAAAACAAGTTTTGAAGATGCTATAAAATTAGCTGAAACACATCCACATTTTGTGAATTTAAAATATATTAAAGAGATTGATCAATTTTTAAAAAGTGATATTAAAATAGGGAAATTTGTTGCCTTTTATAATGATGAAGAAACTACATTAAATGTAAAAAGAAAATTAGAATCCATAGGTGATCTTGCCATTTCTTCAACTTTTACTAAAAATATAGAGATAAATAATAAGGAAGCACAAAAGGGACTTATATTAGCCAAGGTTGCAAAAAAAATGGGGATAAAAAGAGATGAAGTTATGGTTATTGGGGATAGTTTTAATGATTACTCAATGTTCACACAATTCCCAGAGTCTTTTGCTATGGGAAATGCTGCTCAACCAATAAAAGAAGCAGCTAAATATATAACAGATACAAATGATAATGCAGGCGTTGCTAAGGCTATTTATAAGATTCTATAAATTTTGCATTAAGCAATTTATAGAATTTAAATGTGTCTATAAAAATAAGTGCTATATAATTATTTTTAGTCTTTGTTAGAAAAGAATTTAAAAAAGATGAATTGGTCATATTTAGATAGTTATATACATCACAGCTATAAAAAATTAAAGATTACAATATAAAAACATGTCATTTAATGTCGTAATGGTATTAAATTCCATTGAAATTAATTCAATATTCGTATAGTATAAGCATATTATGGTAATAATCCATTATGAGGTGGAATACGATATGAATAAATTAGTTTTACTAAGTGAAGTAAGAAAAGGAAAAAATAAAGATAAATTATTAGAATTCAATAAAGATAAAAGTGTACAAGGGGACTCTAATAACTCATATGTTACTTTTAAAGAGAAATTTGACTTTTTTCAGAATGAAGAAAGTTTTATGGATTCAAATTGTGGAAAAAGTAATTATACTAAATATCAAAAAAGATTAAATGAAATTCTGAAAAGAATTTTTTCATTAGATAATAAGATTTTATTAATAGAATTTTTTAACTCAATATATAATGATGATTTAAGTGCAAATACTAGAATTGAATATATTAAAAATAAAGATATTATAAATAGTGATGAAGTGGTAAGTTTAAGAAGTTCTAGTTATAATGTTAGAATTTTAGCAGAAGATGAATATAAAAAATTTGAATATAAAATACAGTTTCAAACTAAAGATAATGAAAATATAGCAATAACAATAAGTAAGATGGATTTGACTAATAATTGTGATAATATAGTAAGTCTTAAAAAGAAAAGAATAGAATATCAAAAAGATAATGTAAATAAAATAATAAAAGAAAACTATACAAGATGTTTAATAATATTAAATTCTAATATTCAAATCCCCGATTTATATAAAGTTAAATCAAATTATGAGGGGCAAAATATGGACTTTAAGGTTAATGTAATTAAAAGCTGGAAATATGATTTTAAACAACTATTTGAAAAAAATATGTATTTATTATTTCCAATTAAAGTACTAGATCTTAAAAAAAGATTATTAAGTATAAGTCAAGAAATAGAATCAAAAGATTTAATTAAAGATTATATAGTTAACTTTTTTAAAGATATGAATAAATATTTAAAGGAAATTAAAGATAAGGGCTTAATTACAGACAAAGATATTAATGAAATAAACTTAATAGCAATTGATTTATTAAATCATTTTATAAAAGAGAAGAACAATGTTTTTATAGATATAAAAAGAGATATAGAAGCTACTTTAAAAAGTATAGTTGTATAAAGTGATTCTTAGCTTCAAGTGGAATTTTTTTTAATACGAATACAATTTTCTACACTTGAAGCTTAGAAGAACTTATCCTAGAGTTAGCATACGTAACACTCCAACTTGAAGACGTACTATATATGCTAGCTATAGGATAAAAGGATAAAATTTGTAGATTTTACTTATATTAATAAGAATAAAAACACCTTAAAAGGTTAAAATACTATTGTCGGCAGGAGAAATTGATAAAGTTTTTTTTACTGATAAATACCAAATTAACCGAGGAGGGATTGTTATGTCAAATGGTAGTGCATTAGTTCCAGAAGCAAAGCAAGGTTTGTCAAGATTCAAGAACGAAGTGGCTCAAGAACTTGGAGTTCCATTTAAAGAATATAATGGAGACTTAAGTTCAAGACAATGTGGTTCAGTAGGCGGGGAAATGGTAAAAAGAATGGTAGAGGAATATGAGCATAGAATATAATTAAGAATTATACGTTTTTAATTATATTCAAAATATGTATATGTTAAGAATAACATAATCATATTCTAAAACACAGAGATACATTACAAAGATGTAATGTATCTCTTGTTTTTGCTTTCTTAAGAAATTAAGAATTTGTAAATAATATTAAAGAAGTAATAATGTTAATGAGTTGTATTAGGCACATGAAAAATAGGCTAAAAATGGACTTGTTATTTATTTGATTGTGCCTTATTTAAAATTAAAAAATTTAGTAATGATTTTGGACTCTTTTTCAATTTCGTGATAAAATAGAACAAAAGTTCGCAAAAAAATGATTATAGGTGATTATATGAAAAAAATTAAAATTTTACATACAGCAGATATACATTTTGATACTCCATTTAGTGGGATGACACCAAAAGAAGCTTTAAAAAGTAAAGAAGAATTAAAGCAAGTTTTTGAAAAAATAATAAAAATGACTTTGGAAAAAGAAATAGATATTCTTTTAATTGCAGGTGATATATTTGATAATTTATCTGTAAATAAAACAACCCTTTATTTTATTAAAAGCTGTTTTGAAAATATAAGCAAAGTTAAGGTTTTTATAAGTCCGGGAAATCATGACCCATTTAATGAAAAGTCTTTTTATAGCATTGTAGATTGGCCTACTAATGTTCATATTTTTAAAGGTGATATGGAAAAGGTGATTTTGGAGGATTTGAATACTGTGGTTTGGGGAGCTGGTTTTAATACTTCTCATGTTAATAAATCATTATTAAAAGATGTAAAAAGAGTAGATAAATATAATAACATAATGGTTCTTCATGGTGAAATCACAACTACCAAAGAAGGAAATGAATATAATCCTATTACTGAAGAAGATATAGCTAAAAGTAATATGGATTATATAGCATTAGGACATAGACATAGGTTTTCAGAAGTTAAAAAGATAGAGAACACTTACTATAGTTATAGTGGTTGTCCTCAAGGTAGAGGTTTTGATGAACTTGAAGATAAGGGGATAATTTTAATAGAGCTTAAAGACAAATTTGTAGAAAGTAAGTTTATTAGAACATCAATTAGAAATTATTATGAAAAAGAAATAAATATTCAAGGATGTTTTGGATATAGTGAAGTAAAAAATAAGATTATTAATGAAATTTCAAGTAACCATAGGAAAAGTAATTTTTATAAAATAATATTAAGAGGAGAGGTATGCGAAGAATTTGCATTAAATGAAGAATTTTTGCAAGAATCACTTAAGGATGAATTTCATTTTGTAAAAGTTATAGATAAAAGTGAAATTAAATTAGATGTGAACCAATTAATCCAAGGATATTCATTAAAAAGTATATTTGCTAAAAAAATATACGAAAGATTACAAAGTGCAGAAACAGAAGAGGAAAAAGAAATTATAACCCTAGCACTAAAGATAGGACTTCAAAGTATTTCTGGGGAAGAGGTAAAGAGGTATGAAGTATAAACTAATTAGGAATAGATTTATAATTTATAGATTTAAATTAGATAAAAATAAGAGTAAAGATGAGTACAAGTCCAGATCAATCTTATCTTGTGAAAGAGGTGAGATTATTGATAATTAAAAAAGTTAATATTGAATTTTTTGCTGGGCTTAAGGGGAAGAGCTTAGATTTCACAAAAGGGTTTAATTTAATTTATGGAAAAAATGAGCAAGGCAAGAGCTCTATAGAAAATTTCATTAAAATATGGCTATATGGAATTGATAGTTCTAGAGGAAAGTTTAACGATAGAAAAAAATACTTGCCTTTAACTGGAAAAAAGATTTCGGGTGAATTAATAGTAGATTATAAAGGAAAAAATTATATTATAAAACGAAGCTTTGGAACAACTAAAAAGGAAGACACTTGCGAAATTTTAGATGAAGTAACTGGTGAAGTCATAGAAATTGAGCATAATAATGAACCTGGAAAAGACTTCTTTAATATAAATTTAGCTACGTTTGTAAAGACTTTGTTTATAAGTCAGTTAGGTGTTATGGTTTCAAAGGATAAAGAAGAAGAAATAATGGAGAAAATAACTAACATATATAATACTGGAGATGAAAATACTTCTGTAAAGAAAGTTATTGAAAAGTTGGAAAAAAGGAAAAAACAATTAGTAGCAATTAGAAAAGGTGGAGAATTAGATTTATTAAAAGAAAATAATAATTCTCTTAAAACAGAATTATGGGAAGCTTATAAATTAGGAGAAGAAAATGTTGATAATGAGGAAAGCTTATTAAAAAAGAAGCAATATAAAGTTAATATAAAAGAACAAATTAAGAAATTAGACTTATATAAAAAATATATTAAGAAGATAAAACTTCAAAAAGATTATAAAGAAATAAGTAACTATTTGATAAAAGGAGAAGAGCTAAAAAGAAAACAAGAAGCTATGAGTGAAGAGCTTAAAAAAGGTGATGATTACATAACATTTGAACTCTTAGACGAAATCAATGAAAAATGTTCCAGGTACTTAAGTTTATTAGATGTAAAACAAGAAAAACTAAATAAACTTTATGAGTTGCAAGCGGAATTAAAAGAAAAAAATGAAAATGTGAAAAGTTATAGTGTGTTTTCTTCAATGGGAAATAATATAAAGGAAAAGATATATACTTTAAAGCTTGAACAAAAGAGTCTAGAAGAAAAGATTAATAATATTGTTAATATTCAAAATTCAATTTCCAGATTTAAAATGGACATAAGTAAGCAAGCTGCTTATATTGGAGATTTAGGATTTATAGAAAAACACAGAGATGAAATAGAAAAATTACTTAACCTTTATAAAGAAGGACTAAAGGAATTAAAATATAAAATAGAAAGTCAAAATTATAGTAACCCAGAAGACAATTTAAAAAATTCTCATAAAAAAATAAAATTTGTTTATTTAACTGGAATGATTAGTATTTTCATGTTTATGTATGCAGTAATAAATCAGATGATTTCTGTTGTTATCATATGTGTACCTATATTTATTTTATTGATAAGATTATATTTAAAATATTCTCTAGCAATAAAGAATATTGATTTTATTAAAAAGAATAGTCAATCAATTGAAAATCTAAAAGAAAGAATTACAGAATATGAAGATAAATTAAATTTGTATATTAATGAAAGCAAATCTTCAACCTATGAGGAGTTTATTAATAAACTCACTCAATATGATAAGTATAAAAGCTATAAAGACAGTATAACTTTAGTTATTAAAAACAAAGAAGAGGAGATTCATAAATATGATATTACTGATCTAAAATCAAATTATAATAGAAACAAAGGAGTGATATCCTCATTATATAATGTATTGTCATGTGAGTCACTGGATCAAGTGTTAGAACAAGTGGAATTTTATGAAGAATTAAAGACAGATATAAATAGACGTGAATATGGAGTTAATGGAATTAAGCAAGAAATAGAAAATGTTAATGAACAATTAGTTGATAAAGAAGATGAGATACGGAAAAAAGTTTCTATACTTGGATTACAAGATGTAGAAATAATAGATTTGCATATTAAATTAAAAGAATATAAAGATAAAATGAATAAGATGAAAGAAATTAAAAATGAGCTTCAAAATGTAGAAGAAACTTATAAGGTTTTGCTGAAAGATAGGAATATAGATGAAATAAGGGAAGAGATGAGACAAATAATAAGTCAAGACATAAATTACTCTTATGAGTCAGAGGAAGAAATAGATGTTGAAATTAGAAGGCAATCAAATGAATTGTTAAAAGTTGAAAAAGAAATAAAAGACTTAGAGCATCTTATAGAAAAGAGATATTTGGGAAAGAGAGAAATTCCGGAAATAGAAGAGGAAATATTAATTAATAAGGAAAGAATTATAAGGTTAGAAAAAGAATTTAAAGCCCTAGAATTAGCAAGTGATATATTTCAAGAATCATTTGATGAAATTAGGAAAAACGTAGGTCCAGATTTAAATGAAAAAGTTGTAAAGAAATTTAATTTATTAACAGATGGAGGCTATGAAGAAGCTAAAATATCAGAAGATTATAAGCTAAAGATAAGAAATAATGGGATATTGTTTGATGGAGATATATTAAGCAATGGAGCTAAAGATCAGCTGTATTTAGCGTTAAGACTTTCTTTTATAAACATGCTATTTAAAAATAAAGAAGTTCCACTATTTTTAGATGATGCTTTTGTTCAATATGATGATGAAAGAAAGGAAAAAGCATTAAAACTTTTAATTAAGGAAGATTTTAATCAAATAATTTTCTTTACTTGCCAAGAAATAGAAAAGTCAATTTTAGATAATAATTCTTATGAATATAACTTAATTAATTTAAATTAACATATAAAAAATAGATATTAAGGTTCTAAAGATATATTAAAACTAAAATCAACGTTCATGCTTTTGTGAAATCTTCAGTAACCATAACAAATGCATGATTGTTAGTTCTGCGATATATATTTTTTATGTGCCTTATCTTGACATATTTAAACTTTAACAGTAATATTATAAACGGAGTTGCAAATGCAAATCACATGCAAAATGGAGGTATAATATGAAAAAGAAAATTGTTTTAGGAGTTTTAGCGGTGTTATTGAGTACTATGTTAATAGGATGTGGAGCTAAAACAGAAACTACAACACAAAATACAACTAATGATAAATTAAATATTATTGTTTCAATATATCCATTGAAAGAATTTACAGAGAAAATTGCCGGAGATAAAGCAGAGGTCACTTGCTTAGTACCAGATAATATGGAACCTCATGATTATGAACCTAAAACTAAAGATTTTGAAACGTTAACTAAGAGTAAGGTTTTTATTTATAATGGATTAGGTATGGAGAGTTGGGTAAATCAAGTTAATGAAACTATTAAAGATAAAGGCGTAACAATTGTTGATTCAAGTAATGGGATTGAGGTTAGAAAAGAAGAAAGTGCTATTGATCCTCATATTTGGTTAAGTTTAAAAAATGCAGAAATACAATCTGAAAATATAAAAAATACTCTTGTTAAAATAGATGAAAAAAATAAAGATTACTATGAAGAAAATTATAAGAAATTTAAAGAAGAATTAGAAAGTTTATATAACGAGTATAAACCTAAATTTGATACATTAAGTAAAAAGAATTTTATAACAGGTCATGCTGCTTTTGGATATCTATGTAGAGATTTCGGATTAACACAAAAATCCGTAGAAAATTTATTTGCCGAAGGAGAACCAACTCCAAAGCAATTAGAAGATTTAGTTAATTTCTGCAAGCAAAATAACATAAAGACTGTTTTTTCAGAATCACTAGCAAGTCCTAAAGTTTCAGAAACTTTGGCAAAAGAAGTTGGAGCAAAAGTTGTACCAATACTTACTTTGGAATCTAAAGAAGATGATAAAGATTATATTCAAGCTATCAGATATAACTTAGATGAAATATATAAATGTTTATCAAAAGAAAATTAAATCACAATAAATTATAATAATATTCATATTGTGCATAAATAATATATATTTAAAGATTATAAGACTATTTTTCAAGATAATTTGATAGATAGTCTTTTGCTTAGAGAAATTAATTTAGAATAAAGTCAGAAGTTTCCAGAGAAGCAGCAGATTTAACTGATGCAGATAATGTGTCAGATAAGTATATAAAATATATATTTGATGAAATTTCCAATCATGGAACGCCAACTTATAAAAGAATTTATGGAGACTGGACAAAACCACAACTTGCTTCTTGGAAGAATGTGCTTCTTAATTATTCTATTACACCAATTCAACAATATAATTATACAACAGGTAAGAATTGAACAGATTCTGCACTAATAATTGATGCAATGGATATACTTTATTCAAAAAATGTAGATGGATTTTGTATTATTTCAAGTGATAGTGATTTTACAAGATTGGCTGCACGTTTAAGAGAAGCTGGAATGTATGTTGTTGGTATGGGAGAAAAGAAAACACCTACACCTTTTATATCAGCTTGTGAAAAGTTTAAATATCTTGAAGTTTTAGCTGGAAGTATTAACAATATTGACGAGGTACTACAAAAGCAGCATACACCAAAGGAAGAAGGGTTAGCAAACCTAGGAGAATGAATAAAATCTATAAAGAATATAATTACAGAGAGTTCTGATGAAGAAGGATGGCTAACCTGGGGGAAGTTGGAAATAAACTTAATATGCGTTACCCAGATTTTGATACAAGGAACTATGGATACTCAAAGCTATCTTCGTTTATATCATCTTTAAACAAATTTGAAATACTATCAGGAAAAACAAATAGGGGAGAAACACTTGTTAAAAATAAAATTAGAAATAAAAATGTTAGTTTGTAAGTTATAATATAAATTTTATTAGGTCAGACTATGCAAAATAAAGCAGATTAAAATATCTTAA
>Ga0183100_1001501_pt1 | contig 11610 bp, 17 predicted proteins | sample Biomet2_FD_127789 | JGI IMG/M metagenome (GOLD analysis project Ga0183100, IMG submission 127789) | Microbial communities from bioreactor (seeded with anoxic lake sediment) at LBNL, California, USA - Biofuel metagenome 2 | ecosystem: Engineered > Bioreactor > Anaerobic > Unclassified ...
AAACTGCGAATAGAAGTAATGCTTGAATTTATTAGCAATTGTTCTAATGACCCTGTATTAATAAGAACCGTATACTTTGATAAGAATATAACCCTTACTGCTCCGGAAGGCTCTGCTATATCCTGTGATATTAATCGTGCTGTCTGTGAATGTGACAAGTCACATTGCAGTCATAAAGTGACTTGCTGCGTAGAAATAGCCGCAGTTATTAAATCTAAAAAACTTGTACAAATTCAAGTGCCACATTTAGGGAACTGTGAGCCAAATTCATGTTCTTCTCTATGAAGGTTCAAGTCCTGTTGTCCGTACTAGGATAGATATCCAAGCGAAATCATAAATGACGAAAGTAAATTATTAAATGTACAGTCCAATGCTCATAGCAAAGACATGGATACCTACGGCATATACTCACATGAAATCACGGGTGACGTGGATATTACCGCTCAGAAGGTTTATGATATATTTCAAAGGATATAGAAGTTGATATAAACAAACCGCTATAGTTTTAAATGCTATAGTGGTTTTTAGATTATACACACTCTATTTATTTCTGAAAATAAACCATAATGCATATGATAGAAGCCCAAATAAGAAAATAAATGAAAAAGCAAAAAATACGTAGACAAATGATGAAGTAAAATTGGAATAAATAGTAACATCATTTGCTGGCATCAAAAAACTGTTGTTAGTAATCGTATGCTTTCCCGAGTTGTCGGTATAATAGAGCGAGTATAAACTACTTCCTAAATTCGGTGAAACTGTCAGATTTATTATACTCCCTACTGTGGCACGCTCCGTGCTAGCCGAAATAATCCCATCACTTGTGCCTGCCACATTAACTTGATACAAAGGTACGCACGGATAGTCATGAAAAGTTGGTAACGTAAACCCTGAATTTTCCGAATAGTAATACACCTTAAAATCCCTGGCCGCATGATCAAAAACATGATCTTCCCAATGCGTAGGCGCATTCCCTTTAAAAGTAGCAGAATTTAAAGCTGTGCAACTTACAAAAGCCGCATCCACCATGCTAGTCACGCTATTCGGAATTATGATGCTTTGTAGCGCTTTGCAACCTGCAAAAACGCCAGCATTAATAGTGGTTATACCAGGAATTGTAATGTTTTCTAGCGCCGTGCAGTTATAAAATGCCAAATCTTCAATACTTGTTACACTATTTGGTATCGTAATACTTTTGAGTGCAGTACAATTAAAAAACGCATCATACTCAATACTCGTTACACTATCTGGTATGGTCACACTAGTAACAGTAGTTTGATTTAGAAAAGTAGAATTTCCAATGTGTTCTACACTGACACCAGAAATGGTCGGCGGAATGTCAACATCGCCACCTGAACCTACATAGCCTGTAATCGTATGAGTTGCACTGTCAAATGTAAAATCCGTTTCAGGCGACGTGGCTTTCGTTTGTATAGCCATCATTGGCAGACAAATCGTTGTACAGAAAAACAAGCATATAAATATCGAAAAAAACCGTTTCATATTACAATCCCCTATCTATAGTATCTAATATTAACATATGCTGGAATAATCCAATAAGTGATGGTATTAAATTTCAACAACTATAACCCTAGTTATCTCTTGCTGATAGACCTCACCATTCTAAAATCACCATAATCCCCTAGACAAGTAAAAGCCACGTTGAATTCAACTTCAACGTGACCCTTGTATACAATGACTTTTTTAACATAACTTTCAGCACACCCCGCCACCAATCCACAACCGCATCCATGTTTTGAACTGTTTTTCCAGTCGATGCGTGGTGCTTTTATGTAATGTGTCATCTGACTATTGTGCACCCCATACCAAAGCCACATTTTTGATATCCGTAAAAATATTCATGATTACGTTGATTCATCATCAATGCTTTTTCTCAATGCAGATGGCCTTACTAGTGCACTCTACTAAAACCACCGTAGTCCAATTTATTATAGTCATGGCCTATCATTTATTGACATATGGCAGTAATATCTGTAAACTATATTTATATCTTTTAATTATTAAACATATAAAGATAAAGGAGTTGATATCGTTGCCAAGACCAACTAAATGGAGAAAAATAGAGAATATTCCCAAAATACCGTATTTTGTTCCATCTGAAACCGATGTGGCAGAAATACCTGAAAATATATTAAAACTTGAAGAATTAGAAGCCATACGTCTCAAAGATTTACTCGGTCTGGAGCAGGGAGAATGTGCCGAAAAGATGGAGGTATCTCGCCCTACTTTTCAGCGTATCCTGTTATCTGCAAGAGAAAAAGTTGCCGACAGCCTGATCAACGGCAAAACCATTCATGTGGAGGGCGGTAATTTTACGCGCAATATATGTCCTGTAAAATGCCTGGATTGTGGCAAGGAATGGATGGAAAGCTTTGAAAATCTCGAACCAATAAAAAATGGGGAATATGCCTGCCCGTCCTGCGGTTCTAAAAAGGTGACCTGTGGTCAGAATTGCAAAGGTAAGTTTTGTCGAAGAAATTGCTGGCGCTATGATAAAAATGATGATTAAGCAATAAAATATCAATACAAAACAAGGTATGGAATGAATACTTTCCATACCTTGTTTTTTTATATTTATTTGTATGGATATTGACATATGCCCATAATCGTATTACAATATTAGTTGTGAGCATAAGACCATAATTATTGTTTTGCAGTTAAAGGGAGTTGTACTCATTATGAAAATTCATATTCTTACGGATAACAAAGTAAAAAAACGCGGTTTTTTTGCAGAACACGGTTTATCGATTTTGATTGAACATAAAAATTTCAACGTACTATTTGATACAGATAAAGGACTTTCAATATTTCTTGGTTGTAGCCATCCAGGTATTATTAATTGTCTAATACACGCGTTAGCGTTATTTCCAGGCAAAAGTATTTATTCGCTGGTGGCTGGCATGCATTTGGAGAGTGTAACCCTCGAACGCTTGCAGAAGACAATACAGTATTTTAAAGATCTCAATATTCAGAAAATCATACCACTACATTGTACAGGCATCTTTGCTATTTCTGAAATGAAACGTTTTCTGGGAGATCGCTGTCATGTATTATATGCAGGAGATACTTTAGAATTATAAAAAATTAATAAGGAGTGAAATTTTATGTTTTGCTATTCGTTTTCGGATAAAGTGATAGAGCACTTCAGTGTTTAAGATATATTTAAAACGAACAGGCAGTGATACTATGTGGTGCAAGCCATCTGTGCAACATTTGTGTACACGCTTAATGCATATCTTAACCCTGTGATGAACGTACTCAAATATGTCGGTGCAGCATATATTTTATGACTATCAATTCATGTGGCGATTAGTAAGCCATCCGAGTATGCCAATGAAAAGAAACCGTCTGCATTGGTTGGTTTTGTGTTACAGTTCGTGAATGTCAAGATTTATTTGTTTGGTGTTACCGCGCTGACAGGCTATGTTGTTCCGTACTATTCATTCTTTGGAATGTTGCTTTTTTTTGAGATAATTATCGCAACAGTTGGAACAATCGCCACATCCACATGGATTTTCTGCGGTTCACTTTTGCAAACAGCCTATCGCCAACACTATCGCTCTGTGAATATAGTTCTTGCATTATTCCTCTTATGGTGCGTGGCCAGTTTGTTGTTTTTCTGAAATTAGTCATCATCTATCTTTAATCTTGCATCCATTTTGCCTGTTGTTTCATGACTTTTAGAGACAGCTGTAGTTCTATGCCATTTACGCGGTTGATAAATGACTTAGAAGTGTGGACAAAGATGTGGTCAATCTGATCATCAATGTTTTTTATTGCACCGCAGTTTAGAGAAAACCATTCAACTGTTCTTCGATTACATTGGATTGTTACAAGCCATTATCCTTTTCAATCATCGTAAAAACTATTTTCCATTTCAGTATACATGTTTTTAAAATAAAAAGCCGCTTATACCTTTTCGATACAAGCGGCTTCATGTTTTTGTGATTAAATTTATATTATCTATTTTGAAAAGCCAGACATAATCCATATGACAATAGCCCAATTAAGAAAACAATAAAAAAAAATTCTACTCTTGGCATAACACATTGCAAAATTTATATTTCATGCCTATTCGGCGCTATCAATCTCAAGCAGAGCATATCAATGAATGCGCTCATTTGTGACGTGTAATCATATGGTGAAGGCCGAGTGGACTCTTATGATTACACAAAAAAAATAAAATTTTCTAAAAAAACATGTGTAATCCACTAGTGGAAGTCAAGCTACACTAGTGGATTACACGATTGCAGTATTGTATAGAAATTTTACTACCAAATACACTGATAGCAACGTTATAAAGGAAATGGGATAATCTGTTTCTTTATTAATACAGTGATTGCGTTACTCAGATCACTAAAGATGCTGGAGTGTAAATTCTGGTTGCAAACTCTGCATCCAACAGATATAATCCTCTGGCATCATTTCCAAACATATCATATTTTTTCACGATATCTTCGGTATTCTTTTCTTCTTCACCTTGTTCTTTTACAAACCAGTCTAAAAACTGCATAGTACGGAAATCTTTTTGAAAATAGGCCACCGCATAGATATTGTTAATGGAAGCCGTCACTTTTTTCTCATGCTCAAATGCTGCCACGGCCGGTTCACGGAAATTTGTGAATGAGACATTAGGAGCTTTAACATCCTGAAGAATCACTTTCTCGCTGTTGTTCAATAAATATTTGATAAATAGCATCGCGTGATCACGCTCTTCCTGGGTTTGCACATTAAACCAGTTTCCAAAACCATTGAGATTTGCGTCGGTGTAATAACTGCAGATATCCAAATAAAAATACGCCGAATACCATTCCATATTGATCTGGTCGTTTAAAAGTTTTACAAGCTCTTTATCCATGTAAAATTTTCTCCTTATTTTTATAGTTACATTGCTTTAAAAGGAATTGGATTGCGATTTGACTCTTATTCCTGCTGTTAGATGGTTGCCCTGACCATACTGCCATCAATATTTATGACCTGACCGGCAATTTATAATGACCGAGATTTCGATTAAATGTACATTATTCGACTTTAGCTGCAATGGTGACTTCAATGTTGCCTCTCGTTGCGTTAGAATATGGGCAAACCTGATGAGCTTCGTTTACAAGGGCATCCGCAGTTGCCTGATCAACTCCCTTGAATACGGCGACAATGTTGACTGCAAGCGCAAAACCATCTGCATTATTGCTTCCGATTCCAACCGTCAAATGAATAGTCGGTACCTGAACAGACATTTTTTTAGCGCGCAAAACATGCTGCATGGCGCTACCAAAACAAGCGGAATAGCCCGCCGCAAACAACTGCTCAGGGTTTGCACCGCTCTTTTTTCCTCCGCCAAGTTCAGGAGGAAGCGCCATTTCAAATTCTAATGGACTATTTTCAACGATAACTTTGCCATCGCGACCACCGGTAGAAATGGCAGATGTTTTATAAAGAATTTTCATAGTAAACCCTCTTTTCGATTTGTTTTTAAAATTAAAGTCTGTATTCTGCAGATTAGAGTTCTGCCTTCCAGAGGCCATGCAAATTACAGTATGCATAAACAGTGGCCTTTACAGAATAATCCTTGTAAACGAAATTACAGATGCTGCCTTCGCAGTTTGGGACAATTTCATCATTCTCGCCTGTGAGGACAACTTCATCATCACCAGCATAAAAGACAAATTTCACTTCAGGATCCATCCCAGGTTTTAAATGCACAATTTCAAGTTTGTTGCCAGCAACCAAAGCAATCCACTGAATATAATGTTCGGCTGTCATAGGGTGAGGGGCGGCGCCAACAGATATTTTTATTTTTCCGCCTTCATTCGTCAGTACAGGAACATGTTTCTCTTTGGCAGCGTCTGTGGAGTTTGCCTCAAGCTTCGTCATTGCTTGACCACAGCACGTAAGTTCTCCGCCTCCGGAATTGATTAATGCGACGATGTTTCCACATTTCTCACAACGATAAAATAGAGTTTCATTCATTTGTCATACCTTCTTCTTTAAATTTTTTTAATTCTATACCAATTGAAGTTTTTCTTACAGTTCAGTATGTGTACCATCGCAAAAAGGCGGGTTTTTAGTGTGTTTGCATCCACACAGATAAACGGTTCCATTTTTCTCAGCCGTAAAAGCAACAGGACTAAATGACGTAACTTTGTGGGAACCGTCACAGAACGGCTGGCTTCCACTTCTCCCGCAGGCACACCAGTAATAGGTATTTCCTTCTTCAACTTCAACAGCATAGGGACCTTTTTGAGCAATTTTCGGTTCTTCCATAATAAAAACCACCTTTCTTTTTTAAAAATTCTTTAATCAGATTTGGCAAGAAAATTTATCCATTCCTTATCTTTGATTATAATTACAATTTCTGCAAAATGCAAGTATTTCAGACTCTATTTGGCACAATTTTTATGTATTTTTTACGAATTAAGGTTTGATATAGCCAAAATCTTTATCTATTATTAATAACTTCTGTCAATACTACTTCTACAAGAGATGCGAAGCGTTCTCTTGTAGAACGTTTATTCATATATCTCAATTATTTTTAATAAAAGTACCATCTTTGATTTCCCGAAAAGCAAGATCCAGTTCTTCTCGCGTATTCATTACGATGGGGCCACCCCACGCAATTGGTTCTTTTAAAGGTTTAGCTGAAAACAGAAGAAACCTAAGCCCTTTCCGTGATGCTTTAGCAAAAAATTCATCTCCATCATCAAAGAGCACTGCTCTTTTACTGTGCTGTAAGTTTTCATTTGAATCTTCAAACCATCCTTCACCCTCCACAATATAAATAAATAGGCCGTCATCCGACTCAATTTGCAATCTCCACTCTGTGTTAGCTTGCATTTCTACATCTAAAAATTGCATTTTTACATAATCGCCATGTACCGGACCTGAGGTTTCCTTGTAGTTTCCGGAAATAACTGCAATTGTAGAACCAGCATCAACTACTTTGGGAATCATATTTGCTTTAATATCACGATATTGCGGCGATGTCATTTTATCTTTACAGGGCAGATTCAGCCATAACTGGACACCCAGCATTCTGTCTGCAGGCTTTGGCATCTCTTTGTGCATTATTCCACTGCCTGCCGTCATCCACTGGCAACATCCGTCTAAAATGATTCCCTTGTTTCCAATGCTATCACCATGTTCAATGTCCCCATGGATTAAATATGTCACCGTCTCAATTCCGCGATGAGGATGCCATGGAAAACCTTTAATATAATCAGCATGGTCTGTAGAGTCAAAAGCATCCAACATCAAAAACGGGTCAAAATCTTCTACAGTGGAGTTGCCTATTACACGAACTAATTTCACGCCTGCTCCATCATACTGTGTTGTTCCGGTTACTATTTTTTTTATTTTTCTTATCATAATGCTTTCTCCTTACTTTTATGAGATTATGAAAAAACATAGGATGTCATAGAAAGGCTTCCCGCCATACAGGACTTATTATATATTTCTACTATATCCGAATCATTTGTTGCACCGAGAATGTAAAGAAGAGGATTATAATGTTCAGTAGAAGGAACAGAAAGCCTTGCGGCATCTCCTAAACTGCTATAATCTAAAACACTTTCAAAATCTCTTTGTTCAACTCTCTCTGTGATATAGTCATCGAATGTATATGCCCAGTCAAATCCGCCTTCTATGGAAAAGTCGATCATTCTAAGGTTATGGACAATATTACCGCTTCCCATAATAAGCACGCCGCTTTCTCGTAAGAGCTTCAACCTTCTTCCGATATTGAAAAGTTCCAGTGGTGTAGCTTGCCCATCAATGCTCATTTGATAAACAGGAATATCGGCTTTTGGATACATCACATTAAGTATGCTCCAAGTACCATGGTCAACCCCCCAACTATCATCAGAATCAACTACATCACTTAATAAATCTATCGTTTTTTTCGCATATAGTGGGCTACCTTTAGCTTGATATTCCACATCAAACAGAGCTTTTGGAAATCCATAAAAATCATGAATGGTTTTCGGATTTTCCAATGTTGATACCTTGGTTCCTCTTGTTAACCAATGTGCAGATATCGATAAAATTGCAAGGGGCTTCGGTATGGAATAGGCAATTTTCTCCCACTCTTTTGTATATTCATTGCTCTCTATAGCATTCATTGGAGAGCCATGCCCAATAAATATAACTGGCATCATCTCTTTTACCCCCATCTTATAAATTACAGCATGTATTTGTTTAATAGTCCCATCGCCTACGCAGATATGAATCACATCATTATCGTAAAGTATTATGTCGACCTTTCTTTCGATATCAATAATGATTACTATTATTATAATCTTCTTTTTGCTAAAATGCAATACCTAAATTGAAATTTCTTTTCAATAATTTCTATCATCTACCTATAAAAATATATTGTATCAAGAACTCTTTAGCATTAGTAGAAGTATTGTATCTTTTACAATTATTCATTATCCAGCTGAGGAGTAAATGGGCATAAGAAAAGGCGGCTAAGCCGCCTTTTCTTATGCCCATTTTGTTCTACTTATCTGATAACCGACATCTTATCAATTATCTCTAGCTTCATTTTCTTCTGCGAGTACTGTTGTATCAGTTTCAGAATATGCGCCCGATTGTACACACGCGACATTCATTGTAGCCACAGCTGTTGTCCCACTAAAAGCACTACTAATCATGGTTGTAGCAGTTTGCAATGATACAGGAATCTTACTCACTATAGCTGCAGCCCCTTGATTCCAATGATTTGTCAGCAGAACTGTCTTAGCCTCTTATAGGTATAACTAAAAGAAAAAGATTTAAAAAAGCATTCCAATTTGTGAGAGCATATAAAAACATAGATATTACTATTAGAACAATTGCTGCTCTATATTTCTTTTGTAATAGTGTGATAAGCGACAAAATTAAACTCACAAGAACAACCACGACAAAAATTATATGTACAATAAAATTACTGTGCATTATGCAAACCTCCTATTCATTATTCTCCTCCAGCAAGCCATCCCCAGAAAACGCCATTTTTACTAACCCATTGATAATAATTTGTTCCACTATCCATGCCACGTATTGTTTCAACTCGATAACTGTATGCGCTATTGGTCGGGCTAGTGACAATTACAGCTTCCGCCTGATATGTACCTGTAGACATTACTTTGCCCGATTTTATGTCGTTTACAATCTTACCAGCTGATACAGCCGCTTTTAGCGTTGAGCCAACGACAGGGACTTTACTTAATATACTAGCTGTGTCAGAATTAGCCGCCTTTTCTTATGCCTCTGTTACGATTCTAACGTAAATCTAACAATTTTACCATCGGATTTATTAATCACAAAAACGCATGCGCCATCCCAACTATTTAAAGCTAGCCTGCTTATAGAAAAACATTTACCCATACATATATCATTTACTTCTAAAATTGGGTGTTTTTCTATAAAATCAGATCCAAATTGCGCATATACTGCATCCGCAATCTTAATAGCTGTTTCCTTATTAATCTCAAATCCTAAATCTGTCTTGGGCTCTTGACTGGTTTGTATGTCAATTTCATTTTTGTCACCATTCCAATTGATTTTCATACCCAGAGCCTTGCACAATCCACGAATAGGAAAATAAGCTCGATTGTCAATAGTATACATAGGATACAAATTCATTTCGGCAACATTTACATCCTCATTATTTATATAAGTTTCGCAACACATTTCGCTTGCTAGTATTCTACCGTCAGATTTGGCAAATGCCATCACAGAGCCTAACATTAACGATAAGGCAATTAAACTAATCACACATTTTTTCATAACTGGTTTCTCCTTATGTTTTATTTCACTGACATAGTCAATACCTTACCATTAACTTTACTAATTGTTATGTTATAATCCTTATAAACAATCCCTGCCTTATGCCTATGAATTGTGTAACTTTTTTCATCAATTGATTCATCAACAGTTTTAATGCTATTGTTTTTAGTAAAGTCTTCTCCATATTTTTGACAGAGTATAGCGTCCGCTATGCCAGCGGCAGCATCTTTTGAGATTTCAATTCCCAAATCTGACGCTGGTTCTTCATCCGTTAATATATTAACACTTTCGCTATCAGATATCCATTCTACTTTCATATCAAAGCCATCACAAAAAGAGCGAATTGGCACATAAGCTGAGTTGTCTATATTGTAAACTTGCATATCGTTTAAAACTTTGCCATCAACTTTAATAGTATAATTCATTTTTTGTGCCCAAATGCTATAAGCATTATAACTCGCAGATGCCACAATTGGAGTTACCACGAGGCTAATTAAAATAAAACAAATTGCATATTTTTTCATAACTTCACCTTTCATCTAATACATATAATCCTTAATTGGTATGTTATCTGGTGTATATCTTTTTCCTAAGGTTTGTTGAAATAAACTTTGAAGGTAAGGATTATTATTATAATTCTTAGTATCCAACTCATATTTTGTAGCCATATCACCCAAAGACCAGCCTTTAAAAGGAAGATGCTTCTCATTATAATATTTTTTGTAAGCCTGCTCTTTGCCTTACCATAAATGTCGTAGCCATATTCAGCGAGGATTGGACAAGGAAGAGTATCACTCTGACCACGCACTGTTCTGACATCGCCATGAGCATCGTAGAACAAATAGCCAGCCGTTGTGGTGGGTCCACTCACATTCTTGCGCATCGCCGCCTGTCCGCCTGATCCATAGATGCTAATTTTACAATAGCACTTCTTGGAATTTTTGTCAATTGAATGCGCCTGAAAATGGGCATAAGAAAAAGGCAGCTAAATTCAAATTAGCCGCCTTTTCTTATGAAAGTTTGATACCGAAAAAGTTAATTATGAAATATAGGTGCTAAAATCACTATTCACTCACTATTGAAAGAATCAACATGTTCAAACGCTAAATTCTAGGTTCTATAGTCATATTGAAATCCAATAATACCACTAAACCACCGAATATATAATTAATGAGCAGAAATAAAGTTAAGCTACCAAAACAATCCCTTATAACCGTCAAATACGTATCGATCAAAATAATCTGGATCTTCTACATTCGTAGGAATACATACCCTTGCAGATTCACCGCAGTCTGCAACCCCAAATGATAGCGCACCATCATAAGCAATCACACGTCCACTAACCCTAGTGGAAAACGCACTTGCTAAATTCCAGCCCGTTTTATTATAGGCATAAACATTTCCTCCATCGCAACAAAATAAAAACAAGGTGTTAATATTCTTAGGATGTATCTCTTTCATATCTGCAATTCTAACCCCATCTTTGTTCCAACCAGAAGTACTCATTGCATTCGTTTTTGATCCATCATCAAAAATCAATGCCTTTTCATTACCATGACAGTATATAAAGACATTTGGTGCTATATTAAATCAGTAGACACATGAAGGGAGTTGCTTATATGCTTTATTCTAAGAATGATGAAGACTGGGTAGGTTACAATAAACTGGGCAGTAAATTGTGCCACACCGTCCGTTAAAGGAAGAAGCAAAAGCTAGAATGTCTCGACAACTACTCCTGCAAACTAGCCTTTGCTTCTGCAAAACATATCTCAGGCAAACAGTATTTTGCTCGTTACAGTTAGTATTACAGGACTGAAATTCAAG
>Ga0183100_1001502_pt1 | contig 11605 bp, 6 predicted proteins | sample Biomet2_FD_127789 | JGI IMG/M metagenome (GOLD analysis project Ga0183100, IMG submission 127789) | Microbial communities from bioreactor (seeded with anoxic lake sediment) at LBNL, California, USA - Biofuel metagenome 2 | ecosystem: Engineered > Bioreactor > Anaerobic > Unclassified ...
TAACGGATAACGTCAGCTTCACGCTCAGCCAGAGTTGATAGGGTTCTTTCAATTTCCTTGCAAAGGGATACATTCATTAATCCTTTATCCGGACTTAACGAATCCTCATTAAGCAAAATGTCATATAAATTATTCCCTTCTTCATCATGAATTGGAGCATCCATTGAAATGTGATGCGATGATACTTTTAAGGCATCTTCAACAACATCTGATGATGTTTCAAGCAAAAATGCCACTTCTTCAGCGGTAGGTTCCCGCTGATATTCCTGTTCGAGACGACTAAAAGTTTTATTGATCCGGGTAATTGATCCAATTTTATTTAATGGCAATCGAACAATACGGGCTTGCTCGGCAAGTGCCTGAAGTATGGCCTGACGAATCCACCAAACGCCATAAGATATAAATTTAAATCCGCGAGTTTCATCATACCGCTGTGCAGCCTTAATTAACCCAAGATTTCCCTCATTAATCAAATCTGGCAAACTAAGACCTTGATTTTGATATTGTTTTGCAACCGATACAACGAATCTTAAATTGGCTTTAATTAATTTTTCCAAAGCATCTTTATCGCCTTTCTTTATTCTCTTAGCTAATTCAACTTCTTCGTCTGAAGTCACCAAATCAACTTTTCCAATCTCATGCAGGTATTTATCAAGCGATAATGTTTCCCTGTTTGTAACCTGTTTGGCAATTTTAAGTTGTCTCATAATCTAAACTTAAGAAGGTTCATTATCAAATTCAAGTTATTCGTAAGACTATAACCTGACGAAAGTAGTTATTATTGAATACTTTCGCTTAATCTAAATAATAAATCTATATGAACTATACGTTATTTTACACGAATTGTTTTAATAGGCTTATGAACGATACATTTTTTGAAATCCCATTTTAGAAAATCCACCTGTTAAATCCGGGGTAAAATTCCAGATTACGGTTTTTCAACTGATTTTTCCGGTTTTGCTTTGCTATATTTTAGGATTTAGCTATACTTGCAAAAAATTACGAACAAGTACCGATCATCCAAATTGTCAATTCCACTTTTCTTTTTCTAATCACTTGACCTTTTGAATATTAAAAAATCAATCAAAAATTATGTATGATATTATTGAATTAAGCAGAAAACTTCTTCCTGACTTAAAAGAAATTGCCAAAGAACTTGACATTAAGAAAGTTGAATCTTTTAAAAAACAAGATTTAATCTATAAAATTCTTGATACTCAAGCTATTTTGGCTTCCGAAAAAAAAATTGAAGATAAAAAGCTAAAGTCTCCAAGAGATATAAATACAAAACGAGAAGAAAATTCTGTTTTTAAATTATTTAGCCGTAAAAAAGAAGAAAAGCCTGCCGAAGTTGCTGAAGAAAAACAGGTGGAAAAACCAGAAATTGAAAAGCCTGCTGTCAATTCAGAAGAAGAACCCAGAAAAGAAGGGAAAAGAGAACTTCAGATTAAAAAAAGACCACGTACGGAACACATTAAAGCCGGATCTTCAAATCACAACCCCAATCAAAATCCTAATGCAAAACAGAATATAAATCCGAATCAACGACAGAATCCGAATCAAAACCCTGAAAATAAGCCGAAGCAAAGCGAGTTGCCAAAATTTGATCAAAATCAAAGAGTAAAACAGGACATCTTGCTTACTGAAGATCCAATTGAAATAGAATCAGATGTAATTGATCCGGAACCGATTGAAGAACAAATTGTTCAGGAACAAAAGCCAGAATTCAAACCAGAAATACAGCCCATCGAAGAAACTAAGATTGGAGATTCATTCGAAAAACGGAATGACAATCAAAACAAAAAGAAAAATTTCGAGAACAAACCGAAATGGGAAAATCGCGATAATCAGGGACAAAAATTGCAGAATCAGGAAAAACCATACGAATTTGATGGAATTATAAGCAACACTGGAGCCTTGGAAATTATGGCTGATGGCTATGGGTTCCTGCGTTCTTCCGATTTTAATTATCTGAATTCACCAGATGATATTTACGTTTCCCAATCACAGATTAAGCTTTTTGGGCTGAAAACTGGCGATACGGTTACCGGAACCATTCGTCCACCGAAAGAAGGTGAAAAATATTTTCCACTGATTAAAGTAATAGAAATTAACGGAAGGACTCCTGATTATATCAGAGACCGTGTACCTTTTGAGCATTTGACTCCTCTTTTCCCGAACGAAAAATTCAACCTGACCGGAAACGGACATGATAATTTATCGACCAGAATTGTTGACCTTTTTGCACCTATCGGAAAAGGACAGCGTGGATTGATCGTAGCACAGCCAAAAACAGGTAAAACCGTATTGTTGAAAGAAATTGCCAATGCCATTGCTGCAAACAATCCGGAAGTTTACATGATGGTTTTACTTATCGACGAACGTCCGGAAGAGGTAACCGACATGGCTCGTCACGTAAACGCTGAAGTCATTTCATCAACATTTGATGAGCCCGCAGAACGCCACGTACGTGTTGCGGGAATGGTACTCGAAAAAGCAAAACGTTTGGTTGAATGTGGCCACGATGTGGTAATCCTTTTGGATTCAATTACACGTTTAGCTCGCGCATATAATACAGTTGCTCCAGCTTCGGGAAAAGTTTTATCGGGTGGCGTTGATGCCAATGCCCTGCATAAGCCAAAACGCTTCTTTGGAGCTGCGCGAAATATCGAAGAAGGCGGATCGCTAACTATTATTGCGACTGCATTGATTGATACTGGTTCCAAAATGGATGAAGTAATCTTCGAAGAATTTAAAGGTACAGGTAACATGGAGTTGCAACTCGACCGGAAACTGTCGAACAAACGTATTTTCCCTGCTGTGGATATTACTTCATCAAGTACACGTCGCGAAGATTTGCTGATGAACAAAAATGTGCTTGATAAGACTTATATCCTGCGCAACTTCCTTAGCGACATGAATTCGGTTGAAGCCATGGAATTTATTTCCAATAGAATCATGAAGACCAATTCTGTTGAAGAATTCCTGATTTCGATGAACGATCAATAAAAACAAAAAAAATAAGGAAAAAGGAAAATGTTCGCTTGTCGAAGGTTTTCCTTTTTTCTTTTACTCTTTTCTTATTTATTTGAGCCCTAATTTGAAGTTAAAATTTGAGGAAGGCTGAACGGCTTCTGAATCGAGAAATTTTTTCAGGATACGCTTGACTACATTTGCCGTCATTATTTCTCCGGAATAGTCGATTAAAAACCGATTGAATCCATTCTTTTCAAGCTGTGTCCGGTAATGAAACAAAGCAACCGGGATTGACGGATGAACAATGGTAATTCCATCTTTGACTGATATTCTGAATTTCTTATTTGTCTCATCTGCAAAAAAACTGCTTTCCTGACTTTTTTTAACCGGCATTCTGGAGTAAAACAATTCAGGATAAAAATACAGCGGAATAATTCCTTGTTTATTGCTCATCGACAACAAATTATCCATGTCATTCTCAAGTGGATAAGTAAATTCAGCTATCTTTTCATCGTGCAAAAAACGGGCTGAAGCATCGTTTAAAACATATACATTTTCGTTGCAACTAACCCGAGCTCCCTGTGGAAGAATCATCTTTTGCGACAAATGGCTAATAAAAAAATGGTTGAAACCTGCTGAAAACAATTTCAATGCAAGCTGCCGGTAAAAATCCAGATGCTTTTCTGAAATAAATTTTGGAAGTTCAATCCGTATCTTTTGTCTGTTTTGCTGATGCACGGGAGAATTCGGGTCAAACTTTTTCCAATCCGATCGCTTGTACGAAAGAATCACGGCATCGTAATCGTCAAAACGCAATTTGGGCAACCATTCTGGACTTCCTATCCGGACAAGTAGCATCGGCTTTTGCAATTTGCCGCCTTCAATCTGAAGCCCCCTGCGTGTTTCCTGCTTTTTTACAGAAACTTTCTTCAGTTCAGGAAGAGAATTTACATTTCCCAAACGAGATGAAAAACTCTGAGTTTTTACACGTACAAGCAACACATCGTCACCTTTGGCTACGTTTCCAGACAAATCGGCCGGAACCTGGTAAACATCCATATTCTGGCTGAAATTCTCAATCTTCACATATAATTGTTCATCATCATTTGCGTTTCTAATCCGGATTCGATAGCCTTCTTCCAGCGTTTCAGAACTGGTAAACGAAATGGATTTCCGGCCAACCTCAGTAATTTGCCCAATACGAATACCAATAGAAGGATCGTCTGTAATCCCATTACTTAAATCTTTTCCTAAAAAATAGGAAGTTTTTTCGCGTCCCATATCCAATTCAAGCATATGTGCCGCCAATGCAGCATTTTCCGGTTTATCCAACGCCATTCGATAAGCCCGGCAAACCTGAAAAACATAATCAGCAGATTTCATCCGACCTTCAATTTTCAGCGATCGAACGCCCAATTCTATCAATTTCTGGAGATTTTCGATTTGCTGATTGTCTTTCAGGCTAAAAAGAGCATGTTGTTCTGCCCCATCCGTGTAAATCCGGCGGCAACTTTGCTTACAAATGCCCCGATTAGCTCCCTGACCTCCGGAATAGCTGCTAAACAAGCACATTCCTGAAAATGAATAACACAATGCGCCATGAATAAAAACTTCCAACTCAGCTTTGCTTTGTCGGGAAATCGACTCCAATTCGGGCATCGTCAATTCTCGTGCAAGCACAGTTCGAACAATCCCTTGGGATGCACCAAAATTTACACCAACAGAATTGTGATTTCCCATTTGCGTACTTGCATGCAAAGCCAATCGAGGAAAGTATCTCTTTGCTAGATAATAAGTTCCCCAATCCTGAATGATGACACCGTTAACTTTTACTGTGTCAAGAAATGAGAGAACATCTAATAGCTGGTTGATTTCCCTGTTTTTGATCAGAACATTCAGAGTGACATATACTTTGACATTCTTTTCGTTTGCCTTCCGAACAGCCAACTGCAACATTGGTCGCGTAAAGTTGCTCGCCCTTCCACGGGCATTAAACTCCTGAAGTCCCAGATAAATAGCATCAGCTCCGCCATTCAACGCAGCATAAAACGATTCAACATTTCCAACAGGAGCTAATAATTCGGGCTTTTGTTTCACCATCGGGAAAAATATTATGCCGTAAAAATAGGCAATTTGACAACTCAACAATAGAGCGACCTCAGATTTCAACTATATGCATATCTGATCAGTCCTGCATTTCACATTAATTTACTATAATTTCAAACCATGAATTACAACAAAACCTTATTTTTAACAATTATAAATTACAAATCCAAACAAATATTGCCATCTTTAGATTGCAATTTATTGTTGCAATCCATTAAATTTGTTGCATAAAATTCTGCAAATGCAAAGTTTAGTCAATATCCACAACGCCTTACAAGAACAGTCTATTCCAACCATCCGTCGGAAACTCATGGATGAGATCGACTGGAGCAACCGGATGATCGGGATTAAAGGGTTCAGGGGTGTTGGAAAAACAACTTTTCTGATCGACATTATTAAGGAAAAATTTCAGAACGACAAGTCTTGTCTATATGTCAACCTGAATAATTTTTACTTTACCAAACGAAAAATCATCTCGTTTGCCGACGAATTCTACAAAACGGGTGGCAAAACCTTGATTTTAGAACAGATACACAAATATCCGGAATGGTCGTCGGAATTGAGGGCTTGCTACGATAGTTTTCCTGAACTGCAAATCATTTTTTCGGCCTCACCCGTATTACGTGTTTTGGAGGATAATAGCGAACTAAAAGATATCGCCAGAATCTATCATCTGGAAGGTTTTTCGTTCCGCGAATACCTGAACCACCAAACCAATCGGGATTTCAAGAGTTACACATTGCCTGAAATTTTAGCCAACCACGTGGACATCGCACATGAAATAACCAAAGATGTCAAGCCACTGGCTTTTTTCAACCATTACCTGAAAGATGGTTACTATCCGTATTTTCTGGACAAGAACGTTTTTTACAGTGAAACCTTACTAAAACACATTAACCTTGCCCTTGAAATAGATGTGACTTATCTCAATCAGATTGATTTGCAATATCTTCCAAAGCTTCGTAAATTGCTACAAATTGTGGCCAGTCAGGTGCCATTTTCGCCAAACGTAAGTAAAATAAGTACCGACGTTCAAACATCGAGAGCAACGATTATGAATTATCTGCGGTACATGAAAAATGCGCGAATCATCAATATGCTTTTTTCAAACGGAAATGAAGGCGAAATAAAAAAACCAGATTTGGTTTATTTACACAACACCAATCTGATGTACGCCATCGACGATGGAAATATTAACAACAAGATACTGAGGCAGACTTTTTTCTATAATCAGGTCGGATACCAGCATCAAATTAAAAGCTCGGGAAAAGCTGACTTTAAAGTGAATGACCAGTTCCAATTCAGCGTTGGTGGAAAATATACAGTACCAGTCGATAATGACTACTTTGCAGCTGCTGACATGATTGAAATTGGGAAAGGAAATGTAATTCCTTTATGGCTATTCGGTTTTTTATATTAACAGTGAAATAATCAACAGACAAAAAATAAAAAAAAGTAACTCGAACTAAAATTAACAAGAAAATGGCAAAAGAAAAAAAGTTCATTACGTGTGACGGGAACTATGCCGCAGCGCATATCAGTTACATGTTCAGTGAGGTAGCTTGTATCTACCCTATCACGCCATCATCAACCATGGCTGAATATGTTGACGAATGGGCAGCCAACGGAAAAACCAACATTTTTGGTCGTCCGGTTCGTTTGGCCGAAATGCAGAGCGAAGGTGGAGCTGCTGGTGCAGTCCACGGAGCATTACAATCAGGAGCATTGACATCAACTTACACTGCTTCGCAAGGATTGTTGCTAATGATTCCTAACATGTACAAAATTGCCGGCGAGCTGTTGCCAACGGTGTTCCATGTCAGTGCACGTGCATTGGCAGCTCATGCATTATCAATCTTTGGCGACCACAGCGATATTTATGCTGCACGTCAAACCGGATTTGCATTCCTTGCTTCAGGTTCAGTTCAGGAAGAAATGGATCTTGCTGGTGTTGCCCACCTTGCCACATTAAAATCAAAAGTACCTTTCTGTGCATTCTTCGATGGATTCCGTACTTCGCACGAATTACAGAAAATCGAAGTCATAACTCAGGAGCAAATGAAACCATTGATCGACATGGACCTGATCCAGGCATTCCGCGACAAAGCGTTAAATCCTGAAAATCCGGTAGAACGTGGTACTGCTCAAAATCCTGATATCTATTTTCAGGGAAGAGAAGCTTCCAATAAATACTACGATGCAGTTCCTTCTATTGTAGAAAACTACATGAACGAGATTGGTAAAATCACAGGCCGCAAATACGACCTGTTCGATTATTACGGTGCCGAAGATGCAACTGACATCATTATAGCCATGGGTTCTGTTACCGAAACCACCAAAGAGGTAATCGATTATCTGAGCGCTCAGGGCAAAAAAGTAGGATTGGTATCGGTTCACCTTTACCGTCCGTTCTCGACAGCACATTTGATGAAGGCTTTGCCTGCAACAACCAAACGCATTGCTGTTCTTGATCGCACCAAAGAACCAGGATCTCTTGGAGAACCACTTTATTTAGATATCCGCAGCTCGATTGGCGAAGCACTCGAAGCTGGCAAGGCTCCATTCAAACAATGGCCTGTTGTAGTTGGTGGTCGTTATGGTTTGGGATCGAAAGATACAACTCCTGCACAAATCCTTGCCGTGTACAAAAACCTCGAAATGAGTGAACCTAAAAACAAGTTCACCATTGGCATTGTAGATGACGTAACTTTCACTTCACTTCCGGTTATTCCTGAAATCAAAGTTTCGCCAAACGACATCGTTGAAGCTAAATTCTACGGCTTGGGATCAGACGGTACTGTGGGAGCCAATAAAAACTCGATCAAAATCATCGGGGATGCTACCGACAAATATTGCCAGGGTTATTTCGAATACGACTCGAAAAAATCGGGCGGTTTTACCTGTTCGCACCTTCGTTTCGGCGACAGCAAAATCCGTTCACCTTATTTGGTAACTACGGCCGACTTTATTGCTTGCCACGTGCCAGCTTACCTGCACATGTACGATGTACTGAAAGGACTTCGGAAAGGCGGTTCATTCCTTCTGAACTCCATTTGGGACGAAGAAGAAACAAAAAAACGTCTGCCTAATAGTATGAAAAAATACATGGCAGAAAATCAAATCAACTTCTACATCATCAACGCCACCAAATTGGGAGATGAAATTGGCTTGGGCAACCGCACCAATACCATTCTGCAAAGTGCATTCTTCAAAATTGCCAATGTAATTCCTTTCGAAGTGGCTGTTTCGCACATGAAAAAAGCCATCGACAAATCGTATGGAAAGAAAGGCGAAAACATTGTGAAGATGAACTACGCTGCTGTTGATGCTGGCGGCTTAAACGTTATAAAAGTTAAAGTTCCGGCAGAATGGGCAAACCTTTCAGCCGAAAGCAAAAAGGCCGATGATTCACGTCCTGAATTCGTCGTTAACATTGCTGATGTGATGAACGCTCAGAATGGAGGAAGTCTTCCGGTTTCATCTTTCAATGGCTATGAAGATGGTACTTTCCCTTCAGGAACAACTGCATTCGAAAAACGTGGTATTGCTATTACCGTTCCTGAATGGCAAGCCGACAACTGTATCCAGTGTAACCAGTGTGCTTACGTTTGTCCTCACGCTGCTATCCGTCCATTCTTACTGACCGATGCAGAAGCCGCAGCGGCTCCTGCCGGAACCATCGCAAGAGAAGCTACACCGGTAAAAATGTTTGGTGGATTGAAATTTAAAATTCAGGTTTCTCCGCTCGACTGTACAGGTTGCAGCAATTGTGCCGATGTATGTCCGGCGAAAGAAAAAGCGCTGATTATGAAACCGCTCGATTCGCAAATGGAAGAAGTGGAACGCTTCAAATACATGGACGAAAAGGTAGGTTACAAAGAAGTAGTTGACAAATTCAAAACCGTAAAAAATTCACAGTTTGCACAGCCTTTGTTCGAGTTCTCCGGAGCTTGTGCTGGTTGCGGCGAAACTCCTTACATCAAGGCTATTACCCAACTTTTTGGCGAACAAATGCTGGTTGGTAATGCTACCGGATGTACTTCAATCTATGGTGGATCAGCACCTTCAACCCCATATTGCAAGAACAAAGTGAGCGGACATGGTGTAGCTTGGGCTAACTCACTCTTCGAAGACAATGCCGAATACGGTTTTGGGATGAACGAAGGGGTAAACGCACAACGCGACCGATTAAAAGAAGTAATGGCCAATGCAATTGCCAATGGTGCAACCGATGCTGAAAAAGAAGCTTTTGCAGCCTGGATCGAAGCCAAAGATATTACTGCTGCATCAAAAGTTGCTTCGGCAAAAGTTCTTGAAGTTATTGCAAACAGCACCAGCGAATATGCAACGGTTATCAAAGGTTTGAAACAATACCTTGTAAAAAAATCGGTTTGGGCATTTGGTGGCGACGGTTGGGCATACGACATCGGTTACGGTGGCCTCGACCATGTATTGGCCAGCGGAAAAGATGTGAACATTTTGGTACTCGATACCGAAGTTTACTCGAATACAGGCGGACAATCATCAAAATCGACTCCAGTTGGTGCAGTTGCTAAATTTGCTGCCTCAGGAAAACGTGTCCGCAAAAAAGATCTTGGCGCCATGGCCATGACTTACGGATATGTTTACGTTGCTCAAATCGCTATGGGAGCCAATCAGTCACAGGTATTAAAAGCCTTAAAAGAAGCTGAAGAATATCCAGGGCCATCGCTCATTATTGCTTATGCGCCTTGTATCAACCACGGATTGCGTGCAGGAATGGGCAAAACCCAGAAAGAAGAGGAATTGGCTGTTGAATGCGGATACTGGCACTTGTACCGTTACAACCCAATGCTCGAAGCTGAAGGAAAGAACCCATTTACACTCGACAGCAAAGAACCCAACTGGTCTAACTTCCAAGGATTCCTGAACGGCGAAGTACGTTACACCTCTCTGAAAAAAGCATTCCCTGAAGTAGCTGACGAACTCTTCAAAGCTGCCGAAGAAAATGCAAAATGGAGATACAACGGCTACAAGAGAATGGCTGCCCAGAATTATTCGATCAAATAGTCAGAAAAACGTCATTAGAAAAGAGAAAAAAGAAAGGGCAAAATTACCCTGAAATGGTTTTTCTCTTATAGTATAAAAACTCCGGAGTACAGGTTACTTCGGAGTTTTTTTGTTCAATTATTCACTACATTTACCCAAATTAAATCCGAAACCAACAATGGAAAGACGAAACTTTTTAAAAAGCACAGCTGCACTGGCAGCAGTTACAGCAACAGGTGGTGTAATGGCAGCGAACAACTTACCAGTTCAGGACAAAGAATTCTATGAATTCAGGGTTTATCAACTTACAAGTGGCGGTCCAAAAGGCGTATTAAAATCTTACATCACTGAAGCATTAATACCATTATTCGCCAAGTTTGACATCAAACTCGGCGCATTTGAAGAACTCGACAAAGAAGATCCACCAAAGGTTTACACTTTGTTTGTATATCCATCTGCTCAGGTTTATTTTCAATTACAAAAAGAACTTACAACCAACAGCGATTACCTGACTGCCGCGAAAAGTTACTTCGAATTACCCGCAGCAAAACCGGTATTCGAACGTTACGAAACCTTCCTGACCGAAGCTTTTGACAAAATGCCAAAGCTCAGGCTTCCGGAAAAAAACAGGGGATTGTTTGAACTCCGGACATATGAAAGCTATAATGAAGATGCTGCCCGAAGAAAAATTGCCATGTTCAACAACGAGGAGCTGCCTCTATTTGATCAGGTTGGGCTCCATTCGGTATTTTTCAGCAAAATTTTGGCCGGAAAATTCATGCCAGCGCTGATGTATATGCTTTGGTTTAAAGACATGGACGAGCGGGATGCCAACTGGAAAAAATTCAGCGACAGCACAGAATGGAAAACGATGTCGGCCAAACCAATTTATGCCGACGCGGTAAGCAAGGTTCACAAGAAATTCCTGACGCCTACCGATTATTCTCAAATTTGATGAATCTATTGAAATCGACATCTCTGGTATTGGCAGTCGTCATTGGCTTGGGTGGCTGCACCAATACCCGGTATTTGACCGACTCCAAAAGTATTGAACGTCAGATCGACATGCGAAAAAACAGGTCGGGAGTAAACGTTGGAGATGTATTCTTGAATATTGCCAATTTATTTATTTCCGGAGCATTAAACACGGAGTTTGAAGTTTCGGGAAGCGAACGCGCTTTTAAGCGCATCACAATCGTGAACGAATCGCCCGATTCGTTGTTTGTCAACATGGTTACCGACATTGTCTGGAAAGAAAGCGGATATTGTGATATTATGGGAATTGCACTTCCTCCCGGAGCGGGGCAAAAGCTACTGGTACCCTACCCCGCTGCTTATAACGTCTATTTCAGAACACCATTTACGGAAGAAGAAAAACTGGAAATACGAACCGATAGCAATCACCGAAGATTTGTACTTCGGGCTGGCAAGACTGATTGGTTGCAAAAGAAGTAAAAGGACGAATGAAAATATACAGGCTGTGCGGTAGTTCCTA
>Ga0183100_1001503_pt1 | contig 11604 bp, 5 predicted proteins | sample Biomet2_FD_127789 | JGI IMG/M metagenome (GOLD analysis project Ga0183100, IMG submission 127789) | Microbial communities from bioreactor (seeded with anoxic lake sediment) at LBNL, California, USA - Biofuel metagenome 2 | ecosystem: Engineered > Bioreactor > Anaerobic > Unclassified ...
GTTCACGGGTGAGTTGGCTTACCGGGTTGGAAGGATTGACAATAATGGCCAGTGCATCGTAGGCAATGATGGTCTCTTTCAGGGCCCGGCCTGATTCCTGAACTTTCATTTTTTCATCCATCTTCATCTTTCGTGAAGACTGCGCTATATCAGTGGTATGACTGATCAACGCCGAGATGCCCACTCCTGAACCTCCGCCTATGACAGAAATACCAGATCCTGCATGATTTTTATTGTAAACCTCTGCAAATTTCTGAGACAACGGCAAACACGTGTCGCTACCTTTAATCTTACAGACAACCTTTTGTGCGTTCATCGCAGCCGGCATCAATAAGCTGATTGCCAAGCCTAACATCACTAAATTTCGTTTCATAGTTTTTTGTTTATTTACAGTATCAAAGTAACGCTCATTCTATTACAAACATGTTACAGAGGATTGACACTTTTCTTACGTTTTTTGGTTGGGTTTTCAGAACTTATATTGGATCCGGAAGGTAAACACGTTGTCTTTTCTGTCTTTAGACAAATCGGATAGTGTGCTGGCTGTCCTGATGTTCGAGGTTGTCTCGTTTTTCACGATGTCGTAGTAGGCCATCAACCGCACGTTGCTGTTGAAATTGTAGTTCAGGCCAAGTCCAATCGTGGAATACTTGATATCAGCCGTTCCTGTGGCAACAGCTCCGGTAACCGTCTTGCCGATTTCATTGCCCGATACGGCTGTGTTCGGATCGTATACATCGTATTTCACTACTGCCTGAAAAGGTGACTGCATGATATTCTGGATCAGGTAGACATAGTAACCGCTAAAGTCACGGTTGTACACATCACCGCTAGCAGCGGCAGTCAGACTGGCATTGCTGGCAGCCATTCCAGGTTGCTTACCAGAGAGATATTCAGCTTTCAGTTGAGTAATACCCGGAGTCCAGTCATAACTAAACTGGCCGTCAAGACCTAAATACTGACGGTTGGTTTCATCGCCTTTTTTGCCCGTGGTCGCCGTAAAGGCTTCAACGCCGTTTACTTTAGTCATAGAATAGGTTTTGGCCGTCGTTGTGGCAAATCCACCTGCGTAAAAAGAAGCACCCAGCCCCCATTTCAAATGCTCGTCCGAAGTGGCTTTTGAAGCAGACAAGTGGACGATCAGGTCTTTGTAACTATCGGTTTCTACGTTAATGCCATTACCGGCAAACAACCCGACATCCAGCTTGATAAAATTCCAGGGAGACGTTTTCGGGGCCTGCAAGGTCAGTTTACCTCCCAGATCTTCCTCCCCTGGAAAAAGTGTTTGAATGACGCGGGCACGTTCCGGCGATTCAAGCGAACTGGACGAATAAGAAACCTCATAACCAAATGGGCGATTGAACACACCACCTGTTAAGGAGATGGCTTTCAACCAAGGTTCTGTCAGGCTTACATACGCATCTTTCAGGCCAAGGCCTTTTTCTGTCATGTCCAATTGCATCACAGCCTGTGCATTGTCATAAGTGTACCCTACTTTCAACCTGCCTCTGCGAACCATAAACCGGTTGTCGATGCCTGAACCGAAATTACCACCTTCCATACTTGAAATACCTGCCGTATCAGCTTTCTGATACTGTGCCTGTACATAACCGGTTATTTGCAAACGTTTTGCAATATCATTGTCAGATTGCAACTGCTCAACGGCTGCAGCCAAGGGGTTTTCTGCGGATTCCTGTGCCATGACAGCTCCAAAACCGGCAACCACAAAAAGTGTGGATAACATCAATCGTTTGTTGGTTTTCATTTGTTTCAGTTAAAATTAGTTCTGTTGATTACACTGCAAAAGAACGGAGTGCTTGTTACAATGCTGTTTCATCAGGAATAAATCACGATGTCAGACAAATTGCTTTTCTTAGAATCACATGACATGATCTGTCTTAAAAAAAATGTACTTTTGTCAATAAGTGTTTTTCGACATTTCGGTGATTGATTGTTTCAGATTTAACAAGACAGCTGACGACTATGTTTGGCCATATCAGATCTCTTTTCAATAAGATAAGACCGGCGAATAGCCATAAGGAAGTATTCGTTGAACAACCGGTGCCTGAGAAGCATGACATGATAAAAGACTTCTTTGAGAATAGTCCTTCAGCTATGGCCGTATCGAATAAGGATACGACTATTTTTACGGTAAACAAGGCTTTCTGCAACATGTTTGACATGAACAGAGAAAAAGCCATCGGCGAGAGTTGGACCAACTTTATCCCGCCTGATCAGTTACCTTTTCTCAGAGAAAAATTCCAGCTGATCTTTAAGGACCCGGCAAATGCCCAGACTGAACTGGAGTATAAATTCAAGACGAAGGCCGGCGAGACAAAATGGTTACTATTATCCGTTTCGCTGATTCCTGGAATCAAAAAGCTCGTTGCGACATTTAAAGACATTTCTAAGCGCAAACTGCTGGAAGAGGAAAAATCCCGCCAGTTTTACATTACCGGAAAAAGTCTGAATGAGATCTATATTTTTGATGCAGTCACGTTGAAGTTTGAGTACCTCAACCAAAGTGCTTTACACAATCTGGGTTATACGTTAGACGAGCTGAAAGACGAGACGCCTATCCTGATTAAACCCGAATTCACCGAAGCATCCTTCAGAATGTTGATTGAGCCCTTGATGAGTGGCAGCCAAGAATATCTTGTTTTTGATACCATTCACCGCAGAAAAGACGGCTCGGATTATTTCGTTGAAGTACATCTGCAACTGTACCTGCAAGAAAACAAGAAAGTACTGTTTGCCGTAGTCAACGATATGACTGAACGCAGACAATCGGACTCCGCGTTGAAAAAAAGCCATGAACTGGTCGAAACAATGGTCAACAACCTTCGGGGCGTCGTATTCCGGTGTGAAAACGATGATAACTGGACCATGAAATACATTAGTTCCGGCATCAACGAATTGAGCGGTTATACGGCAGAAGAATTCATCGAAAACAGCACACGCACCTATAGTTCCATCATCGAACCGGCGGACAGGTCGATGGTTGCCTGTGAGATCAAAAAAAGCATTTCCCGCAAAGAGCCCTATACGGTTGAATACCGCATCCGGACAGTGACCGGCGAACAGAAATGGGTTTGGGAACGTGGCAGAGGTGTTTTTGAAAAGGACCAGCTGATTGCTCTGGAGGGTTTTATTTCTGACATAACTGAATTAAAGCAAACAGAAGAAGCGTTGATCAAAAGCAAAAAGGAATTCCAGTCGTATTTCGACTACAGTTCTGCCGGATTGACTGTAACTGCGCCTGACAGCACGTGGATTGAAGTAAACCAACGGTTGTGCCGGATGCTTGGCTATACCAAAGAAGAGCTGACCGGAAAATCCTGGCTGGACTTCTCTGTTCAGGATGATATCGATACCAATATGGACCTGTTTAATCAGGCATTGGAAGGGAAAATCGATTATTATGAACTTGAAAAACGGTTTATCCGTAAAGACGGAAATGTGATCGACGTCAGCCTTTCTACCGTTTGCCAGCGTAACGACGATGGAACAGTCAATCATTTTCTCACGTCTTTAAACGATGTGACCGAACGTAAAAAGTCTGAAAAACTGAACCGGACACTGGGTAAAGCGATCGAACAAAGTCCGGACTCGATCGTCATTACCAATGCCGAAGGAAAGATTGAGTTCGTCAATGCCCAATATATTGCCTTCATGCAATACTCTCTGGAAGAAGTGAAAGGTGAAATGCCCCACATTTTTCAGAAAAAAAACGTGTCTGCCGAGCTCTATGACTTGATGTGGAAGACATTGCACGCCGGTAAGGTCTTTCGTTGTGAAAACTTCCTCAATAGAAAGAAAGACGGGACGTCCTTTTTCGAAAACATCATCGTTTCCCCGCTCATCGATACTAACGGAGCCATCAGCAATTACATCCTGACCCTCAAGGATGTGACTGAAAAAAAGCGAATCATGGATGACCTGATAGCAGCCAAAGATAAAGCAGAAGAAAGTGACCGGCTCAAGACGGCTTTTTTACACAACATTTCGCATGAAATCAGGACGCCGATGAATGCCATTGTCGGTTTTTCCGAGTTGCTGGACAGCCCTGACATCTCGCCCGAAAGGAAACAGTTTTTTGTCGAAACCATCATTCAAAACAGTCATCAGCTGCTTTCCATCATCAACGACATCGTCAGTGTAGCTACCATCGAGGCCGGTCAGATTAAGTTCAATGGAAACCAGATCAATCTGAACCAGGTGTTGCAGTTCCTGTACAAACAATTCATCCTACAGGCAAAAGAAAAAGCGATCGCACTTAACTACAGGGCCTCCTTGCCCGATACTGAAGCCAATGTCACAACCGATGGCACAAAACTGACCGAGATTCTGACAAATCTTATCGGTAATGCGCTGAAATTTACCAAATATGGATCAGTGACTTATGGCTATAACGTGACAAACGACTTCCTGGAGTTTTATGTGGAAGATACCGGCATCGGCATTCCAGCTGAAATGTACGACGAGATATTCAAGCGCTTCCGCCAAGTGGAAACCTCCTCCACCAGGAAATTCGGCGGTTCCGGACTTGGATTGTCCATCTCGAAAGCTTATGTAGAACTGCTCGGTGGAAAAATCTGGCTAACCTCCAGGCAAAATAAAGGTTCGACGTTCCGCTTCACCATCCCCCTTATCAAAAACGTTTACTGATGGCGTTCCGAATGATATCCGTTTTATCGTCTACATTCAGCCGGTAAAAATGACTGCGTTAACGTACAATACATCAAATTATTGGTTATCTTTGAGCTATTCATGGCTCCACCACTTCTATCCTGCCAGCGAATACCTCACAGACCTGTCTTTCAGTCTGTGACCAATATACCACTCCAATGAAAAACGTTCAGGAAACCATCGACCGGTATCCTGCTGTTGCCGGTCAGTTTTATCCAGGCAAAGCGGATACGTTACAAGAAGAGTTAAACCAACTTTTTGGAAATGCTACACCCAAAGAGTGTCAGAACGTGCGAGCCATCATATGCCCGCATGCCGGTTATGTTTTTTCCGGAATCGTAGCGGCTTCGGCATTCAGACAGCTGGATGCGGACAAGCAATACCAGCGCATCATCCTGTTTGGTTCCTCCCATCAGGAACAGTTTGACGGGGCTTCTATTTATTGTGACGGGGATTTCGTGATGCCCTACGGAAAAGAGCACGTCGATACGGCTTTCGGCCACATGCTAATCAAGCGGTTTCCTGAACTTTTTTCCGACAACCCCAGGCCTCATCAGCGGGAACACAGTCTTGAAGTACAGTTGCCCTTCCTGCACAACACCATCAAAACACCTTACAGCATTGTCCCCATCGTTCTAGGCACGTCCGACCGGACTATTTGCCAACAAATTGCCAAGGCGCTTAAACCTTGGTTCAATGAGGAAAATTTGTTTATCATCAGTTCGGACTTTTCTCATTACCCCAGTTATGCCGATGCCCAACGAATCGATAGCCGAACCAAAGATGCCATTCTTTCGAACGATCCGGAGAAGTTGCTCAAAACACTTTGGAACAATGCAGAAGCGCGTATTCCAAGACTGGCAACCAGTCTATGTGGTTGGACCTCTGTCCTGACGCTCCTTTACATGACCAATCATGAGAAAGCATTGTCATACAAAGCCATCAACTACATGAACTCCGGCGATTCCGAGCTCTACGGTGAAAAAGACAGGGTGGTAGGCTACTGGGCCATAGCCGTCACCGAAAAAGTAACCGGCGACATTGAAGAGACGACCTCCGGAACAGCGAACGGAACAGCGAACGGAACAGCCTCGGAAACAATTAACAAAGCCGCTGGCAAAACGGCTGACGAAGAAAAACATCCCACCAGCGAAACCGGTACGGCTGAAGCCCCGTTCAACCTGACTGAGGCGGATAAAGCCCAATTGCTTTCCATCGCACGGGGATCACTGGAAGCCTGTGTCCGGGGTAACACGTTGCCGAAAATTGATGAAACGAACGTTTCGAGGGTATTGAAAACCAATTGTGGTGCGTTTGTCACCTTACACATTCATGGAAATCTACGGGGCTGCATTGGCCGGCTCACCGGCAATCTACCCTTATACAAAATTGTTCAGGAGATGGCCGTGGCTGCCGCCTTGCACGATTGCCGGTTCATGCCGGTGTCACCGGATGAACTGAAACAGATTGACATCGAACTCTCCGTGCTTTCGCCGTTGAAAAAAATTGACGATGTCGCTGAAATAGAACTGGGCAAACACGGTGTCCTGATTGAGAAGAACAGACACAGCGGCGTCTTTCTGCCTCAGGTTGCGACTGAAACACATTGGACACTCGACGAATTCCTCGGACATTGTGCCCGTGACAAAGCCGGATTGGAATGGGATGAATGGAAAACGGCCAACCTCTATATTTATACAGCAACGGTTTTCGGAGACAGCTAACAGACCGGCTGACAGCTCATCAGTCCTTCCAGACGCCATTGATACGCTTTCCGCAATAAGGGCAATGTCCTTCTTCCAACTTGTTTGTTACAATAACATAGCCATTTCGTTCGATCAGCAGCTTGTGACAGTTCGGACAAGACGTATGCTCGCCATGAAGGCCCGGTATGTTGCCAATGTAGACATATTTGATACCCGCATCCAATGCCAGTTCTTTGGCTTTCAGCAACATTTTTTCAGTTGTTGGCGACGTTTGCAGCAGGCGGTAATTGGGGAAGAACCGGCTGAAATGAAGGGGCGTCTCCTCAAATCCATTGGTAACCAGCCAATCACACATGGTTGTGATCATCTTTTCATCATCCGATATACCTGGAATCAGTAAATTGGTAATTTCCAGCCAGATGCCTTGTTCTCTGAGGGCCATCAACGTGTCAAGTACTGGTTGCAGCCGGCCTCCCGTCACCTTCCGGTAGATGACGTCATCAAAGCATTTCAAATCGATGTTGGCAGCATCCAGAAACGGACAAAGTTCCAGTAAGGGTCGTTTATTGATGTAGCCGTTTGAGACCATAACTGTCTTCAGCCCTTTTTCGTAGGCCAGCTTCGCCGTGTCAAGCATATATTCGTAATAGACAGTTGGTTCGGTATAAGTAAAGGCAATGCTGTCGACACGACGCAACAGAACCTGGTCGATCACATCTGCCGGCATCAGGTTATAGTTGGTCAATGCTGCCGGAGACACCTGTGAGATTTCCCAGTTCTGACAATTCAGGCAACTGAAATTGCATCCGGCTGTCGCCATGGAAAAGATGCCGGTCCCCGGAAAAAAGTGAAACAAAGGCTTTTTTTCGATGGGGTCTATACTGATCGAACAAGGATTTCCGTAAGCCAACGTAACCAATTGACCATCCCTGTTTTCCCTGGCCCGGCACAGACCTAGTTTCCCGTCGCGCAGGAGACATTGATGCGGACACAACTGACAACGGACGACCTTACCAGACAATTGTTCCTGATAAAGTGCCCTATGATCCGTTTCAAGATTGTCAGCCTTTGACATTGTCAATCATTTTACTGTTACAACTTACTGATCTTAAGCACCAACTGACGATTAACGGCGCCAGTCACAGTGAACCGGCAAACATAGATGCTAGGCTTCAATGCCGAGCCATCAAAGACGATGGAGTGATGGCCGGCCTGCTGATTCTCGTTAACGACGGCAGCCACTTCTCGTCCGGACAGGTCAAATACAGTCAAACAGATATGCCCGGCCTTGGGCATCGTATAACTGAACGTAGTTTGACCGGTAAATGGGTTCGGATCATTTCGTACAGTAATGGCAGACCAAGCACGATCGATCTTTGACAGGCCATCAGCTGATATGTTGACATAAAATATCCGTTCATTCAAGGCACTCCAACTGCTGTCACAAAAGGTTCTGGTCATCACATGAACCGGATTTTCAGGTTCCCATCCGGTTGTATAACGTATGGCAGAAACAGTCGGTTCACCGGTTCCATCTTTTGACCAGGAAACCGGATCCGTTCCGTTCAGCGTGTAATAGATCAGGCCAGAAGCCGACAAGGAAACTATATCATGATCTGCAATCGTATCGGAGACCGCTTCCTGATCATTAATCAGAATGGCCGGAGCATCGACTCGTGGAAACAGGCCGGCGCTTCTCAGCTGTGTAATGAAAGTGGCCGTCCGGTTCGGAAAATAAGTTTCCAGCATGTCTTTTCTCAAGGCATCATACTGGACATCTTTCCGGTACAGCTCACCTGCCGTCTGATAGCGATGCACATCCCGGCGATAATCACCCCATCTGGCTGATTCGGCATATAAAGCATCGTCAATAACATCGGCCAATCCTTTCCAGGTTTCTGTAGCACCTTCTGGGGACAAACTGCCATGATTGAAACAATGTTTCTGAACACGGTCAGCATACCGACGACAGAACAGGGCATTCTTTTTCAATTGCTGAAACAGATAGCTGGGGCAACTTTTATTGTTCTCCGACAACACATTCCCGTCCACCGTCTCCATGATCCTTTCAGAATCCCAGCAAAGAAACCTGAACCCTTTTCCCGGATAGACCCTGTTTCGTAAGGCAATCCAGTTGTGATGGTCCCAGTCGGTATTGCTGCCGTACTGGTTAATCAGCATGTAGTCGATGAAATTATCCACATCCAGCAGGCATTCGTAGGCAGTATTGGTCGTCCCATCCGCATTTTTACCCTGAAGACGCTGATAAACGGCCGGATCAGCTGCGCCAGCTACGGTTGAAATGAGCTTGTTCCAAGCTGCCAACGTTCCATCAGAAGCAATGATCGCCTGTTTGGTGTCTTCAACCTTGATGACATCGTACTCTGACTTTTTTCCACCTAGATAGGTAGCGCAGAAATCGTCGTCAATCCGTTCAGTCGGATTGTAAAGCCCCCAATACAGGCCATTAAGGAATAAATGAGCATATTGGGTATTGGCCGAGAGTTGCCCCATTCGCTTTTGAGTACGTTTGGCCCAGGCATCGCGCGTATAAATACCCCTGCTCCGTTCGAGGGCTGTCTGATGAAGCCAGGTATTGCCGAATCCGGCACGCAGAATGAATGAATTAATCTGTTGCGCTTCCGATTTTCCGAATAGCGGATAGTCCAGTTTGGAGGGGCCGTACTCTGATTGAAAATCGATCCTGAACGAATGTTTCGGACATTTTTCTGGCAAACGGCTGTGCCCTCCATGCAATTGGAGGCCACAATCAGCCTGCAGGGAAATAGTGTCCCGTTCAAAAAAATATTCGAAGGAGGCAGGACGTTCCCAGCCATTACCGGCTCCGCCTGTCGGAGGCCCAGTATAAATATAGATGCCCCCTGTGAGCGAATCTTCAACCTGGTTAAACAGGTTTTTCTTGTCGGTCACCACCGATACGACCGGCAATTCGTTAAAACAGGCTCTCACATGAGCAGCAAATCCAGCTTCTTTAAGCAATTCGGCATCCATTTCGTAATCAGCGATGGCTGTTCCGGAAATCGTGGCATAAGGCCCCCAGGTGGCGGGATAACCGGCCGGTGTATTGGATTGTTTGAGTATGTCATTGACAAACAAGTACGTGCGAGTGGTGGCCGGACTGTCTGCCAGACCGTTCTGCACAGAAGACCCCTTTACGGCAACGGCCCTGACCACAGTCGTTCCGGTAATATTGACGCCATCCTGATACAACGTACCATTTACGGCCGACGGCACACTCCCGTCAGTTGTATAATAAATGGCTGTCTCAGGAGACGAACAAGTTATCTTCAGGCTAAAGGACCGATTATACAAACCATGATCCTGGCTGAAGTTGGGTACAGGATAGTGGGTAACAGTTTCTCCAAGACTGAGTACAACTGCTTGGTTGTTCTCGGTAAAAGCAGCTTTCGCTGCCAGACAAGGGAACATAAAGCCAAGCAGTACCACCATCGAAATGGGCCATCGTATTTTCATAAGCACTAAAAAAGCAGATAAAACCATGGCAGACTATTCAGAACAAACAGCTGACGCACTTATTGCTACGATCAAAGATAGATCGAATTTCAACCATTTACAAGTTTCGTATTTTCCCTTTTCCTGACAAATTGTACCTTTACGCGACTTTTACCGGAAAATGAGCGAAACCATCATATTGACATTAACAACACACCCTTCCTGGGGCTATATACTTCAACCTGTGGTTGTAGCCAAAGAAGATGTCGGCTGGGTGACCATTCAGGAAATTGCCACGGCCAACTGCCCTGCCTTTATATCCATGAATGACGCAGCAAAGGAAATCGTACGGATTTCTGCGAAGTATGCCGACAGGGTGCTGATGAAAAGCTATTCAAAGGAAAAAACCGTTACGGATTTTTTGAAAAAAGTCAAACAGGAAACAATCGACACCTACATAAGACCCTGCATTGAAATCTACGAACGTCAAATCGTCCGGTTGCTTGCTGCTTCAGGTATGCCTCTATACATCAGGAAGTCGATCAAGATGCGGACTCTGCATGAAAGCGACCGGGTTTCGGTTCCGGAAGAGCCGGCTTCCGCTATCTGCTATTTTGTGAAAGCCTCGCACATGGATTTGCTCCATTATTTTATCCGTGTCAGTGAGGGCAAGGAAGAAGAAATCGACCTATATGATCAAACCCCAACTGTTGTTTGTCAGGACCCGGCCATCATCATCCTGAACTACCAGTTACTTTACTTCAATGACATCGATGTCAAGAAACTGCTTCCCTTTTTCTCAAAAAAACACATAGAAATACCGGCCAAAAGCGAATCCGACTACCTAAAAACATTCGTGGCAAAATGCCTCGTCCGGTACGAAGTGAAGTCGGAAGGATTGGCCATCCGGAAAATCGATCCGGTAAAAACCGCCGTCTTATCACTTGAAAATGATCTGAATATGGCACCGGTACTGGTCCTGACATTTAATTATGACCAAAAGAAAGTGCCTGTCGACCATAGAAACAAAAAAATAGTACTGACTGAGGAGTCGGATGAAGGAACTGTGCTTTCGTGGTTTTACCCTGACAACGACTGGGAAAATGAACACATCCGGCTTTTAAAAGACCATGGCCTGGTTCAGACAGGGCTGAACCATTTTACGCTTGACAAATTACAGCAACCAGAAACGGAAGAAGAAGCAATTCCAAGCCTGATCGACTGGATCCGTGAACACAGTCAATTGTTGCAACAGTTTGAATTATCACAACGTTTCAACAGGCAGCAGTATTTCACCGGAGAAATCTCCATGCAGATGGAAACGGAAACAGGCATTGATTGGTTTGACCTGCATTGTACAGCCATTTTCGGTTCGTTCCGCATTCCGTTCGTCAATTTCAGGCAGCATATCCTTGACAACATCAGGGAATACGTATTACCGGATGGTAGTGTGGCCATTTTGCCAAAAGAATGGTTCTCCAACTATTACGAACTGGCCCTTTTCGGAAAGAAGTCAGGTGATACGTTCAGATTGAAACGAGCCCATTTCAGATTGGTTGAGACGTTGAATGAACAGGTGACTGCCCAAAAGCTGACCAGTCCCTTTGATGCCGGGAAGCTGCTGGATGAGCCTGCCGGACTGACGGTTTCTCTCCGGCCCTACCAGCAGGTCGGTTATTCCTGGCTGAACTACCTGTATGAAAACAGGTTCGGCGGTTGTCTGGCAGACGACATG
>Ga0183100_1001504_pt1 | contig 11603 bp, 11 predicted proteins | sample Biomet2_FD_127789 | JGI IMG/M metagenome (GOLD analysis project Ga0183100, IMG submission 127789) | Microbial communities from bioreactor (seeded with anoxic lake sediment) at LBNL, California, USA - Biofuel metagenome 2 | ecosystem: Engineered > Bioreactor > Anaerobic > Unclassified ...
ATCTCCTCGATAAACGGCTGCCCCGCAAAGCCTACATCCACCGTCAGGCTATACGAATCAATTCGCCGTGGACGGACGTCATCCTCCAATGGACGCACAAATATGGCACGGCGCGGCAGAGAAATTCCCTGCCGCGCCTGATTACATCCCGTACGGTTTACTTGGCCTGCGCTGCAGCGTATTCAGTGGCCCAGCCGTCCACAAAGGCGGTCTTTACGCCGTCCCAGGTGCCGGTACCCTGCGCATACTCAAGCAGAGCGCTGCCCAGGTTGTTCTTCCAGGTTTCGGAAGGCATGGTGGTAAAGGTCCAGGCGACAGCGGTCTTGCCGGCGGCGATATACTCGTTGGCGGCGGCAATCAACGCGTTCTTGGTCATATACCCATCGTCAAAGGTTTTGAAGGGGGTAACAAAGCCCATCTTGTTGGCAAGGGCGTCGCGGCCTTCGTCGCTGGTGATAACCCACTCCAGGAACGCCTTGGTAGCGTCGATGTTTTCGGGCTTCGCGTTCTTGTTGATGCACCAATAGTTTTCAGAACCGGTGCACAATCCCTGATTCTCTTCGCCATCCACGCCGATGTAGATGGGCAGCATGCCCAGCTGATCATCCGTCATGCCGGCGTCGATGCAGGCGCTATATTCCCAAGTGCCGTTCTGGTAGAATACCGCATCGCCCAGGGTGAAATCGGCGCGGGCGTCATCACCGGTCTTGGCGCCCAGCAGGGTCGGCTCACAGGTAGCGTCGGTCATATACAGATCCCAGATCTGCTTGTAGTTGTCCAGATAGGTGCCCTTGATCGCGTCCGTAGACGTGATACCATCCGCCTTGTATTCGTAGTAGATCGGCAGATTGGCAAGGTGCGTTTGGAAACGCCAGCTGGAGCTGCTGTCCAAACCGGCGGAGGTGAAAGCGCCTTTTACGCCCATTTCGTCCTTGCGGGCCTGAATATCATCCGCAACGGCTTTCAGGGTTTTGAAGTTGACAATCTCAGCCGCATCTTTGATGACGGCGTTGGGCAGCGCAATGTACTTGGCCAGCAACGCTTTATTGTAAATGATGCCGTAGCTCTCGATCACGTACGCAATGCCCATCACGGCGCTGTCCTTGATCAGGGCAAAGTCGTCGCTCTTGAGGTTGGCATAAAGCGCCGTGTCTTTCAGGTCGAGGCAATAGTCGCTCCAGTTTTTCAGACCCACGGGGCCGTTTACCTGGAACAGGGTGGGCGCGTCGGCTTTTTCGACTTCCGAGCGCAGCGTTTGCTCGTAGGTGCCGGAAGCGGCGGTTACTACGGTTACGGGCACGCCGGTTTTTTCAGTGTAGAGCTTGGCAAGATCCTGCCACTGCTGATCCTGTTCGGGTTTAAAGTTGAGATAGTAAACGGAACCGGTGGCAGTTTCTGCGTTGGCGGCAACGGTAACCAACGACAGCGCCAGGGCGAAAACCAGGGCAACAGCCAAGAGTTTCTTCATGTGGATGATCTCCTTTACAAGATGTCTATGTAAAGCGGTTCTCCGCTTTGCATCACCAATACGGTCGCGAACCTTCCGCACGTCTTTGGGAAAACGTTTGCACATTGCGCCAAAGGAAAAACGTCGTTCCTTATGAGCGTTGTTTGTGTACTTGTATGATACTATGTTGTGCAAACGTTGTCAAGCCACTCTGCACGAAAACCTGTTAAATCTGTCGTGAAAATTGTATAAGAAAATACGGGGGATTCCCACACAATGTGATTTTTTTCTGCCGATTTGCTGCAATCCATGTCTGGCTTGGGTTTATCATCGCTTCTGCCATTTTGCCGTCGCCGCGCAAAGCAACGCCAGAAAACGGAGCCGGAAACGGTGGATAGCGCCGCGGTTGACCTGCGGGGTTGACCGGCGTTTTTGGTTGTTTGTACCAGATGGTTCCATACCGTGGAAATCGGCTGGTCAAAAGTTCCGTCCTGTGGTATGATACTACCTTCAGTATGGGAAAGGGGACGGCATATTGCCGGGTATAGGATGAAGAAGCATAGCTATGAAATGGATATGTGTCGGGGGCCTATCCTGCAAAAGGTTATCCGTTTTGCGCTCCCCCTGATGCTCACAGGGATTTTGCAGCTGCTGTATAACGCTGCGGATATTATCGTCGTCGGCCAGTATACCGGCAAGGAAGCGCTCGCGGCTGTCGGCTCTACCGGTTCGCTGGTCAATCTGCTGGTAAACCTGTTCATGGGGGTATCCGTTGGCACCAGCGTCGTGGTTGCGCAACACTACGGCGCTAACGATCACAAATCGGTACGCTCCACCGTGCAAACCTCCATGGCGCTTGCACTCATCAGCGGTTTTCTGGTGGGGATTGTTGGCGTTACCCTGGCAAAACCCCTTTTGCTCTGGATGGGTTCTCCCGAGGATGTGATCGACTCATCCACGCTGTATATCCGCATCTACTTTTTGGGGATGCCGGTGAATATGCTGTATACCTTCGGCAGCGCCATCCTGCGCGCGGTTGGCGACACGCGTCGCCCGCTGTATTTTTTAACCGTCGCAGGGATTACCAACGTATTGCTCAATCTGGTTTTCGTGCTGGTTTTCCATATGGGCGTCGCAGGCGTCGCCTGGGCTACCATTATCGCGCAGGGGGTATCCGCGGTGCTCGTATTGCGCTGCCTGGCACTTTCCTCCGGCAGCATCCATTTTACGTTTCACGATCTGCACATCGATGGCGCCTCCTTGCGGAAAATTCTGCAAATCGGCATACCCGCAGGGGTTCAGGGTTCGCTGTTTTCCATCAGCAACGTAATTATACAGGCCTCGGTCAACGGCTTTGGCTCGGTTGTGATGGCTGGGTGCGCGGCATCGGGGAGTCTGGAAGGTTTCGTATACACGTCCATGAACAGCATTCATCAGGCTTGCCTTACGTTTGTAGGCCAAAATCGGGGTGCGCGGCAATTTGCGCGCATCCGCCGCACGCTGTGGGTTTGTCTGGGCATCGTTACGGTGGTGGGTCTTTCCGTCGGAGGGTTGTTCGTCCTGTTTGCTCCGGCTTTGATCGCGATTTATAACCCCGATCCGGCCGTTGTGCAAATGGGCGTTATCCGTATGGTCATTATCTGTTCCACTTATTTCTTATGCGGCATTATGGAAGTGTTGGTGGGTCAGCTTCGCGGGCTTGGGTACAGTGTTTTGCCAACCGTCGCAACGCTGGCCGGCGTATGCGGGCTTCGAATTGTATGGGTGTATACCATTTTTGCCGCATTTCCTACGCTGGAAGTGCTATATTGGAGCTACCCCATCTCCTGGCTGATTACTTCTCTTATCCATACGGGCATCTATCTTGCCGTCGCTCGAAAAATGCCCCGTACAAATGAACCGCTTCCGGCGATATAGCGATGCGACTGCGTGTACCGGGTTCTCCATGCGGGCAAGGCCAAGTCTATGCTTTTTTTCTTGCTTCTCCAAACGCCGCTGCACCGGCTTTGTGTAATGGCGTCCCTCGCCAAAACCTGATAGCCGTCGCCAAACAACCCCTTTCCCCACAGTTGGGAAAAGGGTTGTTTGGTTTTTATATGGCTCCCCAAACATATGTAGCGCAGCCGCTTGGCCAGTCGCGAACCTACAAGCCGTTTATCCGTTACAGCATGTAGCGGAGGCATTGCGCGTTCTGCATCCGCCAATTCGCAAATGCTTCGTTGGTCACATCTTCAAAGTACGTGTTGAGCACCCGGCAGGTTCCCCCATGACTTACCAGCAACACGTTTTGCAGCTCGTTGCGTGTTTTCAGCTCCTCTAAAAACGCGTACACACGGATTGCGACCTGCATCATGGATTCTCCACCCGGATAGCGCACGGCAAACTGCCGCCGGTTATCCTGAAAGGCAGGCTCATGAATATCGCCGCCTTCAAAAACGCCGTAGTTCTGCTCAATCAGGCGATCATCCGTTTCGACCGGCACACCCAGAATTTGTGCGATGATGTGTGCCGTCTGTTGCGCGCGTATCATCGGCGACGCAATCAGCCGCTCAATCTCCGCACCCTGCGTCAGCAACGTTTTCCCCAGTTGCTCCGCTTGCAGTACGCCTGTTGCGTTCAACGGCAGCTCCGTACGTCCGCAAAGGCGTTGTTGGGCATTCCAATCGGTTTCTCCGTGTCTGGCTACAAACAGGCGCATCGGTCAAGCCTCCCCGGCAATCGTTTTTTTCAGGTACAGGATGGCCTCGCGGTATCCCGCAAAGCCCTGCCCCACGATTGTTTTGCAGCAGGCCAGCCCGGCATAGCTCACCTGTCGAAACGGCTCCCGCTTTCGCACATCGCTCAGATGAACCTCCACAGCAGGCAAGCCAACCGCCTTCAACGCATCCAGAATAGCAATGCTGGTATGCGTATAGGCCGCCGGATTGATAACAATCCCATCCATGCGGCCATACGCGCCTTGAATGCAATCCACCAGCGCGCCCTCATGGTTGCTTTGAAAACACTCCACCTCGATGTTTTCCGTTTGGCCCACTTCGTATAAAAAGTCCAACAGCTGCGCGTAAGTTTGCGCCCCATATACGGACGGCTCCCGTATGCCCAGCATGTTCAGGTTCGGTCCGTTAATCACCAAGAGCTTCATGATATGCCTCCAATACCTGCCGCACACAGTCTGGCAGCGCGCGGTCGTTTTGCACAGTGCGATCAGCACAAGCGCGATAGCAGGGACCGCGATCCCGTTCCATACGCCGCAGCGAGTCAGCGCCCGCCGAAAGCGGTCTGCCCCCGGTGGATAGTTTTCCCAACGGGCGAAGCAACCGGATGACAATCCCATTCATGCGCAAATACTGGCGGTTTTCTTCCCGAAGCACCGCGCCGCCGCCTGTTGCGATAACTTGCCCCCCGTGGCTTCCCACTTCGGCCAGCACTTCCGTTTCGATTTTTCGGAAGGCGGCTTCCCCGTCCTCCGCAAACACACGGGGAATCGGCTTGCCCGCGCGCGCTTCAATCAGGCTGTCCGTGTCCACAAAAGGCAGGTGCAATGTATGGGCGCAACGCTTGCCGACCGTGCTTTTACCGCTGCCCGGCATACCGATCAGCACAAGGTTGGATACCTCCCTGGTTAGCGCGCGCTGCGCGGCCAGCGCCGTTTCCGGCGGCACAGGTTTCCCGGTAAACAATTCCCGCGCCCGCACCGCCTGCCACACCAGCATTGTAAGTCCCCCGGCGCATTTGCAGCCCCGCGCTTCTGCCTGCTGAATCAGCTTGGTGCGCAGCGGATTATAAATCACATCGAGCACACCTTCCAAGGCGGGCAGGCGAGCAATATCCAAGGGTACGCCATCTACGGCTGGGAACATGCCCACAGGCGTCGCGTTTACCAGCACGGCCGCATCTGCGTTCTTTTGCAATTGATCATAGCCATTATCCCCATTTCTGGAGATTATTACCGCTTCTCCGCCCGCTTTGCGAATTACATAACAGGCGGTTAAACTGGTTCCGCCGCTGCCAAGCACCAACGCCTTGCGGCCTTCAAACTGTATTCCGGCGATTTCCGCCATTTTCGCAAAGCCGTATGCATCCGTATTATCGCCAAACAGCGTTCCGTCCGCGCGCTTTACCAGCGTGTTGACGCTGCCAATCTGCTGCGCGGTTTCCCCCAATTGGGCACAGTAAGGGATTACATCCCGCTTATAGGGGATGGTCACGTTCAGGCCCTCAAAATCTCTTTGGGTCAGAAACGCATCCAATGCTCCCCGCGCGACAGGCGTCAGCGTATAGCTTTCATCCCCAAGCAAGGCATGCAACCTTGCGGAGTAACTGTGTTTGAGCGTTTCGCCAATCAAACCGTACCGCATGGTCACATCTCGCTGTAACTGCCAAGGTAGGTAAAGGCTTCCGGACCCGCGTCCAACTCGCTGAGCAGCTGCAATGCCTCGGGCGCATACACGGACGCATCCAGATCAAAGTAGAACATAAACTCAAAGTCCGTACCGGCAATCGGTCTACTTTCCAGCTTGGTCAGGTTTAACCCAAGCGCCGCAAACCGCGCGATCATCGCATACAGCGCGCCGGGCTTGTGCTCCACGTTCAGCATCAGGCTCATGCGATCCGCGCCGGGGTAAATCTGCAAATCTTTTGCAATGCAGATAAAGCGGGTAAAGTTGCTGTCGCTGTCACTCACCTGTTCCGCAACCACCTGTAACCCATACATGCCCGCGCAGGCCGGGGAGGAAATCGCCGCCAGATCATCCCGGTCGCTCGCGCTCACAAACTGCGCCGCTTCGGCAGTATTCCCAAATACGGTAATCTTTACATCCTTCAGCGTTTTCAAAAACGCTCCGCACTGGCCGATTGCCTGTTCATGCGAAACAATTTCCCGCACGTCGCCAAGTTTTACCCCCGGCTTTGCCAACAGGCGGTGGTCAATCTTCAACCGAACGCTGCGCACAATGGAAAACCGGTATTTACGCATCAGGTCGTATACTTCGGTCACAGAACCATACGAGCTGTTTTCAATCGGCAAAACGCCATACGCGCACAACCCGCTCTGGATGGCCTGAAACACGCCCTCAAAGCGCCTGAAATACATAATATTGGGCAGCGCGAACAATTTATCACATGCCTGTTGGCTGTATGCGCCTTCCATACCCTGACAGGCAACCACCGCACGCTTGGGGAACACCTTGGGCGTATTTTCGACCGCGAGCTGAATGTGATTGGTCAGCTCCGTGGGTTTTGCCATAAAATGCTGCTGATAGCTTCGACTCAGGTCAAAAATGGTGTGATACAGCAGTTTGAGGTTAAGCGCCATAGTTTCATCCTTACCCTCGGTCACACGGTTAATCACATCACGCTCACGAGCCGCGTCCAGCACAGGCAGGTTATGTTCCTTCTTATAGCGAGCCACTTCCATGGCTGCATCCATCCGCTTGACAAATGTTGCGGAAAGAACCTCGTCGTACAGGTTGATCTGATCCCGTAATTCCTGAATATCCATGGGCGAATCATCCTTTCCCGTTATGCGCAGTTACTTTCCACAATCAGCGTGCCGCCATCGCCGCCAGTTCAGGCAACCGTTGCACCGGCACAGGTACCAACTTGCACTGGCCAATCGCCAAAGGGAGTACGAACATCAATGTATCTCCGGCTCGCTTCTTGTCATGCAGCGCAATTTCCGCCAAGGCTTCCATCGGATATGGCGCCTCGGTGGGCAACTGGTTTTTTTGCAAAGCCTCAACCAGCAAGGGCAAGCAGCCCGGCTCGCACAAGCCAAGCCCAATCGCGATGCGGGTGGCGTATACCATTCCCACGGCCACCGCGTGGCCATGGGGCATTGTGTAATGGCTGCAACGCTCAATCGCATGGCCAAGGGTATGCCCTAAGTTAAGCAGTTGGCGGTTGCCTAGGTCGCACTCATCCCCCGCGCATATATCCGCCTTGATGCTTACGCAGCGCTCAATAACAGACTCCAGTTGCTGATGATAACCGGCCGACGCAAGCGTATGAAAGAGGGCTTCGTCACACAGCATCCCGTACTTGATCGCCTCCGCCGCGCCATCCGCAAACACGTCATGCGGCAAGGTTATCAGCACATTCGGATCACACAGCACCCCGATCGGTTGGTGAAACGCGCCTGCCAAGTTTTTCCCCGCTGGTAAATCAACCCCAGTTTTTCCGCCTACAGAGCTATCAACCATAGCAAGCAAGGTGGTTGGTATTTGCGCTACCGCCATGCCGCGCAGGTAGGTTGCCGCAGCAAAACCGGCCATGTCCCCCGTTACTCCGCCGCCCAGCGCAACCACCGTGTCGCTTCGGGTCAATCGGTTTTCCGCAAGAAAATCCAGCAGCATCGCGTAGGTAGCAATCGTTTTATTGCATTCGCCATGGGTAAAGGTTTTTCGCTTAACCGTAAAACCCGCGTCGCCAAGGGCGCGCGCAACCGTATCGCCATACAGCGCGTCCACGGTATCATCCGCAATGATCGCCGCCACACGCGAGCCTGTCAATTCCGCCAGCCACTGCCCGGCGCTCGCAAGCAGGCCGCGCGCTATGCAAACTTCATAGGGGCTGGTTGTGTGCACCTTTACGGTTTTCATGCGTGATAATCCTTTCTGTCCGCTTCCAGCTTCTGGTCGCGTCCCGCCGCCAACAACGCCCGCAGCTTGGCGCCGTCTTCACGGTCAAGCGCGTCCCGGTATTCAACAAGGCGCGAAACCAGGCTGTTCAGCTCAGCAAGCAAGGGTTCCCGGTTTTCCAGAAACAGTTCCGTCCACATATCCGGATCCAGCTTGGCAACTCTGGTTAAATCCTTATAGCTGCCTGCGGAAAAGCCGATATGGTCCAGCGCCGTAGGGCTTTGAATGTACGCGCTGCTGACTACGTGCGCAAGCTGAGAGGTATACGCGATCACGCGGTCATGGTTTTCTGGCGTGGTTACCGTAACCCCGCCAAACCCTAACGCGCACCAAAACTTTTTGAGCCGTTCCAGCAGGGCGATGTCCGCGCCTTTGGGCGGCGTCAGGATCATGGAGGCGTCCTTAAACAAATCGGCGCTCGCGTGGTCAAACCCGCCCACTTCCCGCCCTGCCATGGGGTGCCCGCCAATAAAGGTAAACCCGTGCTCCTGCGACAAGGCCCAAAGCGGGTCGCACACAAACTGCTTCACCCCGCAAACATCCATCACAGTCGCGCCTTTTTTTATCTGCGACACGTGCGTACGCACATAGTCGACCGCGGTGCCCGGGCGCGTGGCGATTATCACCCAATCGCAGATGGATAAGCGCTCATCCGTCAGCTCCGCGTCGATAGCGTCCAGCAAACGGGCTTTATACAGCACCTGTTCATCCGTATCATAACCCAATACGGTATGCGGCGTATTTTTTTTAGCGGCTTTCGCAATCGACCCGCCAATCAGTCCAAGCCCGATAACCGCAATTTCCATGAATCACACCACCTTGCCATGGTTGTAGCGGCACGCAAACGGCAACACCGCCTGCACCGCGGCAGATACGTCCGCAAATGCTTCCGGCGTAAGGGATTGCGCTCCATCGCTTAAGGCGTGGGAAGGGTCGTTATGCACTTCGATCATCAGCCCGTCGGCCCCGGATGCGGCGGCAGCCAAAGCCATCGGCTTCACCAGCCCCGCAATGCCGGTGGCGTGGCTCGGGTCAATGATCACCGGCAAATGGCTCATTTTTTTAAGCAGTGGTACCGCGGACAGGTCCAGTGTGTTTCGGGCAGCCGTTTCAAAGGTGCGGATGCCCCGCTCGCAAAGCACCACATTGCCGTTACCGCCCGCCATCACATATTCTGCGCTCATCAGCAACTCCTGAAGGGTGTTGGCAAGCCCGCGCTTAATCAGGATTGGTTTTCCGGTATGCCCCAACTCCTTGAGCAACTCAAAGTTTTGCATGTTGCGCGCGCCAACCTGAATCACATCCACATCGGCAAACAGATGCAACTGGGATAAATCCATGATTTCGGTAACCACCGGCAAACCGCTGAGTTTTTTTGCTTCCAGCAGCAAATCCAGCCCATGCGCGCGAAGCCCCTGAAAAGCATAAGGCGAGGTGCGCGGCTTGAACGCCCCGCCGCGCAGCATGGTGGCTCCCGCCTGCTTTACGGCTGTTGCGATCAGGCAAATCTGCTCCTCGCTCTCAATGCTGCATGGTCCGGCAATCATAGTGAACACATCGCCGCCCATTTGGGTGTTTCCTACGGGGATCACCGTATCCTCCTCATGAAATTTTCGGTTGGCGTTTTTGTAAGGCTCCTGAATGCGCTTTACATCCTCCACAATGTCCAGTGCGCGCAGCAGGTCAATATCCACGGCGCTGGTGTCGCCCACCAGGCCAAGGATCATATGGCTTTCCCCTTTGGATTCATGAATGGTCAGGTGCTGGCCTGTTAACCAGGCTTTCAGGTTTTCCAGTTGCCGCAATTCAGGGTCTTTTCGAAGGATAATAATCATCATTGGTTCCTTCCTTTCACTACCGTACTGCCAAACTACCGTGCTGCATAGAATGAAAAAACCCCCGCAGCATTGACTGCGAGGGTGCGACGCCTTTTTCAGCGATAGCCACTCAACCAGTACAACGCAAAACAGCCTTACGGTAAAAGCCCGTAAAGCGGTAGGTAAAGTAATAGAAGGAACCTCGAACGGTGCTAAACATGTTTGGGTTCCTCCTTTCCTGCGTTGGTATGGTTGCGATTATAGTCGCTTTTCCACCGATTGTCAACACCGGCGGCGCCACTGCCGGTGTTTTGGTTGTTTTTTTGCTGCTTCTGCCGGATGCTCTGTCTCTATGCATAACCGGGCAGGCGCTTCGCGCCGAAAAACGCTATTCATGCAGTTCCAACGGTTGCCCGTCGGGATCAAAGAAAAACGTCATGCGCTTTCCCGTATAAGGGTCCACCCGCACAGGCTCCGTATCGATGCCCAAACCTGCCAGCCAGCCCACCGCTTCGTCCATGTTCTCCACCCGAAACGCCAGATGCCGAAGCCCTAATGCTTCCGGATAACTGCTGCGTGCGGGGTGACCCCCGGCACAAAACAGTTCCAATTCCGCATCGCCAAGCTGCAAGTCCAGCTTTACATCGCCACGGTCATCGCGACGGTTCTCCCGTAAAACGTCAAACCCCAACGTACGCACATAAAAATCCTTCGCTTTTTCCAGGTCGCTCACCCAAAGAGCCACATGGTGCACGGCGTTGAGTTTCACGGGGTTTCCTTCTCTCCGGGGCAACCGCAGGGCGAGGGGTTCTCCGTTGTATCCGCGCCGCCTTCTGCCAACGCGTCCATCCAGCACACGCCTAAATAGGTAAGCCCCAAATGGATGGTGAGTACCGGCCCTAGGCTGACAATGCGCAATTCCAGCTCATCGCCAAGCCGGTTGCGCAGCATCTCCGAAAGCGTCGCCAATTGGGGATTGTTGTCATGGCTGTGCACCACCACAAAGCGGGTTCCTACCGGCACGCTCTCCGTGAGCATCCGCAGCTGCTCGTGATTGCCGCGCGCAACACTTTTGGAAAACACGGAGCCATTTTGCAAGCTCAGAATGGGCCGCAGGTTCAGGATGGTGCTCACGCTCAGCCGAACAACACCCAAACGGCCGCTCTTGCGCAGATTGGTCATATCATTTACGGTAAACACGTTATGGATGCAGTTGCGCTCGGCAATCAGCTGGTTCACAATTTCGTTCAGGCTCATTCCCTGTTCAATCAGCTGTTGGGCACGCAAAATCAGGAAGTAGATGCCGCCAGCGCAATTACGGCTGTCCAACACCTTAATTTCGTCTGCGTTTACTTCCTTGGCGGCCATGACGGCATTCGCATAGGTGCCCGACAACCGCGAAGAGATGGTAATGCAAAGCACCTGCCGGCCTTTGGCAAGTTGCCGTTCAAAAGCCGTAATAAAGGCGGACGCGCTGGCCTGACTGGTGCGACGCTCCACATCATCCCGCTCAATGTACGGCTCAAACTGACCGTTTTCCCCGATATAGTGCTCCACAAACTGTTGCCTGTCCACGGTGTAGGTCATCGGCACATAATGCGCGCCAAGCTGTTCGGCTTCCTGCCGGGAGATGCCCGCGGCGCTATCCACCATAATCGCAATCATTGTTCCCCGCCCCCAATCCTGCGGAATTTCCGGTAG
>Ga0183100_1001505_pt1 | contig 11600 bp, 9 predicted proteins | sample Biomet2_FD_127789 | JGI IMG/M metagenome (GOLD analysis project Ga0183100, IMG submission 127789) | Microbial communities from bioreactor (seeded with anoxic lake sediment) at LBNL, California, USA - Biofuel metagenome 2 | ecosystem: Engineered > Bioreactor > Anaerobic > Unclassified ...
ATCATGGACATCCGGGCCCAATCTCATAAACCGGTCTGTATTCAACGGCAGTTGTATCCGTTCTTTAGAGGTCCGTCCCTTATTGCTTTTACGCTTGATTTCCAGAAAAGTCAGGTTCGAATCCAAATAGGTTCTCATACGTATTTTTTCACGAGGAAGCCGGCAGTTATGGTGATTCAGGTACATTTCCAGCTCTTTTGTATCATAATACAGGGTCCAGTACTGCCCGACAGTCTGCCCATTCACCTGCTGAATTCTGAAATCATGTTCAAGCCTTGTCAGCAATTGAGGCAGCATGTTCACCGGCATCATATATTTTGTGTCGATGCGATTCATTAAGCAGATACCTTTCATCTCCGACAGCAGTATGGGCTTCATCCTGTTACGGATATCCAGACTCATCATAGTCAATAATTCAGGTGCCATCGTTAAAATTTATAAGCCAATCCAACTGTCATAATATTGCCATGTTCTCCGTCCTCGTTACCGGTTACCTCAGCATCATACAAATAGCCAGCCTTGACAGATAAACTCTTCGATAGCTTGTACTTCAATCCGGCTCCGATTCGATACTGTTCAAACTTGAAAGGAGTCTCACCGTTCAGCAAATGGAACCATTCGCAGCTGGCATAAGGTTCCAGAGGCAAACCAGGAATATTATATGACAAGCCTAGTTTAGACCTTAAATTCAGCTTAGGGTTTATTTTGGCTGAAGATAAACTATCCAGAACCCTGTACGTTGACTGAAGCCGCTCCCGTAGTGAAAGGTCGAAACGGCCCAACTCATAGCTGCCTTCGGCAAACACATTAAACCGATTTCTTAATTCCCAGTAATTCTGATAGTCATGTTTGGCATTTCCCGGATGAAAATAATTGATCATCGTATAGGAAGCCCCAGTTTCAAGATAGTGATTAACTTTATAATCGATCTCAAAAGTAGATTCAAATCTGTCGGTTGTCAACAAATTATTTCTCAGCCTGTATTCTTCTTCAAATGCAAATGTCAGTCCATTATTCAATTTCTTACTTAGATCGATCGTCGACCAAAGTCCGAAATCAGCATTCTGCGCAAAAGCTTTTGCTCCAATCCCCGTTAACACGATCAACAGTAGCCATCTTAGCTGACGAAAACATCCATTCATAGTTCTAAAAACTTATTTTACACTATAAGAATAAACATCATGTTCGGCTCCGGCCGGCATATAGGTTCTTGTTCTGGCCGCATTGCCTCTGACTACCTCAATATAGAAACGGACGCTGACACCCGTTGCCTGTGGGTTTATCAGAGCTGTATAAATACCATCATTTGCCACAGCGTCTCCATAGGATCCGTTGTCATACATTTGCAACCGTCTGAATCCTCCTACCATTCCAGTACCGGCACAAAGGAATACGCTTGATGCACTTCCCCCACTGATGGCAGCCGTGACAGCGACTGTATCAGTGTGTTCCGGCGTTTTCCAGATTGTACCATCTACCTTCCAGCAGACATCAGCAATCGTCAGTCCTTTCACTGCAATTGAATCGTGTTGATTCAGAAAAGCCGAACGTTGTGAAATAGCAGATTTCATTGTCGATACAGCTGTTTTAAACTCGTTGTATGTCATGCTTTTCTTAGGATCTGCCTGAATGGCCGAATCAATCCTTGCCGCATACGTATCAATAACGTTATAAAGATAACCGGTGTTATACACTTCTTCCAAAATTGTCCGGTAATGGGCCAAATAGCGTTGGCGAATGTCAGGGACCTGCAACAGCCTGTACAGCAACGGATACGCGGCATTGTCCGCATGATAAAACGGATCCCACTGGATATCCTTCTCTCCGAACGTGTCATTTCCATCATATTCCAAGGGCGCCATTCTTCCGGTTTCTGCTTCCCAATACAGGAAAAAATCCGTTCCACCTTTTTTCACATAACTGTCTTTGTCGGTAAAAATATTTTCACAGGCAAGAAACCACAATGTCCTGTCAAGATCAAGCACGTTACGGATTTCAGTCTCCATCTTTTCAGGTGCTGTTTTTTCCAGAACTTTGCAAACAGCTGCAATATGAGCGTATGGATCACTATCCTTGGGTGTATTTTTTAGATTGTAATACGGCTCATAGGCAGAAGACGCATCTCCCAGGTAATTGAGACCTGAATAGCCGGTCCCGTACAATCCCGCCGTCGTTCCTTCTCCTGTGACTGCAGGTTCGGCGCGCCAGCGAGCGCCTTTGCTGGACAAGAACCATTCTTTGATAAAGGTGGCATTCAGATATTCTGTATTGACATACAAACCATAATCAACACCATTAATCCGCAGATTTACATAATCAACCTGAGAAGCAGGGATATAGCGTTGGATGCATTTTCTGTAAACAGCCTCACGCAAGTAAGACGGATCTTTGGGATCACTGTTCAACACGACGGTGTAATAACCATTCAGCAATTGATCCTTATTGGCATAGTCGATAGATAGATTGAATGACCGTTTGGTGCTGGAACTATCCGAGGCATCGCCTTTATAGCTCACGCCGACTTTATATGGCAACGCCACGCCGTTATAGCTAAGGGTGGCGGCCAGTTCTCCGTCGGTCGACTCCAGGTTTTTAAGTTGAGAGGCCCAGTCCGAACTGGAAAATGTGAGATTGATGATACTTATAGCATCATTATCCTTATACAGTCCAATCTGGCTTTCCACGTTTGTTTTCAGCCGATGATCGGCCGATGAATAGCTCATGAAAGCTGGGTACGTACCTGAAACACCTGAAGCTATCGAACCATCAGATGGTTCAGTAACGTAATAGGTTGTATCATCCTTTTCCTGGGCAGGCGGTCTGTCACCATCATCAACACAGGCATAAAAAGACAGGAAGAATAATCCCAATAAGATTAGATTATGTTTCATGGTAAAAATAGTAGATCCTGATTGTCAGGACAAAAATAGGCATACTTTATTGAAGGAACGGAAATAATCAGTCAATTAGTACTAAAATATGGTAATTCGGCGTTTTTTGTGGTCTTCGGCTGAAAGCCATAACCAGGCAATCAATCCGAACAATAAAGACTGAATGGTTTGCAATCCGTGAATAACCAATGCAAAAATGGCAGCTTCCGGCCTCCCAATGCCAAAGAAAGTCAATGTGTAGATCACCATAAAATGGTACGCTCCGATTCCCCCCTGAACAGGAGCAAGTATTCCCAGGCTGCCCATGACGAAAGCACCAAGCATTGGAAGGAAGCCCAACGGAATGTCAAAAGGGAAAAAGAAACGGCCGACATAGAACATCAGGAAATAAAGCACCCAGATCAAAATGATATAAACGATAAAGACGAAGGGCCTTTCCAATGTCTTGATGCTTTTCATTCCATCCCAGATTTTTCGGATCAAGATTCGTGTTTTTTCCAGGAATGGCGTCTGCTTAAACCAGTTTTTCAGGAGGAAAAAGGCAACGGCCAACGTCGCCAGAGAGCCCCAGATATAAGGAGAGGTCACCACCTTCAATACCCGGGCCAATGAATCCGGATTTTCGTGGAAAAACTTATTGAAGAAGCCAATCTGTAAGACAACCGCCAGTACAGCGATCAGCAACAGACACAGCATATCCAGTATCCGTTCGGTAATAACTGTCCCAAAAGTCTTTGAAAAAGAAGCACCATCCTGCTTTTTAAGGACACCACAACGGACTACCTCTCCAGCTCTTGGGAAGAGCAGATTGGCTGCATAACTGACAAAAACGGCTAAAATGGCCGATTTTTTACGCACCTCCGGACAGACAGGCTTAACCAACTGACTCCACATCAAACCACGCAAGACATTGCTGAGGACATTGAATACAACAGAGGCGAGAATCCACCAATAGCAAAGCCCACTTCTGAACACATCGGCCAGCTTTGAAAAATCCATATTCCGGTATACCAACCAGAATAAAAAAGCTGCCAACAACAGAGAAATCAGGACCTGAAGTATTTTTTTCATTTATGGTTAACTCTCGACAAAAATAACTACTTTTGCGTGGCCAGTAGCCCCAGAAGGCGACAAATGTACAAATTTTTTCGTATCAAGGTGGATGATTCCTGTAAAACCCAAAAAATCGCTTGGGCAACATTTCCTGACAGATTTGGATGTTGCTGCTCGAATTGCTTGTACGCTTGAAGCATACAAGGGGGTTCCGGTATTGGAGATCGGCCCTGGAATGGGCGTGTTGACCCAGTTTCTGTTAAAAGACGGTCACAATCTCAAAGGAATAGAATTAGACAGAGAATCCGTAACTTACCTGAACGCCCGTTTTCCTTCTCTTTCCGATCGTATCATTGAGGGTGATTTTCTAAAATTATCGCTTGAAGAACTTTACGAAGGGCCCTTTTGCGTCATCGGAAATTACCCCTACAACATTTCTTCCCAGATTCTGTTTAAAGTACTTGAACACAAAGATCGCATTCCTTGTTGTTCAGGTATGTTTCAAAAAGAAGTGGCAGAGCGCATCGCTTCAGCCCCGGGCAAGAAAGCATATGGCATATTAAGTGTCCTACTTCAGGCCTATTTCGATATCGAATACCTTTTCACCGTCGATGAAAATAAATTTGACCCTCCGCCTGCGGTCAAATCAGCCGTCATCAGACTTACCCGGAATACAACCAAGCGATTGGACTGCGACGAAAAATTGTTTAAAGTGGTGGTTAAAACTGGTTTTAACCAACGACGGAAAATGCTCAGGAATTCATTAAAATCATTAATTGACAATGAAAGTTTCATCTGTTCCGATCCGATTTTCACAATGCGTCCCGAGCAATTGTCAGTCAGTCAGTTTACCGATTTGACCAATCTGATTGCTCCTTTCCTGGCAAAAATCTGACGGCTTGTCTAACTGAAAATTAAAGATCCATCGTTCAACGATCAATTTTCATTCCACTGGAGCGAGTCCAGTGCGTTAACACAAAAAACAATGGCAGAAATTAAATTATTCTATCACGAAGGCGGGCGGATCAAAGTAAGCCGGAGCCTTGAATTTCTGAAAAGCACCCCCATTGAAAAGTTTCTCTGGATCGATTTGCATGATGTAGATGAAGAAGTGGAAAATCAGTTGGAAGATTTTCTTAAAATCTACATCCAGGAAGAAGAAGAAATGGAAGAAATCGAGATGTCCTCCCGCTACATCGAGACATCGGATTCCCTGGTCATCAACTCCAATTTCATGTTGAATGACTTTGAAGTGGAGACAGTTTCCTTCATCCTTAAGAACGATATTCTGGTTACTGTTCATAACGAAGAATTGCCTTCTTTTCTTGAAACCACAAAAAAAATATCGTCCAACCCCAGAAACTACCCGACAGGTTATCATGTCATGGTTGCCCTGCTTGAAACACGAGTCGAAAGAGATGCCGACCTTATTGAAGGATTGATTGACAAAATCACCAAACTAAGCGACTCCATCAGGGATGCTGACGAGGATGTGCTGATGGACATCACCGCCTTGCAGGAACAAGCTACGGCTGTTCGGCAAAACGTCATTGAAAAACAGCGTTCGTTATCGAATTTGTTGCGCAGCGATCTGATGCCAAAGGAGCTGTATCCGAAACTCACCATTATTCTGAGAGATGCCAACTCCCTGGTCGAACATGCCAAGTTCTGTTTCGAACGGCTTGATTACCTTCAGGACTCCTTTCTCGGCCTTGTAAACATCGAACAAAACAAAATCATCAAAATATTCACTATCGTTTCCGTCATCTTTATGCCGCCAACGCTCATTGCCAGTATCTTCGGGCAGAATTTTCCCGGAATGCCTTTCACTACTGGTCCTTGGGGCTTCTGGATTTCATTGGGGCTGATGGTTGCCTTTTCATGCGTAATCCTTCTCTACTTTAAAGTCAAGAAGTGGCTATGACCAAAAAAACGCCGATATATGGTGACATTTTAAAAACTTTTGATTTAATTTGTGAAAGGCATATTTTAGAGGAAACTCGTAACATCTTAACAGTTGATTGATTATGGACAACAATGAAACCAACAACCTGCCCAATGGAGCAAAGTTGGATGACTCTCTCACCGATGCTGTCAATAGGACGGCTGAACAGTCTGAACCGGAAAAGGCCACTGGTACTCCCGATCCTAACTCTGTCGAAGCAAGTCTGACAGAAGTTGCGGCATCTCCCGTGGAAGAACCGGATGCAGAAGCATCTAAACCAGCCCAAAAGGCAAAACGCACCGTCAAAAAAGGCGTCGAAAAAGTAGTCGAAACGGCCTCTCCTGTTGAAACAGAACCGTCCGAAACATCACCAAAAAAACGAACAACAAAGAAAAAAGCCGATGTTGTTGCACCGGATGAAGAGACGGTCGTTACTTCACCTGATGAAAAGCCTGCAACGGCTGTCACAGAAGAACAGATCACGGATCCTGTTATTGAGCGAACCACAGATGCCGTTCCGGCAGAAGGTCCTGACACACCATCCGAAGCCCATCCGGTGATTCCTGCACCGACGACCCGAGAAGAAGTCATCAATCAACTTAGAATACTTATCAGCCAATCGAACAACGATATCAAAGACAAGGTGGATGCCTTGAAACAATCGTTTTACAAGCTCCAGAAGTCCGAAGATACTGAAACCTTAAAAAATAAGCAGACAGACGATCAGAAAGCCGAGTTCTCATCGGAAGAGGTTGTCAATCATACTCCTGATCCGCTGGAAGCTGTCTTGAAAGAACTGCTGAACGATTGGCGTGAAAAAAGAGCCGAACTCATTGCCGAGCAGGAAAAACAACGCAAAGAAAATCTTGAAAAAAAGCTGCAGGTCATTGAAAGCATCAAAGCACTGACAGAAGGGACCGAGGATATCGGCAGAACATTGCCTGAATTCCGCCGTCTGCAGCAATCCTGGAAAGAAATCGGGTCGATTCCTCAAGATCAGGTAAACGAAATCTGGAAAAAATATCAAATACAGGTTGAACGTTTCTACGATCTGCTGAAAATCAACAACGAGTTTCGTGAATATGACTTCAAGAAGAATCTCGAACTTAAAACGACGTTGTGCGAAAATGCCGAAAAACTGACTGAAGAGCCAGATGTAGTTGTCGCATTCCGCCAACTACAAAAGCTTCACGAAGACTGGCGTGAGACTGGTCCTGTTGCCAAAGAATTCCGTGAAGAAATCTGGGATCGTTTCAAAAATGCGTCTTCCATTATCAATAAAAACCATCAGCACTTCTTCGAACGCCTCAAGGCAGCTGAAAGTGAAAACCTGAAACAAAAAACAGCTATTTGCGAAGCCATTGAAGCCATTGATCTGACCCAATTGAAGACCTACAAAGACTGGGATGCAAAAACCGCAGAGATCATTCAACTTCAGGAACAATGGAAAGCTATCGGTTTTGCACCCAAAAAGGTGAACAATAAAGTGTTTGACCGTTTTCGTGCTACCTGTGATGCCTTCTTCAGTCAAAAAAGTGACTTCTATAAAGCGTCGAAAGACCAGCTAAACCAGAATTTTGACAAGAAGAAACTATTGTGTGAAAAAGCCGAAAGCCTCAAAGACAGTACAGACTGGAAAGGCACGGCCGATGTTCTGATCCGCCTTCAGAAAGAATGGAAAACAATCGGCCCTGTTCCCAAAAAAGTATCCGACAGCATCTGGAAACGCTTCATTACCGCCTGTGATTTTTTCTTCGAACAAAAAGAAAAATTTGCCCCGAGTCAGAAAAACGAGGAATTGAAAAACCTGACTGCGAAAAAAGAGCTGATCACCGAACTGGAAAGTATTTCAACCGACATGCCGGAAGAAGAGGCCATCAAATTATATAAAGAACTGATCGTAAAATGGAATGCACTTGGGCATGTACCTTTCAAGGAAAAAGATGCCATCTATAAAGCCTGGCATGACGGATTGGATAAACTGACCGATCGGCTTAATATCAGTAAAGAGAACAGACGATTGAACAAGTTCCAGCAAAACCTGGACGACATGACCAATAAAGGTCAGGGCAAGGTATTGCACGAACGTGAACGGTTGCTGCGCCAATTTGACAGTCTGAACACCGAAATCAAGACAGCTGAAAACAACATCGGCTTCTTTACTATGTCAAAATCATCCAACGGTCTGCTCGATGATATTACGAAGAAAATCGAAGCCCTGAAGGAAGAAAGAGAACTGATTTATAAAAAGATCAAACTGATAGACGAACAATTATAATGGCCTGCCATTAGTTTTAACCATCAGCAGACCAGCTTGCATAACGGGACAATGATTAAATCTCATTGTCCCGTTTTTTATGTGCCTTCTGATTTTCAAAGGACATTCAATTGTCAGATCAAATTGAAAGCTTGTGAAGTTTACCCGAAAAGAATCAACTGATTCGTCGGCTAATGGATAGTAACCGGTAGTGAAGCAGGCACAGTTAGACTGCGGCGACTATGAAAACGTTAAACTTTCTGTTGATTGGGGTTAACGCTTAGTCCACAAGTTTTAAATTGACCACATTCGTCTCATGCACAGCAAGCTACACACTGAAAATCTGTAGTTTGTTACTCTGCCAAAAGCATTTCAGAAAGAATTAAGTTTGTTAAATAGCGTTAATTTTCTATTATTTTTATTGAAAAGGCTTGTATTCTACGATTATTTCGTAGATTTGCGACATAATCGTAATTCGCTGAAAATATGGAAAAGTTAACACCTCAGGAAGAAGAAGCTATGCGCACCATTTGGAGTCATGGACAAGGCGTCATCAAGGATTTTCTTGAGAAATACCCGAAGCCGAAACCGCCATATACCACTCTGGCTTCAGTTGTAAAAAATTTGCACCGGAAAGGCTATCTTGATGCCAAGCTCTACGGGAACACCTACGTCTATAGTCCACGGATTACCGAAGAGGAATATACAAACAAATACCTTTCACGCATCGTGGACAATTACTTCGACAGCTCTTATCAAAATCTGGTCACGTTTTTTGCAAAAAAACAACGCATCTCGGCCGATGAACTGAAAGAAATCATTCATATGATCGAGAAAGGTCAAACCAATTAGCCTTGATTATTGGAGAGCAAACAACGATATTCCAACGGATCCATTTACTTAAATCCTCCACATCATGGACGCCATTCTTATCTATTTCATCAAAGTCAATATCGCCATAGCAACCTTATATTTGTTTTACAGAATACTGCTTCACCGAGATACCTTCTTTAGAGAAAAACGCATTGCCTTCATCGTCGGCCTGATGTTTGCGCTGCTGCATCCATTCATAGACCTGTCTTCATGGATCACGAGCAACCAACCTGTAGAATTTGTCGCCCAAAGCATCAGCACGACGCTTCCGGAAATTGTTATTGATGGTTCATCCAAACAAAAAAGCCTTAGTGCGGAAGAAATGCTTTCCATCGCCTATGGCGTGATTGTTGCGCTTTTGCTGTTCCGGATACTCTGGCAGACAGGGAAAGTACTGCTGATTGCCATACGAGGGCATAAGGATATCATTGACGGATTAACCGTGATTGATATGCCTGAAGGAACTTCACCGTTCTCCTTTTTCAAGTGGGTATTCCTGAATAAAAGAGAATTTACCTCCCGTGATTTAGAGGAAATCCTACATCACGAGCGTATTCATATCAAACAATATCATTCCATTGATGTCATGTTTTCCGAACTGTTTTGTGCACTATTCTGGATCAACCCGTTTGCCTGGTTGCTAAAAAAACAGTTGCGTGAAAACCTTGAATACCTGGCTGACATGAATGTCATACACGCCGGATTCGATGTAACCGGATACCAGTATCATTTACTTCGTCTGTCCTATCAACAACCGATCAACCATATGGCCAATCATTTTAATGTCACACAATTAAAAAACAGAATTATCATGATGAACAAGAAAAAAACCTCATTGGCAGGGCTTTGCAAATATGCTCTTTCCCTTCCGCTTTTCGCCTTTCTGTTGCTTTCCGCCTATGCCTGGGGAGCCAAAACCAACTTACCGACGATCAATGAAATGGCCAGCGCTGCCGTATCATCCATCAAGGATGAACCAGTGGCTATTGACAGCGTTTCAGTAAATACAACCGAAACGAATCAGGGAAAGATCTACGAAACGGTCGAAACGATGCCGGTCTTTCCAGGCGGGGATGATGCATTGATGAAGTGCCTTTCCATGAACATCCGCTATCCGGTCGCAGCCCAAAACAAAAGTCTTCAAGGCCGGGTTGTTGTTCGCTTCATCGTTAGTAAGACAGGGCAGGTAACCAAACCTGACGTAGTCAAATCGGCCGGCATCGAACTTGATCAGGAAGCATTACGTGTCATTTCCGGTATGCCAGCATGGACCCCAGGCAAACAAAAGGGAAAGGCTGTCCCGGTTTATTACACGTTGCCCATCGTCTTTAGGCTCCAGGGCGCCAATTCGCCGGCCGCTGTTAGTACAAAGCCAGCTTCATCAAAAGAAATTAGCGTTACCGGTTATGGCGTTCAAGAAGATAAACCACTTACCGTTGTTGATGTCATGCCTACTTATCCAGGCGGAATAAACGCCTTACTGGCATTCATAACCAGCAACCTGCACTATCCAAAAACGGCCATGCAGGCTGGCATTGAAGGTCGAGTGATCATTCGTTTCGTTGTTTCCAAAACCGGAAAAGTTGAACACGTCGAAGTGATCAAAGGCCTGGAACCGTCCTGCGACAATGAAGCCGTACGAGTCATCAACCTTATGCCAAACTGGACGCCAGGGAAACAAAACGGCAAAAATGTCGCTGTTTATTACACCATACCCATCGTTTACAAACTCAAAAACGATGCTAAAAAGGATGCAACAGACGCTCTCCGTCTCAACAATACCGATAGTAAAAATCAGCTCATCATTGTAGATGATAAGCCATTCACCGGATCGCTCAGCGATATAAAACCTGATGACATTCAGGCAATAACCATCTTGAAAGATGCTGCCGCAAAAGCAGTTTACGGGGAGAAAGGTGCCAATGGTGTCATTTTGATCAAGCTAAAACATACAAAATAACCACCTTGAAACAGGTTGAATACAGTGAAAAAGATGGGTTTTCACTGTCATTATGTAGAAGGGACGGGAATGATTTCCGTTCCTTCTCTTATTCAACCCGTTTGGTAATGGAAATTCCTTGACTGCCTTCATTCACAGGACCGGCAGCAATCGGAGAAAAAAGGAGGGATCAATCCACTTATCGTTATATTTGATCTGCCAGATTCCGGCAGCAGCCGTCATTTCCTGATCAGACTGATAAATTCCTCTCTTGTCTTGGCTTGCTGAAAGACACCTGTAAAGTCAGAGGTGGTGGTAATGGAGTTCTGCTTTTCAGCTCCGCGCATCTGCATGCAAAGATGCCTGGCTTCGATAACAACCATGACACCCAAAGGATTCAGCGTTTCCTGAATACAATTTTTGATTTCAGTCGTCATACGTTCCTGCAATTGCAAACGACGGGCAAACACATCAACCACTCTGGCTATCTTGCTCAGACCGGTTATGTAATTATTTGGAATGTAGGCCACATGAGCTTTCCCATAAAAAGGCAGCATATGATGCTCGCACATGGAATAAAAGTCAATATCTTTTACAATGACCATTTGACGGTATTCTTCCTTAAACATGGCTGAACGCAGA
>Ga0183100_1001506_pt1 | contig 11591 bp, 10 predicted proteins | sample Biomet2_FD_127789 | JGI IMG/M metagenome (GOLD analysis project Ga0183100, IMG submission 127789) | Microbial communities from bioreactor (seeded with anoxic lake sediment) at LBNL, California, USA - Biofuel metagenome 2 | ecosystem: Engineered > Bioreactor > Anaerobic > Unclassified ...
CAATAAGTTTTATTGTATTTTTGCCTGATATAAAATTAAGAAACAAGAAAAGAATGCATTATAATCAACATACTTTACCTAACGGATTACGTATTATTCATAAACCTTCATTATCAAAAGTTGCATATTGCGGATTTGCTGTGAATGCCGGTACGCGTGACGAAGCAGAAGATGAGCAGGGAATGGCACATTTTGTGGAACATCTTACGTTTAAAGGAACAGAGAAACGCAAGGCGTGGCATATTCTTAACCGTATGGAGAATGTGGGTGGAGATATGAATGCATATACAAACAAAGAAGAAACGGTTATTTATTGTGCTTTCCTCACAGAACATTTTTCCCGTGCTACTGAGTTGCTTAGTGATATAGTCTTTCATTCTACTTTTCCGCAAAAGGAAATAGAAAAAGAGGTGGATGTTATTATCGACGAAATCAAATCATACGATGATACCCCTTCTGAACTTATTTTCGATGATTTTGAGGATCTTATCTTTAAGAATCATCCTCTGGGAAGAAACATATTGGGCAAACCTGAATTATTAAAGGGATTTACCACCGCCGATGCTTTAAACTTTACCTCAAGGTTTTACTTTCCTACAAATATGGTCTTTTTTGTTCTGGGAAACCTTGATTTTAAGAAAGTTGTCAGGACTGTTGAGAAGTATGTAGGTGATGTTCCTTTTACCGAATTCAAAAACCTGCGCACTCCACCGCCTGTTTATGTACCCGATCAGCTCACTGTTCCTAAAGATACTCACCAGGCACATGTAATGATTGGCGGTAGGGGGTATGATGCATATAATGACAAGCGTACGGCTCTTTATTTCCTTAACAACATACTTGGTGGCCCCGGGATGAACAGTAAGCTGAATGTTTCTCTTCGTGAGAGAAGGGCGCTGGTTTATAGCGTAGAGTCCAATCTGACTTCCTATACAGATACCGGAGTATTCTGCATTTATTTTGGTACGGATCCCGAAGATGCAGATGCTTGTCTTAGTCTCACTCATAAGGAACTAAAGCACTTGCGTGATGTTAAGATGACTTCTTCCCAGCTTAATGCAGCCAAGAAACAGCTAATTGGTCAGATAGGGGTAGCTTCAGACAATAACGAGAACAATGCGCTTGATATGGCTAAATCTTTCCTTCACTACAATAAATATGATTCATCGGAAGCTCTGTTTCAGAGAATCGAAGCATTAACAGCCGAAGGGGTACTGGAGGTGGCTAATGAGATGTTTGCGGAAGAAATGCTTTCTACCCTAATATTCCTATAAGGTTTCCTTGCCCGTTTATTCACCAATAGTTGCACAACCATTGGTGAATGGATTTTATTTATTGGAGAATAAATTTATTTACATAATAGCATGTCTTTATCATTCTTTCAAGAAAGGCTGAATTTGGTGGTTGTAGTTGTAATATTCAGATTATTAGATATCTATGTTCTTACTTTGAATTGATCATCCCCTTTCTCTAAAAACAGATTTATTGCTAGTATAAATTAGGGGGGTAACAAGGGGATACCTTCTGAAACGCCTTGGTAGTAGGAATGACAAACTTTTGCACGAGACATATAAAAGAAGTTTTCTTTAAAGTTTGTCATCACATACAGGAAAAATAAATACAAGCAAACAAAAAATCCGGATTATATTCAATCCGGATTAGCTTAGACTCACTATTTTGTCTTATTTGTTAGCATCCCGCAAAACGAGCAAACTTTCAGGACCCATATTAAACAGCAGGTCGATAATGCTCAAATTGGGCAGGAAGCCGTGACGAGCTTCGAATACCTGATAATAGGGGGAAGCAACAAAGCCTGGTTGCGATTCTTTCTTGGGATGGATAAAATCTCTGAAATCTGTTTCTTCCGGCATGAATGACTGCTTATACTCTGTTGTCCGCTCTATATTTGGATGAATATCAACCAGCTTGCATATAGTATTGCACAATGCTTCGTTGAAATCAAATAAAAACTCATATTTCTGTTCGTAGAAAGGAGCAAAATCATCTCTGTAGTATTCAAAGAAAGGACTGCTGCTGTAGCCCGATTCAATGGCTGTCCAGTGCAGATGCCGCCAGTTTCCGTGATCGGAAATGCGTATGTCTTTCATGGGACACTTTAATGTTTTCGGTTTTTCGGTAGGAATGGATAGCGTGAGCGGACCATCGGCCGAAGCTATTGTACAGCGGTTACGGTAAGTTTGCTTTATATAATTGTCGTGCTGCTCAATAAATGCTTTTTCGCAGCTGTAAAGTCTTGCATAATACTCCACAGGAGCCAGGTATGCCGAACTCAGATAAATAGTTTGTTTCATTATTGCACAGATTGAAAGAATCGTTTCCAGCGAAAGCCACTAAAGAATCCGGCCTCACTGTCTTTAGAAAACCATACAAGGGCTGCTTTCCCTATAATATGGTCTTTCGGAACAAATCCGAAAATACGTGAATCATTGATATTAATGGAGTTGTTTGACACCATCCAGTAGTAATCTTTGGTAAATACAAAAGAAGATGTCTTTTTCCCGTTTACATACAGCAAGGTGTCATTAAGAATGAAAGCTCTTTTCCCTTCATGTTGGTTGATTGCATTCTTTAAATAAGCAATGTTCCAAGGGGTTACCTTAATGTTTTTACCCACTCCGGGCACCACTAAAGTATGTATCTGGTTGCATGTATCGGGCAGAATTGATTTTATTTCCAGTCCCGGATTTTCCTGTTGCAAAAGATATATCTCGTAGCGGCTGAATCCTCTTACATATCCCTTTTTATTATATCCGATTAACTCATTCCCTTCTATATTCAGCTTTTTAATAGTTTTCTCTATTGCTGTTTCGTTTTCTTTGGGGTAAGCATAAAGTTGCTTGTGATCAGGATTAACTTCCGATTTTGGGCAAATTAATGAGTATTGAGGGCTTATCAGTAAAGTATCACCCGGCAATCCCATGCAACGGCTGATAAAGACTTCTTTTCTGTCGGCTGCAATTTGCGGGGTATATGACAAAGGATTATTGAAAATTACGATATCATTCTTACAGACAGGCTTTTCATTTACTCTGTTGTAACCGAATAATGTTATAAAAGGCATGCGTAAACCGTATGCCCATTTATTAATGATTATCTGATCGCCACGATACAAAGAATTTTCCATTCCCGATGAAGGGATATAGCAGGAGCTGAATCCAAAAAGTTGTAGGAGTAATACTCCTACAACTGCTATGGATAATGCTTTTACCCAGAATAGAAAATTCTTTATTCCCGGTTTCATTATTTTATATTGTCTACTAATTTAAATAAACGGCTCCAACGTATCTTACCACTAAACCAGCCTTTGTCTTTGTCTAATGATAACCATACCAGGATAGGTTTACCCACAATGTGATCTTCCGGAACAAATCCCCAGTAACGGGAATCGGCTGAGTTGTGACGGTTATCACCCATCATCCAGTAATAATCCATTTTGAATGTATAGGAGTTAGTTTGTTTACCGTTGATGTATATCTTACCGTTTTTCACTTCAAGCTTATTTCCCTCATAAGCACGGATTGGTCTTTCGTAAATAGGAAGATTATCCAGTGTAAGAGTAATACTTGCGCCTTTCTTTGGAATCCAGATAGGACCGTAATTGTTCCTGTTCCATTTAGTGTATAAGTTCAAAGGATAAAGTTGTCCGGTATAATCTTCCGGTTCCATCTTTATTTTTTCAATCAAACCTTTGTTTGAAAGAAGTGCCTGATAAGCCATCTTAGTCAATGGAAGGTGATATATAGGCTTTAGTTTTCCCTGAGCATCGGTTGCTGTGAATCCTTGTTTGCGCAAATCGTTATCATAATCAGTAGTCATCAAAGCCTGATCATCATGACTGATTCCAAGTTCGTTGAATAAATCTTCAGGAATCTCGGAACCGGTTGTTTGCACATAATAATTCATTTGCATGTTCTCGGGATTCTTAGACGGAACATTATTGACGTACACTTGTCCGTTTACTATCTTTAGCATATCTCCCGGAAGTCCCACGCAACGTTTCACGTAGTTTTCTCTACGGTCAACCGGACGAATTACAATCTTACCAAATTCAGCAGGATTAGACATAATCAACTTACGTCCTTCTGCATAGTAGATATCATAGGCCATCCTTTGCTGATCACGGCTCATGCTATCCATATTTACGCTTGGACAAGTTTTTTTTGCAACATCATAACAAAGAGTATAGAAGTCTGTTACCTGTTGATAGTTAATAGCAACAGTATCTCCGGCAGGGAAATTGAAGACAACAATATCATTTCTTTCCACTTTACCGAATCCAGGTGCACGCTTATATCCCCATTGCGGGAATTCAATATAAGATTTGCAGTTGAAAACTGGCATTGTATGCTGTGTTAATGGCATTGACAGGGGAGTGTTTGGTATTCTCGGACCATAACTCATCTTGCTTACAAACAAGAAATCACCAACTAATAAAGACTTTTCCAGAGAGGAAGAAGGAATCTGGTAATTCTGAAAAAAGTAGATGTTCACAAAATAAACAGCTACAAGTGCAAAAACAATTGCATCTACCCAGCTCATAATACTTCTTACAGCTTGATTTTTAGCTGTTCTCCAGAAATTCCACGGAATGAATTTGGTGATGTAAATATCAAAAATGAAAGGAACAACAATGAGTCCCCACCAGCTGCTTACCCAAATAAGGAACAATAGATACAGCGCAGTGATAACTCCGCATTTAATCCATTGTTTGCGTGTTACTTGTTTCATATTTTGTGTTTTAGAATTTGAATAAATCGTTCATTCCCAGAAGTCCTTGTTTGTTGCAAGTAAACTCGGCAGCCAGAACAGCACCAAGAGCAAAACCTTTTCTGTTTTTGGCATCGTGAGTAATGATTATGCTATCTGCTTCTGATTCGTAAGTTATTGTGTGGATTCCCGGAACCTCGCCCTCACGGATTGAATGTATTGGAAGTTCATTCTCATTCTTAGCTTCTTCCTTCACCCATCCTGATTTACGGTCAAGATTTTCCAGAATACCTTCAGCCAAAGTAATGGCAGTTCCACTTGGAGCATCAAGTTTATGAATATGATGTGTTTCGGTCATTGAAACATCATAAGTAGGAAACTGGTTCATGATTTTCGCAAGGTGTTTATTTACAGCCGAGAAAATAGCTACTCCAAGGCTAAAATTCGATGCCCAGAATAAAGTCTTTCCACCTTTGCTGCATAGATCTTTTATTTCATCTCCGTGTTCATCCATCCATCCGGTACTTCCCGAAACAACTTTTACTCCGGCATTAAAAGCCTTTATGTAGTTGCTGTATGCAACGGTAGGAGCGGTAAACTCTATGGCTACGTCAGCAGATTTAAATGCTTCAGAATTGAAATCTTCCTGATTGTTTACATCAATGATACTAACAATTTGGTGCCCACGGCCAAGAGCTATCTTTTCTATCTCTTTACCCATCTTTCCATAACCTATCAATGCGATTTTCATTTGAACCTTTCTATTTTGTTTAAAATTAGTACAATAATCATGATAATAACGTTGCAAATATAATTAATTTACAGGTAAGTTATTACATTTGCCAGATATTAACAGCTCATTAACAATGGAAAGACTATTGCATTATATTTGGAAACATAAAATTTTCCCTTTGAAACAGCTCGAAACTACTTCTGGAATGCTTGTTGAGGTTATCGATTCCGGTTTGCACAATTCAGATTCCGGACCGGATTTCTTTAATGCAAAAGTAAAAATTAACGAAACATTATGGGTGGGGAATATTGAAATTCACTCGAAGGCATCCGATTGGTTCAGGCACGGTCATGATAAAGATAAAGTTTATGATTCTGTGATTCTTCACATCGCAGATGAGGTGGATTGTGATGTATTCAGAACAAATGGAGATAAGATTCCTCAAATTAAGCTGAGTTGTCCTGATTATATTGAGAGGAATTATGAAAAACTCCATAATGCAGATGCTCTTCCTGCATGTTATGGAGTGATACCTAAAATATCAAAATTTTCAATTAATTCCTGGCTCTCAGTTCTCCAAAGTGAAAGGTTGATGCATAAAGCAGAAGCTATAAATGTTCGGTTAGATCATTCCAATGGAAATTGGGAAGATGCATTCTTTGTAACCTTGGCTCGTAATTTTGGTTTTGGTCTTAATGGAGATGCTTTTGAAAAATGGGCTGGTTTAATTCCTTTAAGAGCTGTTGATAAACACCGTGACAGCCTTTTTAAAGTGGAAGCTATTTTCTTCGGACAGGCAGGGTTACTTGAGGAATCTCTGGATGACGCTTACTATAAGAATCTGCAAAAAGAGTTTTCCTATTTGAAACACTTGTTTGAACTGCCAGTTATGGATGTTTCACTTTGGCGTTTTCTTCGTTCTCGTCCAGGAAATTTCCCTCATATCAGGATTGCTCAACTAGCTTCACTGTACTATAGAAAATGGGGCTTATTCTCACAACTGATGGAGGCTGAATCCCTGAAATCAGTCAGAGATATTCTTCAGGTTTCAACTTCTGATTATTGGGAAGAACATTATCAGTTTTATTCAAAATCGCCAAAACGGACTAAGAATCTGAGTAATTCTTCTTCTAATCTGCTGATAATAAATACCGTGATTCCTTTTCTTTATGCATATGGAAGACATCGGGCAGATGAATCTCTTTGTGAAAGGGCAAGTCATTTCCTCGAAGAATTAGGAGCGGAAGATAACTATGTAACCAGAATGTGGAATGGTGTTGGGTTAACTGTTCATAATGCAGCCGATTCTCAGGCTCTTCTTGAACTGAAAAAAGAGTATTGTGATAAGAAAAAATGTCTTTATTGTCGTATTGGTTTTGAATATCTGAAACAAGGAAAATAATTTTTTCTTAATTCATTTGCTTTGTCAATTCTTCTTATATCTTTGTGACAGTAAAATGCTTATTCGTAAATTCATAATTTAAATAAAGATGAAAAGGTGCAGCATCATTGTTTCTCTTTTATTCCTTTCTTTTTTTCTGGGATATTCATCTGTTTCAGCTGCTGCTGATAGTGAGGATTTTAGTATTTTTCTGAAGAAATTTACAACCAGTGCCTCTTTTCAATATTCACGTATCAGGTTTCCATTAAAATCAGATATAGTTCTTTCTTTAGGTGATGGCGAAGGTGAAAAGAATTTTCCATTTACCAAAAGAGAATGGCCACTTTTAGATGAAGAAGCATTTGTTGAAGAACGCGATGTGGTGGAAGGAGAGGGGACTTTTGTAGCTCATTATACAGTAAAACAACCTGCCCATGTGGAATTTGAAGCCGGATATGAAGAATCAGAACCTGATCTTAAGGTTTGCTTTGATCTGGTAAATGGTAAATGGTTTGTTACAGATTGTTATACTGGTTGGTATAATTTTAATGTTCTTGCCAATGAGTTGAATAAGACAGTGCTTGAAGTTCAGAAAGAAAACAAAGAATTTATTAAAGATCACCCGTAAAATATGTTTAAATGTTGGAGGCTGATTTGTGGGTTTACAATATTAAAGTTGTAATTTTGTACCCTTTCAGACAATCAATTAGAGTAAAATGCGACAAATTAAGGTTAGAAAATTAAACGTGGATAAAGTCTCTGTAATAGAGTTATCTGCTTTGATGGATCAGGAAAGGGTAGAGTATAATGCTATTGATACGGTGAATTGGGATACTTTTCCATATAAACCGGAGGTGAGATTTCGGATTGCGCATACTGAAAATGCCATTTTGATAAACTATAAGGTTGAAGAAGATTCATTGCGTGCGATTTATGGTGAAGATAATGGAAATGTATGGACTGATTCGTGTGTTGAATTTTTTGTGATTCCGGCGAATGATGGAGTATATTATAATATTGAATCAAATTGCATAGGTACTATCTTGATTGGAGGGGGTAAAGAAAGGTATCAGCGTGAAAGAGCTGGCGCGGAAATATTATCATCTGTTCAACGATGGTCAAGTTTAGGTGAAAATTCTTTTGAGGAACGTGAAGGAAAGTGCTCTTGGGAGTTATCATTGATTATTCCTCATCAGGCTTTCTTTAAACATTCTATTAAGTCTCTTAGTGGAACAACAATAAAAGGAAATTTTTATAAATGCGGAGATCAGTTAAAAACTCCTCATTATATTTCCTGGAACAGAATTAAAACTGAAAAACCGGACTTTCATAGACCTGAGTTCTTTGGAGAATTATGCTTTGAATAATATTTAGTATAGAGGAATAAAGGTTCTTAATTTTAATTTTGTATCTTTTATGCCAAAGTATGCTGATAAGTTTTGGATAAGATTTATTTTTGCAACATGTTAAGTTTTAAAAAATATAGAGTAAATCATACTTTCCAGGGTGTTTTTGTTGCTGGTGTTTTGGCATTGGCTATGTATTCATGTGCAAATATAGGAAATCCTAAAGGTGGTCCTATTGATGAAACTCCTCCTAAGTTTATTGGCAGTACCCCTAAAATGGGAGCGGTTAATAATCATGAGAAAAAAATAACTTTGGAATTTGATGAATTTATCAAAATAGAAAAAGCTTCTGAAAAAGTGATTGTTTCTCCTCCACAGGTTCAGGCGCCGGAGATAAAACAAAGCGGGAAGAAAATCACAGTCAATTTGCTTGACGAGTTAAAGGCAAATAAAACATATACCATTGACTTCTCAGATGCTATTGTTGATAATAACGAAGGTAATCCGTTGGGCAGTTTTACATATACTTTTTCTACCGGTGCCGCTATAGATACAATGGAAGTTTCCGGATACGTACTCGATGCTTCTAATCTTGAACCGGTTAAAGGTATACTGGTAGGACTTCATTCCAATCTGAACGATTCTGCATTCGTTAAATTACCGTTTGACAGAGTTTCCCGTACCGATAGCCGTGGACATTTTATTATCAAAGGTATTGCTGCCGGTACTTACAGAGTTTATGCCCTTCAGGATGCCAATCAAAATTTTACTTTCGACCAGAAAAGTGAAGCCATAGCTTTTTCTGCTTCAACAATTACTCCGCATTTTGAAGTCGCTACAAAACAAGATACAATTTGGAAAGATTCTATAAAGATTGATACAATCAGGACTAAAAAATATACTCACTATTTACCTGATAATGTTGTGCTTCGTTCATTCAAAGAATATTCAAAATCTCAGTATCTGATAAAGAGTGAACGACTCACTAAAAATAAATTTTCTCTTTATTTCGCTGCTCCGGCTACCTCTTTACCAAAGGTTAAGGGGCTTAATTTCGATGAGAAAAATGCTTTCTTTATTGAAAAGTCATTGAAAAACGATACAATTAACTATTGGATAAGAGATTCCTTGATTTATAAAAAGGATACTCTGAATATGAAGCTGGATTATCTTTACACAGATACTTTAGGGAAACTTGTACCAAAGACAGATACATTGAATCTTGCTGTCAAGAAACTTAAAGGTGCTTCTCTAGATGCTCCTAAAAAGAAGAAGGATGGCAAACCGGAACCCACCAAGTTCTTGCAAATGAAATCTTCTGCATCCACGACTATGGATGTTTATAGTGGCATAAGGCTTGAGTTTGAAGAACCTGTTGCAAGATATGACAGCGCAGCTATTCATCTGAAGCAGAAGGTTGATTCCGTATGGAAAGATGTTCCTTTTATATTCCGGCAAGATACATTGCATCCTTTAGCGTATGAAGTGATTGCTGACTGGGTACCCGAAAAGGAGTATTCCTTTAAAGTTGATTCTACTGCATTTCATGGAATTTACGGACTATATACAGATAAGCTTGAAGCTTCATTTAAAGTTCGTTCTCTTGATGAATATGCAACGTTATACTTAAACATTTCTGGTGTTGATTCAACAGCTTATGCTGAGTTATTGGATGGTCAGGATAAAGCTCTCAGAAGAGTAAAATTAATTGGTGGCAAAGCCAGTTTTTATTTCCTTAATCCCGGGAAATATTATGTTCGCCTGATTAATGACTCCAATGGCAATGGAATTTGGGATACAGGAGATTTTAAAAAAGGCATTCAGCCTGAAGAAGTTTTCTACTATCATCAAGAGCTTGATTTAAAGCCTCTTTGGGAAGTAGAACAAGACTGGAATGTTCGTGGTGATTCTTTGGAAAAACAAAAACTGGATTTACTTAAAAAACAAAAGCCGGATGAAGATAAGAAGAAAAAGAAGAATCAGAACAGTAAAACAAATACGGGAAACACTAAGAGCAGTTATTAAGTCTCGTTGTGCTTCTGTTTTACTTTTGTTGGCTCTCATAACAGCGAGCCCTTCTGTTTATGCGCAGTGTGAGGCGAATAATGACGCTTTCCAGTCGGGTGAACATATCATGTATGATCTTTATTTTAACTGGAAGTTTGTTTGGACAAAGGCTGGTCTTGCCAGTATGACTACAAATGCCATGCATTACGGAACAAAACCAGCTTACCGTATTAACTTGCTGGCAATAGGAAGTAAAACAGCCGATTTCTTCTTCAAGATGCGAGATACCCTTAGCTGTGTTATCGGAGATAGAATGCAGCCTTATTATTTCCGCAAAGGTTCGGAAGAGGGAGGAAAATATACTGTTGATGAAGTTTCTTTTTCTTACAAAAATGGTCTGAGCTATGTTAAGCAGAAAAGAGTAAAGAACTTTGGTGCTCCGAAAGTTTCTCAGGTAGAAGAAAGCCGTTGCATATATGATATGCTAAGTATTCTTGCTCAGGCACGTTCGTTTGATCCTACCGATTATAAAGTTGGCCAGCATATTAAATTTATGATGGCTACCGGCCTTAAAATTGAAGAACAAACACTTATCTACAGAGGAAAACAAATCACAGAAGTGCAGAATGGAGTTAAATACCGCACACTTGTTTTCTCTTTGGTTGAATATAAAAAACACAAGGAGAAGGAGATAATAACATTCTATGTTACTGATGACAAGAACCATCTTCCTGTTCGCCTTGATTTGTTTCTAAATTTTGGCTCAGCAAAAGCTTTTCTTAAGAGTGTGAGAAATTATAAGCATCCGTTAACTTCAATGGTTACAGACTAAAAGGTAATTTAGTATCCTTGCGATACATTGTTGCTTCAAAATCTGCTATTAATTCCCCGTTTTGATTGGTTATATCAACATGGTAATGGCCGGTTCGTTTATGTATAAACCTTTCGGTAGCTTCAGCAAATAAAGTATCTCCGGGGCCGCTTGTTCTGAAGAAGTTGATTGAAGATGTTAATGATAAAGCCAGATTACCATGAGAATTGGCTGCTGCGGCCAATGCTAGGTCGGCCAAGGTGAATATAGCACCTCCTTGCGTTGTATTCCCGGCATTCAGATGCTTATCTGTAACCACCATCATTGTTTTTCCGTATCCTGGTTTAATTTCCAAAAGAGTAATGCCTGCATTTGCGGCAAAACGATCATCTTTAAAAAAATCTTCATCAATCATATTCCATAAAATAAAAAGAGTGGGAAATGACATTCATTCCCCACTCTTTGGTTTATTAATCTATTTATTGAGCTTCCATTCAAAACCCTCTTTGGTGTCTTTAATCTCAAATCCCAGAGCAGTAAGTTCATTCCTTATCTTGTCTGCCGTAGCCCAGTCTTTATTGGCTT
>Ga0183100_1001508_pt1 | contig 11588 bp, 5 predicted proteins | sample Biomet2_FD_127789 | JGI IMG/M metagenome (GOLD analysis project Ga0183100, IMG submission 127789) | Microbial communities from bioreactor (seeded with anoxic lake sediment) at LBNL, California, USA - Biofuel metagenome 2 | ecosystem: Engineered > Bioreactor > Anaerobic > Unclassified ...
GTTGGGTAAAGTCTCTGTTGTCGCTGTTGCCGGACATGATGCCGGATCGGCCATTGCTGCTATTCCGGCTGAGAATGAACGGTTTGCCTACCTGAGTTCTGGTACCTGGTCACTGATGGGCATCGAAGTGAAAGATCCGATTATCAGCGACGCTTCGTTTGACATGAATTTCACCAATGAGGGTGGGGTGGACGGTACAACCCGTTTCCTGAAAAATATCACCGGGATGTGGCTGCTTGAACAATGCCGCAAGGAATGGGAAAAAGAAGGAACGACCTATTCTTATCCGATCATTGTGGAAATGGCCTCTGCCGCTGAAGGGTTCAAGTGCCTGGTTGATCCGGACGATGCTTCGTTTGCCAATCCGCACAGTATGACCAATGCGATTAAGGACTATTGTTCGGCAACCGGTCAGCATGTGCCTGTCAACCATGCTGAAGTTATCCGGTGTATCTTTGACAGTCTGGCCTTGAAATACCGGTTTGTTTTGTACAAACTGCAGCAAGTGGCTCCTTTCAAGATTGAAAAGCTGCACATTATCGGAGGTGGTTCGCAGAACAACCTGCTCAATCAGTTTACGGCCAATGCCATTGGTATGCCTGTTGTGGCGGGTCCTTCGGAGGCTACAGCTATTGGTAATATCATGATGCAGGCCAAGGCGCTTGGAGCTGTAGCTGACCTGGCAGCTATGCGCAATGTCATCAGTCATTCTGTGACGCCAGCTGTTTTTGCCCCAAAAGAGACAGACGCCTGGAACGAGGCCTTTAAAAAATATTTGACCATTGTAAAACAATAATACGTAAAACCTCTTTGTCTGTGTGAGTGGCTGGCTTGGGGGTTTGCATAGATCAACAACTTTAATCGTTAAATTATCATGGTAAAAAAATTAACAGTGCAGAGTGCCTATGAATTGGCCAAAGAACGTTATGCAGCCATCGGTGTGAATACCGACACAGTGTTGGACCAATTACAAAAGATTTCCCTGTCGTTGCATTGCTGGCAGGCAGATGACGTGACCGGCTTTGAAAATCCGAATGCTACGTTGAGCGGAGGTATTCAGGCTACAGGTAATTATCCGGGTAAAGCCCGCAATATGGAAGAGCTGCGTGCCGATATCATCAAGGCTGCCTCCTTGGTGCCTGGTCAACACCGGTTAAATCTTCATGCCATTTACGGAGATTTTGGGGGCAAATTCGTAGATCGGGATCAGATTGAACCGAAACATTTTGAAAGTTGGATGAAGTGGGCCAAAGAAAACGGGTTCAAACTGGATTTCAATTCCACTTCATTTTCTCATCCGAAATCCGGAGAATTGACGTTGGGTAATCCTGATCCTGACATCCGTAACTTCTGGATCGAACACACCAAACGTTGCCGTGCCATTGCTGAGGCGATGGGTAAATACCAGGGCTCCCCTTGTGTGATGAACCTTTGGATCCATGATGGTTCGAAAGACCAGACGGTCAACCGGATGAAATACCGTGAATTGTTGAAGGATTCGCTGGATCAGATTTTTGCCATCAAGTATGATCACATGAAAGATTGCATCGAGGCCAAATTGTTTGGTATCGGAGCTGAAAGCTATACGGTTGGTTCCTATGATTTCTATTTGGCCTATGGTGTAAAGAACAATAAGATCGTGACCTTGGATACCGGCCACTTCCATCTGACGGAAAGCATTGCCGACAAGATTTCGTCGTTGCTGCTGTTTACGCCTGAAATCATGCTGCACGTGAGTCGTCCGGTTCGCTGGGACTCCGACCACGTTACCATCATGAACGACGATACGCTGGATCTGGCTAAGGAAATAGTCCGTTGCAATGCGCTCGACCGTGTGAACATCGGTTTGGATTATTTCGATGCCTCCATCAACCGTATCGGGGCTTACGTAATCGGTAGCCGTGCTACTCAGAAATGTTTCCTGCAGGCGTTATTAGAGCCGCTGTCTCTGTTGCGTGATTATGAGGCCAAGGGTCAGTATTTCCAACGCCTGGCTATGCTGGAAGAAGACAAAGCATTGCCTTGGAACGCTGTTTGGGATATGTTCTGCCTGAAGAACAATGTGCCTGTCGGTGAAGATTTCATTGCTGACATTGAACAATATGAAGCTGACGTAACGTCGAAACGTTAATCCTACCGTCGATGAATACAGTTCTCGGTTTACTGATCATTGCCATCGGCAGTTTCGGACAATCCAGTTCGTATGTGCCCATCAAGAAAGTGAAAAACTGGTCGTGGGAAACATTTTGGCTGACTCAAGGTGTTTTTGCCTGGTTGGTTTTCCCGTTGCTGGGCGCTTTGTTGGCCGTACCTGAAGGCTCATCCTTGTGGAGCATACTTGGTACAGATTCGGCGGCTGCCCTGAAAGCCTTGTTTTATGGCGTACTATGGGGTGTCGGCGGTTTGACGTTTGGCCTTTCCATGCGTTACCTGGGGGTAGCGCTGGGGCAGTCCATCGCATTGGGTACTTGCTCTGCATTTGGAACCATTATCCCGGCCATTTTCTTTGACAAACAGGATGTACTGCATGGCCCTGGCCTGATTTTGCTCATCGGCGTTTGCATTACCCTGGCCGGTATTTCCGTCATAGGTTTTGCCGGTAGTCTCCGTTCAAAAAACATGACGGAAGAGCAGAAAAAGGCAGCCGTTAAGGATTATGCGTTGACCAAAGGGCTTTTGGTTGCTTTGCTGGCTGGTGTGATGAGTGCCTGCTTTGCTCTGGGACTTGGCGCCGGCCAACCGATCGCTGATGATGTCAAGGTGCTTGGTGCCAGCGAGTTGTTCGCTACGTTACCGGCAACTTTGATGGTCACATTGGGCGGATTTCTGACCAACGCGATCTATTGTCTGTATCAGAACTACAAGAACAAGACATTCAAGGATTATACCAAAACACCAGGGAATGTTTGGGTGAATAACCTCTCGTTCTGCGCATTGGCTGGTATTCTCTGGTATTCACAATTTTTCGGATTGGCTATGGGCAAAAGCTTTCTGGCTGATAATGCCATCATGCTTGCCTTCTCCTGGTCTATTCTGATGGCCCTGAATGTGACGTTCAGTAATGTCTGGGGTATTGTGTTGAAAGAATGGAAAGGTTGCTCAGCCAAGACCCTCGGTATTTTGATGGGCGGTTTGCTCATCCTAATATTTTCGGTGTTCTTCCCGAACTTGTTTTAAGTTTTCGCGTATAGAGGATTTTTAACTTGCATATTTTGAATTGTTTGAGTTAACTATCCAACATAAATCCAACGAAAGAGGGAGTGTTTCAATCGGTTGAAACGCTCCCTCTTTTAGGTTTATTGGAAGATTTGGCTATTTTTGCAATAAGTATTTTTTTGCAACAGTTTGGTTGATCGATAACCTTTTAACGGACGATTTCATGAATAAGACCGCTTTTATTGTCTTCCTGGTTCTGTTAACCTTTCAGACTGGCACAGTTCAGCCGGCTGAGCACAAAACGGCAGTAACACCTTTAAAAACGGATACCTGGGTGTCTGACAACGGTAACGGGACATTTACCAACCCGTTGTTCTATGATGAATTTTCAGATCCGGATCTCATCCGGGTGGGGGACGATTATTATCTGACCGGAACGACCATGCACACGATGCCTGGCTTGCCTATTCTGCATTCGAAGGATCTGGTGAACTGGGATTTTGTTTGCTATGCATCCGATAAACTGGATTTCGGACCGGAATTCCGCCTGGAAAACGGACGGTCCATTTATGGCCAGGGCATCTGGGCGCCATCATTTCGTTATCATAATGGCACCTATTATATATTCACTAATGTCAACGGCAGGCATACGCAAGTGTATACGGCTTCCAATCCGGCCGGGCCGTGGACGCACAACGTCATGAACGTCTCCTTGCATGATTTGTCCGTCTTATTTGATGATGATGGAAAAGTGTATGTCGTATGGGGTTACAATGAATTGAAAATGGCTGAATTGAATGCCTCGCTGACCGACCTTGTTCCTGGAACGGAACGTGTGATTATCCCGGCTGGCAGTGGTGCCGGAGAGGGGTGTCATCTTTATAAAATCAATGGGAAGTATTATATTACCAGTACCAATTATGATCCTCTTTGTTACCAGGTTTGCTGTCGGGCTGACAATCCATGGGGACCTTATGAGGTGACCGTGATCAGCGCGAAGGAAAACCTGGGCATCGGGACGAATTACCGGCTGTCAAATGCCGATCGTAACAACCCGTTTGACGTGATTCCTCTCAAGGAAAATTTTGTCGGTTCCGTGACCCTTCATCAGGGTGGCGTCGTTCAGACAAAGTCTGGCGAATGGTGGGCCTTTTCGATGATGGATCACAATGCCGTTGGGCGTCTGTTGTGCCTGTCTCCTGTTACCTGGAAAAACGGTTGGCCCTATTTGGGGCTGGAAGGCAACTTGACGCGTTCCCCTCGTACCTGGGTGAAACCAAATACCGGTGTGGAGTCTGTCCCGCATGCACCGTACGAACGGTCGGATGATTTCTCCGGCAAATCGCTTAAGCCTGTCTGGCAATGGAACCACGTGCCGGTTGACGGCAAGTGGTCGTTGACAGAACGGAAAGGATACCTGCGGTTGAAAGCGTTACCTTCGAAGGATTTCTGGCAGGCCCGGAATTCATTGACACAACGGGCTGTCGGACCGGTTTCCGTTCCAACGGCCGAACTGGATGTCAGGAATCTGAAAGAGGGCGATGTGGCCGGATTGGCGTTGTTGAATTATCCGTATGTCTGGATTGGAGTCGCAAGGACCGGCAATGGTCTGGAACTTCAGTGGTATGACCAACGAACTGACAAGTGGCAGAAACAACCGCTGCAGGCTTTTACTATTTGGCTGAGGGCTTGTTGTGACTTTGATTCGGATAACGCCTCTTTCAGTTTCAGCACGGACGGTCATGCTTTTACCTCTTTTGGAGAGGAGGCCAGGCTGATTTATCAACTGAGGACATTCCAGGGAATCCGCTATGCCTTGTTTAATTATAATACCAATGGGGGTGAAGGAGGCTATGCTGACTTCAACAGCTTTGTATCTGAAGAACCGCGCTGCAAAGGCTTGACGAAACCAATTCCTTACGGGAAGGTTATTACGTTGACCAGCCTGGCTGACGGCACAGTCCTGGCCGGTTGGCGGAATTTCCTGCGGCCGGTAGCGGCTACTGATGGCCGTGATGACAATAAGGCTTTTAAATTCAAAGTGTTAGATAGAGGAAACGGGCGCATTGCTCTTCAATCGGTGGCCGACAGTGGTTTCGTGACAGTTGTTGGACTTGGTGGCATGGCCGAAGTCCGGATTTTTCAAGAAGACCAGGGTGAAGCCTCGACGTTTCAATGGGAGGATATGTTACGCGGGGATTTGATGCTGATGTCGCTTAAGACGCACCGGTATCTGTTCGTCGATCCTGAAGCGAAAAGTTTGTGCTCTGCTGATGCACCTGGCACCAGACCGGATAGAAAAGACGGATCTTGTTTTACATGGAAACCGGCTGAAGAATAATGCCGGTTTCCGGGAAGATTGGATGCCGTCACTGGCTGGTGGATAACACTCGTATCCGGGTCGTTTTGATGGCCGAAATAGGCTGCTTGGCCTCAATATGAAGTCATTTCTTCAAAATTATGTTGCGAAACATGTTTTTTGGAATTCTGAATAACTATCAGAAAATAAGCATGATACATGATATTTTTTGCAACTTTGAACAGGGTGAATCGTTTTTTTATTGTTGTAAGTGTTTTTTTTACACTTTTTTTTTGGAAGTCTGAAAAAAAGTCTATCTTTACGACGATTTGATGCCATAATTGTGGCAAAATTTCGACATGTTGCAGGATTGTTTTATTGAGACTTTGAAATCTAAATTAAAAGCTGAATCATTGAAGAAACACACAATGAATCGTTGTCATAGCTTTTTCTTTTATGCACCTAATTCTAATGCAGGCTCTGCGAGTTTCCCTTTTTCAGATTTCATAGTTCTTTAATGATTTTATTAGGCAGATGCCCGTCAGGAAGTTTGCCTAGTCATAATAAACTGACGTAAGTCGTTTATAAAGTGATTATTGTAACTACACAATATGTTTGAAGGATCAATTATTAACCAAAATTAAAAGTAACATGAAAAAGAAACTGTACTTTTTTCTAATGGCTGCTTTTCTGGCTACATCTGCAGCGTTTGCTGTGGATACAACGAGTGGCCTGAAAGTGCATTACACGTTTGATGACGTTACTACTGACGGGATTGTACCGGATCATTCCGGGAACAATCTGCAAGGTCAGTTTAAAGGGTCAGCTGCCATTGGACAGGGATATGGAACTACCGGCAGTGCTGTCAGCCTGACAAACGTAGCAGACTATGTCCAACTGCCAAATGACATTAATTCGGGTGTAACGGACTTTACCTTTGCAGCCTGGATCAATCTGAACAGCCTGCAGTATTGGGGCCGTGTATTTGATATCGGTAACGGCGCCGATGTCAACTGCTTCCTTGCTCCAACTGACGGGCATATGAAGTTTGTACTCAAACAGGACGCTACGCTTGGTGAACAAGCTGTCACAGCAGGTACAGCCGTCACTGCGGGTAAATGGGCTCATGTTGCCATATCCTGCCATTATGATGAAACGACTGGAATCGGTACAGCCATTATCTATATCAATGGCTCCAAAGCCGGTACCAACGATGCTATCACCGGAACGCTGAATGGCATGGGTACGACGCCGCTGAATTACCTCGGCAAATCGCAGTACGATGACCCGACCATTGACGGACGAATCGACGATTTCCGCTTTTATGCAAGAGCCTTGTCGGCAAATGACATCATGACGTTGGTTGGCTATCCGGAAGAACTGATCAACCAATACGAGGCATTGAGCCTTGGCGATACGCTGGCTTCTGTCAAGGGAAACATTACATTGCCTTTGACAATGGGTTCCAACGGTGTAACTGTATCCTGGGCAACCAGTGATTCTGCTGTTATTACAAAAACGGGTGTCGTTACTCGTCCTGAATACTTCAAGGCTGCGGCTAAACTGACTGCAACGCTGACCTATATTGTAAATAAGGATACCTCAAGTATTGTCAAGACCTTTGATATCTTTGTTGCGCCGCTTCGTGATGCCAGTGAAACGGTGGCTATCTGGAATTTCACCGATGACAAACTCGGAAAAGATGCAGATGGTAACACGACGGTTGGCGACGAATCCGACAATGCCTTTGTCGGAACCTGTAAAGATGGCGCTTCGGTTGTCACCATTGGTGATACCAAACAATTCAATGTCCTGGCGATCGGAACATCCGGGCAATATTTCGATTTCGGTACAAAAATCGGTGAAGCTGTCTATGGGCTGACTGATTATACTGTAAGTATATTTTATCGGAAGGATGCTTCTGACGGCGCTACTCAATTTACAGGAAACGGGCAACAATTATACGGTTTCTCCAACTCCTTGAACCTTTCATCTGAGGCTATTGGTGCTATGTATTTCGAACCGCTCAGAGGCCGTCATGTATGTACACCTGACAACTATGGCAGTGAAGGTTCAAACTATGTCGGTGTTGGTGAAGGGGCCACGCCGCTTGGTACCTGGCACAACATCACTTACACTCAGACAAATAATAAAGGGGTACTTTACATCGATGGTGTCGCTTCTGCCAATGCGACCATGCCTAATCCTGCCGTTGCTTTGAAACAGGCCGGTAGAAAAGGAACACTGTATAACAGCATCGGTCGTCCGTTCTATGCAGCTGATCCATGGCTGACCAATACCCTTATTTATGGATTCAAAATGTATGCTGTCGGTCTAACCGCCGATGACCTTAATGAGGTATTGGCTATTACGAACACGATCGGTGATCTTGATTTGGCGTTCAATTCTACCAAATACGATGTGAAGTTGTATGTCGCTTTGAAATCTTTACTGGAAACGGCGAAGGATTCAGCAAAATCCAACTATACGCCGGCCATGGCTGATTTCAATAGTGCTATTGCTACCGCTCAGGCTGCATTTGACGGCAAAACTCCGACTCAGGAAGGCAATGATGCCTTGACCGCTGCTATCAAGGCTTATGCTACAGCCATCGCTCCCTGGTATGAAATGGCTAGCTTGCTGAAAACCACTGACGCTTATGTTGCACAAAACCTGCCTGGCCTCGACGCATTCAAGGTAGCTATTGCTGCAGCTCAGGCTAAATACAATGAACCGAATGTAACTGTAACTGAAATCAATGCACTGAAAGATGCTATTAAAGCTTACAAACTGACTGAACCGGCTTCTGCTTCTAAACCGGCAGATTACACGTGGGCTATAACCAATCCAAGCTTTGAACAAGGCACTGGTGGTACACTGGATCCTACCAGCTATCGTGACGGCAGTGAGACAGGAAATGGCAATTACAGCTATCCGAAAGGATGGACTGTTTATCTGAACCATTCAGGCCAATGCAATTCCGCCTTTATTTCCGATGGTCCGTCTGATGGTGTTAAATGCTTCGAAACATGGGCTGCTACCATCAATGAATTTGATGTCTATCAAACTGTTGACCTGGCTGCCGGTTACTATGTACTATCCGGTCAGGTTCGTACGAACGCTGCTGCACCTTATACCCAGAATGTGTATGCCTGCACAGCTAAACCTGATGATAAGACGTACAGATCATCTACCTTGGTTGACTCACTTGTTATTACCGGAGACGGTTGGAACAGCTTGAAAAACTGGCAGACACTGTATTGCTCGTTCTACGCGCCTGGCGGTAAAGTTAGAATCGGATTCAACGCCAAAGGATTCCAGCAATTCGATAACATGAGACTGGCTTACTATGGTAGTGACAAACCTGCCCAAGTTGGTTTTACAGCCAAAATCGCCAATGCCGGATTTGAAGAAGGTGCGACGACCACTCAGGGTGCCGGTGTGGATACAGCTTCTGTTATTGGTTTGAACTTTGCAAAGGGTAACTACTATGCTCCGATCGGTTGGAATGCATATGCCAAATTGGATACAGCTAAACTTGGCTGGTGCAACATGGGTAGCATTTCCGGAACTATGCAGGAAGGCACCAAAGGTTTTGAAATGTGGAGCGATGCCATCCAGGCATTCAGACTCGATCAGACGATTACGGCTCCGGCTACCGGTCACTTTACGTTGACAGCTGCTGTCCGTTGCGACGAAAGTGCTCCGAGTAAAGTTGATCCAACCAATAGATATGATGCTCACCTGTTTGCCAAAGTCGGCAATTTCGCTCAAAAGACGTCAGCGATGTTCGGTAAAGGCGATACTTCGTATGTTTGGTTAGATAGCTGGAATTCACTAGCTGCCTGGCAGACACTGACACTTGATTTCGATGCTGAAATCGGTGAAACTATAAACCTTGGTATTGCTTCGACCAGCTTTATGCAGATTGATAACTTTATCTTGAACTATACGCCTGTTCCTGAAGGAAATACGACGGTAGGCAACAAGAAAGTGACGACCCCTTCTCTTGTCATCTATCCGAATCCGGTCAGCAGCATTCTCAACATCAAGGGACTTGATGTACTGTCTACGATAAGGGTTTATAACGCCATTGGTCAGAAATTGGCTGAAAGAGTTGCGTTGACTGACAATGTCAGCATCGATGTTGCTAATTATGCACAAGGTGTTTATATGGTACGTATTGAATCAAACGGAAAAGCTGTTACCAGCAAGTTTGTCAAGAAATAACGCTTTATCATTCTCTATGGAAAAGGCCCCGAAGTTCTTTCGGGGCTTTTTTTTTGCGGTGTGCCGGCAGATTTATTGGCTCCTGTTTTCATTTTATTACCTTTGTGTTGATATGCTGCAATAGTAGATACACATGAAAAAACATGCTGTTTTGTTGCTGGCCTGTTTGGCCGCGTTTCCGATGCTGGCAAAACAAACGGGTGATACCACGTTTTTGCTGACGACGACAAGATCAATGTACGGATTGTCTGCGGTTGAATTGTATGATGGCTATTTATCCGACTTGCCTTATAATGGCTTGAGTTTTAATTACCACAACGACCAAGGCAGGTACTTGTCGGTTGATGTAACCGAGGTTTCGTTGCATGACTATTATGATGTATCCATAGGAGCGACGGCCAATGAACCTCAAACCGCCATGATTTCCTATCTTGGATTTGACTACAAATGGGGTGCATTATACAATTTTAAGCCATTGAGTGATTTTAAATTCGCTGCCGGGACGCTGATCGGGGCAAACAGTACGTTCAAATACAACAACCGGAATGTCAATAATCCGTTTAATATGGATCTGGCTTGCAATTTGTACTTGGCTGGCTCAGTAACCTATGATGTGCCTGTTCTTGGCAGGGTCTTCCGGATGAAAGCGGACGTGCGTACCCCTGTGATCGGCTGCTTTTTTACACCGATGCGAGGCGAATCTTATTATGAACTGTTTTCATTGGGCAATTATGATGATGCGTTTCATTTCAGTTCTCTTCACAATAAAAACGGTATAGAGGTGATGTATCTGTTGGATGTTCCGTTAAACCATACGACACTCAGTTTTGGGATTAAAGCCAGTAACACGAAGTATGCAGCCAATGATATGATATTTAAACAAAATGAGTTGTCCTTGTTGGTTGGATTGACCTACGACACGCATATCTTTTCAGGTTTCAGACAGTTGGCTCCGTCGAATTTTATCAAACAGGATCGTTGATTTATGCTTAGTATGAGTGCGAAAAAGACGCTTATTCATCCATTGATGGCTATGAAGAAACACCTTCTATTTATACTGGTTGCCATTACCGGACTGACTTCATGTGTTGAAGAGCCGAAACTATATCAAGATACCTATGAAGGTAACTTCCAAGCTCTCTGGAAACTAATCGATACCAGGTATTGTTTTCTGGATTACAAACAAATCAACTGGGATTCCATCTATGTGGTCTATCATGCCCACCTGGATGTTGTGCACGATGATTTGGCATTTTTTGACTTGATGGCCAATATGCTGAACGAACTTAAGGACGGACACGTGAATCTGTATTCGGGTTTTGACATCAGTCGGTACTGGAAATGGTATACCGATTATCCGTCCAATTTCAACGATTCACTGATCCATTCAGACCGTTATCTGGGTGAGCATTATAGGATTGCTTCCGGCATTGATTATGCGATTATTGACGGAGGCGATATCGGATACATGTATTATAGTAGTTTCAGTAATGGCTTCAGCGATTCCAATATTAAGTTCATTTTCGACTATTTCAAGAATTGCAAGGGCTTGATCATTGATATAAGGGATAACGGTGGAGGGTCTGTGGATTATGCAGAGAAACTGGCTTCGTATTTTTTTGATAAAAAGACGTTGACAGGGTATATCAGCCATAAGACAGGCGACGGTCATGCGGATTTTTCCGATCCGATACCGGTGTACACGACTCCGGATGATTCATTGATCTGGAAGAAGCCCGTTGCCGTATTGACCAACCGGTTGGCCTACAGTGCCACCAACTTGTTTGTTTGCCGGATGAAAGAAGCACCCCGGGCCATCATTGTCGGTGACCGGACTGGCGGTGGTGGCGGATTACCTTTGTCGAACGAGCTGCCCAACGGCTGGGTGGTCCGGTTTTCTGCC
>Ga0183100_1001510_pt1 | contig 11569 bp, 6 predicted proteins | sample Biomet2_FD_127789 | JGI IMG/M metagenome (GOLD analysis project Ga0183100, IMG submission 127789) | Microbial communities from bioreactor (seeded with anoxic lake sediment) at LBNL, California, USA - Biofuel metagenome 2 | ecosystem: Engineered > Bioreactor > Anaerobic > Unclassified ...
CTTCTAAAAGTAATAAGATTATGAGTATGTTCTGTTTTCAATGTCAGGAAGCTTCAAAAGGTACCGGATGTATCTTGAGCGGTGTTTGTGGAAAAACTCCCGAAGTAGCTAATATGCAAGACCTTCTTTTATTTGTAGTACGCGGAGTTGCGGTTTACAATCAGGAATTGCGCAAGATTGGCTCCCCTTCTTCTGAAGCTGATAGGTTTGTATTCGACGGATTGTTTATGACCATTACTAATGCAAACTTCGACAAGCAGGCTATTATAGAAAAAATAAAGAGCGGACTTGCTTTAAAGAAAGAACTAGCTAAGCAGGTTTCTCTTCCAAATCCTCCGGATGAATGCACATGGAATGGTAGCGAAAGTGAATTCGAAGAAAAGTCTAAAACTGTTGGTGTACTTCGTACTCAGGATGAAGATATCCGTTCTCTGAAAGAACTTGTTCATTATGGTATTAAAGGTATGGCTGCTTACGTGGAACACGCATGGAATCTGGACAATGAAAATGCAGATCTATTTGCATTCATGCAACACGCTCTTGCAGAAATCACAAGAAATGACATCACAGTCAATGAACTTATCTCATTAACTCTGGAAACTGGAAAGTATGGTGTTAGTGCTATGGCACAACTTGATGCTGCCAACACCGGTCACTATGGAAATCCTGAGTTGTCAGAAGTAAACATCGGCGTAGGCAAGAATCCTGGAATCTTAATCAGCGGACACGATCTCAAAGATCTTGAAGAACTTCTGCAACAGACTGAAGGAACAGGCGTTGATGTGTACACTCACAGCGAAATGCTTCCTGCACACTACTATCCTGAATTGAAGAAATACAAGCACCTTGTAGGTAACTATGGCAATGCATGGTGGAAACAAAAAGAAGAATTTGAAACATTCAACGGTCCAGTGCTCTTTACAACCAACTGTATCGTTCCTCCTACTAAGAACGCTACATACAAAGACCGTATCTATACAACAGGAGCCAGCGGTCTTGAAGGAGCCACTCACATTCCGGCACGTGTTAATGGTCAGCCAAAAGATTTCTCTGCTATTATAGCACACGCTAAAACCTGTCAGCCACCTACAGAGATTGAGAGTGGAAAGATTGTGGGCGGATTTGCACACGCTCAGGTTCTGGCTTTGGCAGATAAAGTTGTGGATGCCGTTAAGAGCGGAGCTATCAGTAAATTCTTTGTAATGGCAGGTTGCGACGGAAGAATGAAGAGCCGCAGCTATTACACTGAGTTTGCAGAGAAATTACCTAAAGATACAGTGATCCTTACTGCCGGCTGTGCCAAGTATCGTTATAACAAACTTCCTCTTGGAGACATCAACGGAATTCCTCGCGTACTCGATGCCGGACAATGTAACGACAGTTACTCACTAGCTGTAATCGCAATGAAGCTGAAAGAAGTATTTGAACTTGAAGATATAAACGATCTTCCTATCATCTACAACATCGCATGGTACGAACAAAAGGCAGTTATCGTATTACTTGCACTGCTTCATCTGGGAGTGAAAAAGATTCACCTTGGTCCTACTCTTCCTGCATTCCTTTCACCAAACGTAACAAATGTTTTGGTAGAAAACTTCGGAATTGGTGGAATAAGCACTGCTGATGAAGACATAGCAGCATTCCTTGCATAAAGATTCTTTTTCATTATATAAAACAATTTTATCCCTAACCATTCCTTTATTATATCCCGGTGCTTTTTAAAGTATCGGGATATTGTTTATCACCCTATTTATTTACCTTTGCACAAATTAAAACAGAAAAAGATGTTTGCAGAAATAAGAAGAAAAGAGAGGGAAATGAATCCCCTACAGGCAAAAGAAGTTCTTGAAAGCGGATCATACGGTATTTTATCTATGTGTGGACAGAATAATTACGGATATGGTGTGCCACTCAATTATGTTGTTGAAGAAAGCCATATTTATTTCCATTGTGCCACAGATGGTGAAAAGCTTCGTAGTCTGGCAGAAAATAATAAAGTTAGCTTTTGCGTAGTTCAGAATGCCGAGGTCATTGCCGAGAAATTCACTACAAATTATAAAAGTAGCATGGCATTTGGCAAAGCAAACATTGTAAACTCGGAAGAAGAAATACGTCACGCAATGACACTAATATTAAAAAAATACTCTCCAGAGCATATGGAAACAGGGGAAAAATATATCAATCAGGCAATTAGCCGAATTAAGGTGATAAGGATAGATATAGAACATCTATCGGGTAAAATACATTGAATTTCCTCTTCCCGTTAATTTACCCTAAAACTTATTCTTTTATTTCTTTATAAAGGCTCCGCTGCTTACATTTGCACAAAAACCAATCATTTGTGCAATTAAGTTTATGAAACAACAAGACTGCTTTATAAAATATATAGAACAAAGCATCATCAATAATTGGGATTCAAACGCCCTGACAGACTATAACGGAGAAACTTTTCAATATAAAGACGTAGCAAGAAAAATAGCAAAGATTCACCTTCTTTTCGAAGAAGCCGGCATAAAAAAGGGAGATAAAGTTGCCGTATGCGGCAGAAACAGTTCTTTCTGGGCGGTAGCCGTACTGGCTACAATTACTTATGGAGGTGTAGCTGTGCCTGTTCTTCACGAATTCAAGGCTGACAATATACACAATATAGTTAATCATTCCGAAGCCCGCTTCATGTTTGTGGGCGATCAGGTATGGGAGAATCTTAATGAAGAGCTTATGCCCAATCTGGAAGGCATTATTGTGCTCAATACATTTGATCTTGTTATTTCACGTTCTGAGAAGTTAAGTTATGCGCACGAGCATCTTAATGCTCTTTACGGCAAAAAGTATCCGTGCAATTTCCGTCCGCACGATATCTCTTACCGAAAAGATAAACCCGAAGAGCTGGCTGTGATCAATTATACCTCTGGAACAACCGGTTTTTCCAAAGGGGTGATGCTACCTTACCGCAGTCTTACATCAAACGTGGAATATTGCTGGGAGAAGCACCCTATTGGTCCAGGAGATAATTTGGTAGGTATTTTGCCTATGGGACATATTTTCGGGATGGTATATGATTTTCTTTATGGAATATGTGCCGGAGCACATGTGTATTACCTTACCCGTATGCCTTCACCAAAGATTATTGCACAATCATTCTCAGAAATCAAGCCAAAGCTGATTTCATGCGTGCCACTTATTGTAGAAAAGATTATAAAGAAAAATATCCTTCCAAGATTTGATAAAAGAGTAAACAAAATCCTACTTCAGGTACCTATCGTAAATGAGAAGTTAAAAGCGTCCATCAGACAGGAAGCCATGAATGCCTTTGGCGGTAACTTCAGCGAAATTATCATTGGCGGTGCACCTCTTAACGGTGGGATCGAATCTTTCCTGAGAACTATTAATTTCCCATACACCATTGCCTATGGTATGACGGAGTGTGGACCAATTATTGCTTCCAGCCATTGGTCGGATTTAAAGCATAAATGCTGCGGAAAAGCTGCTTCACGTATGGAAGTTGCCGTTGCATCAGATGATCCGGAAAGTGTGCCTGGCGAACTTATCTGCAAAGGTGAGAATATGATGCTTGGTTATTACAAGAATGAAGAGGCTACAAGAGGAGTTATCGACGAGAAAGGATGGTTGCACACAGGCGATATGGCTGTAATGGATAGCGAAGGAAATATCAGTATTAAGGGACGTTGCAAGAATCTTCTTATGAATGCTTCTGGCCAGAATATTTATCCTGAAGAAATTGAATCAGTACTTAATAACCTACCGTATGTATCCGAATCAATTATCGTGATGCAAAATGATAAACTGGTGGCACTTATTTATCCCGATTACGATGACGCTTTCGCCAATGGGCTCAGCAACGAGGACGTTGAAAAGGCAATGGAAAGTAACCGCATATTGCTGAATCAACAATTACCGGGATATTCTCAGATTGCCAAAGTAAAGCTGCATCCTGAGGAGTTTGAAAAAACAGCAAAAAAGAGTATCAAACGATTCATGTACCAGGATATTCAGGAGTAAACCGTAATTAAAACAACCAATAAAAGAACTTTTCAGAGTTTAGAGAAGTATACTTTACATCCCGAAGGGCTTTAATGAGACAGGCAGAGGTCGAGTTAAAGTCCTTCTTCTTTTTTATCTTAATATCTATCAGTTATTTAGCATAACATACTATTCTTTTTTTATATTCGTTGTTCTGTTTTCAAAGAGGATACAATTTATTTCTGTAGATTTGCACAAATAAAAACATTTACAATGAGTGTTTCACCAGAACTACTAGTATATAAAGCTTCTGCCGGATCGGGAAAAACATTTACCCTGGCGGTGGAATATATAAAACTGCTGATACAAAACCCACGGGCTTATCAGCAGATTCTTGCAGTTACATTTACCAATAAGGCTACGGCCGAGATGAAAGAGCGTATCCTTAGTCAGCTTTACGGCATCTGGACAGAGGATAAAGACTCTGCTCCTTACCTTGAGAAAGTGTGCAGCGAGCTGAATCTGTCCGAAGCGGAAGTAAGAAAAGCGGCAGGTATTGCACTGAATTACATGATTCATGATTACAGCCGATTCAGAGTAGAGACAATAGACTCATTCTTCCAGTCGGTCATGCGCAATCTGGCAAGAGAACTTGAACTAAGCCCGAACCTTAACATTGAGCTGAATAATCAGGAAGTACTGAGCGATGCGGTCGATTCGATGATTGAAAAGCTTAAACCAACTTCGGAAGTGTTGGCATGGCTACTCGATTATATTGATGAACGCATAAAAGATGATAAACGCTGGAATGTATCGGGCGAAGTGAAGAACTTCGGACGGAATATTTTCGACGAAGAATATATTGAAAAAGGGAAAGATCTTCGTGAAAAGCTGAAAGATCCGAACTATATAAAGAATTATAAAAAGGAGCTGCAAGCCATACAAGAGGATGTCCTTGAACAGATGAAGGGTTTTGCCGATCAGTTTAACGGAATACTGGAGACTAACGGACTTACGCCCATTGATCTGAAGGGTGGAAGCAGAGGGATTGGCAGTTACTTCAACAAGATTTATAACGGTATATTGAGCGATGATGTGCGTAATGTCACTCTTGAAAACTGTCTGGCTAACGAAAATAACTGGGCAACCAAGACTTCACCAAACAAAAACCTAATTATCGAGCTGGCTTACGAGGAGCTTATGCCTTTATTGCATACGGCAGAAGAGTATAGGGTAAAGAACAATACCATTGTAAACTCTTGCCGTCTCTCCCTGCAACATATAAACAAAGTGAGGCTTCTGGCAAATATTGACGAAGAGGTGCGTGTTCTGAACAAGGAGAATAACCGTTTCCTGCTGTCGGATACCAACGCATTGCTTCACCGACTGGTGCAGGACGGCGATTCATCGTTCGTTTTCGAGAAGATCGGGACAAGCATACGCAATGTGATGATTGATGAATTCCAGGATACTTCGCGAATGCAGTGGGATAACTTCAAACTTCTCTTGCTGGAAGGTTTGTCTCAGGGAGCAGACAGTCTCATTGTGGGCGATGTTAAGCAATCCATTTACCGCTGGCGTAACGGCGACTGGGGTATTCTGAACGGATTACGCGATAATATGGATAATTTCCCGGTTAGGGTAAAGACACTGACCACCAATCGCCGCAGTGAAGCGAACATTATCCGGTTCAATAATAGCCTGTTTACCGCAGCATGTAAGTATCTGTGTGATGTTTATTGGGAGGAGCTTAACGAAGAATGCTTCAGTCTGAAGGATGCATACAGCGATGTTAATCAGGAATCACCCAAGAAAGAAGATAAGGGCTACGTAAAAATCTCATTCCTTGCCGGTGATGATAAAGATACTCCACCGGAAGAAAGAAAGGATTACGTGCAATATACCATGGAATCTCTTGCCGAAGAGGTAAATGACCTCATAGAGCAGGGAGTGAAACTAAATGATATTACCATCCTTGTGCGCAAGAACAAGACTATCCCTCAGATAGCAAGCTTCTTTGAGGAGAATCTCCCCTATCGCATAGTGTCCGATGAGGCTTTCCGTCTGGATGCTTCACTGGCTATATGCATGATACTTGATGCGCTGCGCTATCTTTCCAATCCGGAAAACACCATTGCAAAGGCACAACTGGCGGCTGCTTATCAGAATGAGGTATTAAAACAAGGAATTGAGCTGAATACTTTGCTGCTTAGCGAAATAGATAATTACCTTCCTGCGGAGTTCGTTTCCAAAAGAGAGGCCTTGCCTTTAATGCCGCTTTATGAACTGATAGAAGAACTGTTCCGCATTTTCGAGATGGAAAAGATAGAGAATCAGGATGCTTACCTGTTCTCTTTCTACGATGCGGTAGTGGAATACCTGCAAAACAACTCGTCCGACCCAGATTCTTTCATCACTTTCTGGGAAGAACGTCTGTGTAGCAAGACTATTCCGTCGGGCGAAATTGAGGGTATTAGAATCATGTCTATCCATAAATCCAAAGGATTGGAGTTTCACACCGTGTTGCTTCCGTTCTGTGACTGGAAACTGGAGAACGAAACAAATAATCAGCTGGTGTGGTGCTCACCTACCGTACCACCATTCGATGAGCTCGATCTTGTTCCGGTTAATTATTCATCTGCCATGGCGGAATCTATATATAAAGACGATTATCTGAACGAACGCCTTCAGCTTTGGGTAGATAACCTGAACCTGCTTTATGTAGCCTTTACCCGTGCGGAAAAGAATCTGATTGTATGGGGAAAGAAAGATCTGAAGAACACCGTATCTGAATTGCTGGGCAGATCACTAAAATCGGCCACAGCATTGGAAGGTATGAAATGGGATGACGAAGCCCCATACGAATTTGGCGCACTCTGTCCATCGGAAGTCAAGGAGCAAAAAGCTACCACCAATAAACTTACTACTTTGCCCAAAAATCTTCCGGTACAGATTGAATCGCACTTGCACAACGTAGAATTCCGCCAATCGAACCGCTCAGCCGATTTCATCAAAGGGGAAGATGTGGGCGATGATAACTCCAAATACATTAACATGGGGCAACTGCTCCACACACTGTTCTCGGCCATTGAAACCAAGGACGATGTGCAGCCAGCCATTGAGCGTTTGCTCTTTGAAGGCGTGATACCCGACAGCAAAACGGAGAAAGATATCCGCAAAACAGCAGAGAAAGCTCTCTCTCACCCCATGGTTCAGGAATGGTACTCGGGTGCATACCAACTCTTCAACGAATGCGCCATCATCTACAAGGAAAAAGATTCGCTCGAAGTGCGTCGCCCCGACCGTGTAATGATGAATGACAGCGAGGTTGTGGTGGTAGATTTCAAATTTGGTAAGAAGAACAAGAAATACAATGAGCAGGTAAAAGGATATGTTTCCTTGCTTGCTGAAATGAGTTATAAGAACATCAGCGGATACCTCTGGTATGTGTATGATGGGAAATTGGAAAAGGTTGGATGATTGCCTCGGGAGTTAAGGCAAAACCCTGCGGGAGTTAAGCAAAGATTTCACCGGAGATTCAGAAACAAGAGTAAAGCAAATTTAAATAAGGTCTACGCCTTAAAATAATATAGACTACACTAATTTTATATATAGTGTAGGTCAAACAAAGAAGTATACAATGGAAACATTCTTAAGTATCGTCGCAAAAGATTTATATAAAAGACATGGGGACAACCTCTCACGTGTTGCCGTAATTTTCCCTAACAAGCGCGCCGGATTATTCTTCAATGAACATCTGGCGGATGAGGCTAATCGTCCCATCTGGTCGCCAGCATACCTAAGTATCAGCGAACTGTTTCAGCAACTCTCGGCGCAAAGAAGCGAAAACCCATTGAAGCTTGGCGACTCTATCAAGCTGGTTTGCGAGCTTTATAAAATATTTCGCGAGGAGACTAAGAGCGAAGAAACGCTGGACGAGTTCTACTTTTGGGGGGAATTGCTGATAAGTGACTTTGACGATGCCGATAAGAATCTGGTGGATGCCGACCGTATGTTCAGCAATCTGCAGGACTTAAAGAATATGATGGATGGTTTCGATTTCCTTAGTGAAGATCAGGAAGCAGCCATACAGCAATTCTTTCAGAACTTTTCCATTGAGAAACGTACCGCACTGAAAGAGAAATTTATTTCTCTGTGGGATGTACTTGGGAATATCTATCACCGCTATAAGGAGACACTCATTGAGCAACAAATTGCTTACGAAGGAATGCTTTACCGTTCGGTTATAGAGCAACTTGATGCCTCACAGATGAAGTATGACACCTATGTATTTGTGGGATTCAACGTACTGAACAAGGTAGAAACTAAGTTTTTCCAGCTGCTTCGTGATGCAGGGAAAGCGCTGTTCTACTGGGATTATGACACGTTCTATACTGAAGCCAAGAATCATGAGGCGGGTGAGTTTATCCGCCGTAACCTGAAAGAGTTTCCTTCTGCCCTTAGCGGGATAAAGTTTGACAAGATGGATAAGCCAAAGAAGGTGAGATTTATCGCATCGTCCACCGAAAATGCTCAGGCGCGTTACCTTCCCGAATGGATACGAAACAATGTTACCGGAAAGGAATCGGAAAGCGCTGTTGTGCTTTGTAATGAGGCTTTGCTGCTTCCAGTGCTGCATTCCATTCCTGAGAGCGTAAAGCATGTAAACATTACTATGGGATTCCCGCTGGCCCAGACTCCCGTTCACAGTTTTATCACTGCTCTGCTAGAGTTACAAACCATGGGATTCCGTGAAGAAACCGGACGATACGCTTATGCTGCCGTACAGTCGGTATTGAAACACCCATATACCCGTCAGCTATCCTCTAAAGCCGATGAGCTAGAGAAGGATCTGACCAAAAAGAACCGCTTTTATCCACTTCCTTCGGAACTGAAGCAAGATGAATTTCTAAGTATGATTTTCACTCCACAGCTTGGCAACATGAATCTGTGCAACTATCTGACTGATGTACTTAAGGAAGTGGCAAAGATATACCATGCAGAAAAGGAAAGCGAAGATGTGTTTAACCAGCTTTACCGTGAATCGTTATTCAAGACCTATACAATCATCACCCGCTTTGGCAGTCTGATAGACAATGGCGACCTTGTGGTGCAGACAGATACATTCATGCGTTTGCTGAATAAGGTGCTATCCTCTGCAAACATCCCGTTCCATGGAGAACCTGCCATCGGTATGCAGGTGATGGGTGTACTTGAAACCCGTAACCTCGACTTTAAGAATCTGGTGATGATGTCGCTCAATGAAGGTCAGCTGCCTAAAGGTAGCGGCGATTCTTCATTCATCCCTTATAATCTGCGCAAAGCATTCGGGATGACCACCATTGAGCACAAAAACGCCGTATATGCTTACTATTTCTACCGCCTTATGCAACGGGCGGAAAACATCACATTGATGTATAACACTGTATCCGACGGACTAAACCGGGGCGAATGGTCGCGCTTCATGCTGCAGTTCCTCATTGAATGGCCGCATGACATCAGCCGTGAATACATTGAAGCCGGACAATCTCCACAGGTATCAACCGTGATTACTATTCCAAAAACTGAGGACGTAATGAAGCGTTTGCAGAATTTTTACGATGTGCGTTGCAACAAGAAGGCACAGTTTTCCCCTTCTGCCCTGAATACATACATGGATTGCCGTCTGAAGTTCTACTATACTTACGTAGCGGCACTAAGGCCCAAACCGGAAGTCAGCTCGGAAATAGACTCAGCTATGTTTGGTACCATCTTTCACCGTTCGGCAGAGCTTATATACGGTGACTTCAAAGCACACGGTAATGTAGTCAATAAAGAACAGATAGAGCAATTGCTCCACAACGATGTGAAGCTTCAGGGATATGTAGACAAAGCATTCAAGGAAGAATTCTTTCAGGTGCCGCTTGATGAAAAGCCCGAATACAACGGAATACAGCTGATAAACTCCAAGGTTATCATGTCATACCTTCGTCAGCTGCTACGTAATGACAAGGAGTACGCTCCATTCACGCTAGTCGACATGGAGAAAAAGGTCAGCGAGGACATTGCCATACCAACTCCTAAAGGAGATATCCTCTCAAGAATAGGCGGAACCATTGACCGTATGGATAGTAAAGACGGAACCCTGCGTATTGTCGATTATAAAACCGGAGGAACTCCCAAAACCGCAGCAGACATTGCCTCCCTTTTCACTCCGGCAGAGAATCGCCCAAATTATATATTCCAGACATTTCTGTACGCAGCCATTATGACCCGTCAGCAGGAACTGAAAGTTGCCCCTTCCCTGCTCTACATTCATCAGGCTGCCTCAACAGATTACAAACCATACATAGAAATTGGTCTGCGTAACAATAAAAATTTTGTGGAAGATTTTACACCCTATCAAGAAGAGTTCCGTGAATCACTAAATCAATTACTTGCAGAGATTTTTAATCCGGATGAGCCATTCAGCCAGACAGAGTTCGTAAGTAAATGTGAATATTGTGACTTTAAAGCCATGTGCAAGAGATAAATAAAGCCCTCATAAAAATTTTGAGTTTTGGGAATTAATCCTATTTTTGCAATAATTAAGTAACTGGCTATCAAACGTTAAGTTAAAGAAACAAAACGTTAACAGATAGTCAGCTCTATCATGTAATTCACAACCTAACTATTATTTTTATGAGAACTTTAAAGATTTTTGCACTGATGGTGGCAGCCACAGGAATTTCACTTTCCTCATGCCAGAAAAGCGACTCGGAGATTTCAACTACAAGCGCAAGCAATTCACTTGGCGTTCAGCTTCAGGCAGTAAACAACACTTATTCTTTTGGAGTTGGTACGAGAGCCTTAACAACAGGTACATTAAAATGGGACACTTGTCAAATGTATGTTTCAAAAGTTCATCTTACTGCAGTAAAAGAGCAAGGTGATACGCTATCTACAGAATTTTCAGTAGATTTAAAATACAAAGGCTCTAAGTTGGTAGATTTATTTAGTGCAAGCTCATTACTTGGCGATACTCAGATTCAATCCGGAGTATATGACAAAGTTAAAATCAGAATTCAGTCTGATAAAAGAGATTCGGGAAATTCTCCTGTTTTCTATATTTCCGGAAAATACACGAATACAGCAGGAACAGTAACACCAATCGCAATAGCTGTTAATGAACCTATAGATTTATCTATTACAGCAAAAGACAGCGTTGTTATAAACTCTGCTGATGATTACATTGCTTTATTCCAACTAGACTTATCGAACTATATTAATAATAGCAAGATTACAACGGCTGACCTTGATAAGGCAAAAACAACAAATGGTACAATAATTATTAGTGAAACATCAAATTCTGAACTTTACAGCAAGTTTTTCAAAAGAGTTTCTCTTCTAAATGTAATAAAGCATAAAGAGTTCAAAAAAGAGAATGATAAAGACGATAATAATAAGGATTAATAATCTGACAAAATATTAATCATACAAACAGGCTATTCCAGGTTATTATATTGGGAATAGCCTGTTTTTTTATTTACTATTATCGCAAATTCAAAAGCCTACAAGTTAGATGTAAAACAGTATTACTTAAAAAGATAATATTTTAAATCAGTTTTCA
>Ga0183100_1001511_pt1 | contig 11567 bp, 8 predicted proteins | sample Biomet2_FD_127789 | JGI IMG/M metagenome (GOLD analysis project Ga0183100, IMG submission 127789) | Microbial communities from bioreactor (seeded with anoxic lake sediment) at LBNL, California, USA - Biofuel metagenome 2 | ecosystem: Engineered > Bioreactor > Anaerobic > Unclassified ...
CTCTGTTTATAGGGGTAAGTCCCCAGGCTGTATCATTTACGTATTTAAGAGGTACAATTCTTTTTCCGTCAAACCTGGCTAGAAGCTCATGATTCATATCATCACTGCTGTGAAGATGAATAAATTCATTTGGATATAATTTTCCCTCTATATTATTAGGAACTTCCAGTCCATCCCTTGCTATCTTGTCTATATCAGCTGAGGATAAATACATCTCTGTATAACCCTTATACAGCTCATCTGTTGTTATTTTATCATTTTTATAATCCTGAACACGAATTCCTAAGGCATCTCCTTTTATTGCCATGTATAAATCTTTAGTAACAAGGATTGTTGGAATGCTTTCATCACTGTCCTGAATGTTTTTAGTTATTGCCAATATTTTAGTATCATTTTTTGTTATGTCCATACCGTCCGGCAGCTTAGAAGTATCCATGTGATCTATCTCTATTCTTATTGTCCCTCCATTAGGGAGCTTAATGCCATTATACAGACTTCCCAGTTTTCTTACTTTATTTATCTCTCTTGCAGCGTTTCTGGCATGATAGCCTACAATATCTTCTCTCTTTTTAATATTATCAAGTTCCTCGATGCATATTATTGGGATTATTATGTTGTTGTCCTCAAAATTTTTAATAAAATTTGGGTCATGGATCATAACATTGGTATCAATAATATAATTTTTTATCATAAAATCCCTCCTTATGTATAATATGAGGTATTAATATAATATTCTATTTTATATTGATAAATTCCTTCAATAAATTAAGTCAAAACAAAAAGCCGAAGAAAACCTTCAGCTTTTTGTTTTGAAACTGTATTGGGTATGATAAATATTTATTTCGCAGGTGTAAGTTTTCCGCCACCGGATAAGCTTACTGTCTTTCCATTTAACCAGCTGTTAGTGCTGTTTGTTGAATCATAATATATGGTATTTCCATTATCCTTTATATTTGAAAGGGTTGTGTCAGCATCTGTTATAGATGTTAAATAAGATGTTCCTGTAACTTTCCAGGTACTGTCCTTTGAAAGTTTTATGGAAACTGACTTTGCTGTGTTTTCTTTATTAATTGTACCTGTATATACGGATTTATTTAAAGTCATTGCTGCAGTACTTATCTTATCAACTGTCACATTACCGCTGATATCTTCAGAATTAGCAGTTAATGTTACATTTCCGCCGTTTGATCCTGTCTGGCCCCATCTTGATGTGGCAGCCGCTTTAATTAACGTGGCAGTTCCTGTAAGTTTTGTATTGTTTAAAGTTATTACTGCATCAGTATTTGTAATGAAAAATGTTGCTCCGGCTTTTACTGTTAGTGAACCTCCTGTGATAGACAGATTGCTTGTTCCTACTGCCGCATCACCTGATGTACTTTGATACATCATGACTCCATTATTTATTGTTCCTGTGGCCTGGCAGTTTTTCAGTGTTATTGAATTTTTACCCTCAATTACCATAGCCTCAGCTCCAAGGCCTGTTAAAACTGATTCAGAAACGGTTATTTTTCCTGTTGAATAAATAGCAGGTGAGTCAGTTCCGGAGGTAACTGCTTTAGAATTTGTAACATTTATAGTTCCTTCCCCTCTGTCTGTTGCCAATGCAGCACAATGAGCTCCTTTTGTACTTATTGTAACCTTGTTTGCATTTACTGTTCCTCCGAATGTGGCATCCAGCCCTCTTGAGGAATTTGCTGAAGTATTTATTATTACATTATCCAGTGTTACTGTAGATCCGCTGCCATAAGCAAAAGCTGCATTTGCTCCGTCTGCATCAGTTGTTATACTGCTGTTACTTAATTTTATTGTACTTTTATTTAGTGCTGCAACTCCTGCATTAAGCCCGTAAAAGTTACTTTCATCTTCTGAAGTAGTCTTTCCGGATTTGGTAATAGCTGAATTAGTCAAGGTTAAAGTTTTTCCGTCACTTATCCTGATTCCTGACTGGTTGCTGCTGGCTGCTGATATTTTTTGATCAGATGCTGTTCCGGATTTGGTATAAGCACCTGTTCCTGTAACTGTCGGAGATCCGGATCCTCCGCCTGTTCCTCCTGGAGCACTGCCGCCATTCATGCCTCCTACTATTTCAACTGAAGACAGTTTACCGCTGGTATAAGTAAGTTTCAGAACACTTCCAACTGTAATATCAGAAAGCGATGCTGAACTTCCGGCTGATGAATTTGAGCTGCTGCTCCCCGGAGCTGCCATATTTTGTTTCTTAATTATGCTTGCATCTGATATTGTAATAGTTTTTGTCTCTTTTGTAAGGGTCAGCATATCAGGAGGTGTTCCCTGACTTGCTGAATTACTGCTGCCATTATTATTACTTGGCGGCGCTGACTGGCTGCTGTTTGAGGAAGTCCCCTGATTACTTGAATTACTTCCGCTGCTGCCTGGAGGGGTACCCTGATTGCTGCCTCCCTGACCGCCCTTCCATGTACCTACAGTAATTGTTATATCTTTACCATTAACCTTTGTTACCTTTCCATATATAGTTGTTCCATTTGCTGTTGACGATGTACTTTTTTTGGAACAGGCAGCAAAGCTTATTATATTTATTGCTGCAAGAGATAATATTGCTGCTCTTAATAATTTATTTTTTATCATTATAACATCTCCTTTTAAATTAGCTGATTGCTTAGATGGATTTTATTTAAAGTTTAACTGATTCCTTTTAGATCATATAAAGAAACTGAGTTTCCTCCAAAATTCCCTCCAAATTGATTTTTATCTGATGAATTTGAAGATGAATTTCCTGACCATTCGCTTTCTGATACTGCTTTCCCATTTTTAGTAATCCAATTGGTTATTTCACTGTTCCCTCCTGCACCATTGCCTCCGCTTACGATTGCATATCTTACAGCTCCTTCTGTAACTAATCTTTTAAACTGAGCCAGTGTAAGAATATTATCAGACCCGCTGAATCCTCCCAGTGTCATAACAGATTCTCCGTATTTTATTATTATCTCTGAAGCATAGCTGTTAGATGACTGAACTGCCACTAGGTATTTTTCATTTTTAATATTTTTCTTCAGGTAGGCCACAAGCTTTGCAGTTGTACTATTACCCGAATTATTATTCCCTGTCCCTCCAATCATGCCATTTGATCCATTATTTGATGAAGCAAGTTCTATTCCTGCAGAGGGGAATGTACCTGACATAGTATAAAACATGGTAGTCCCTGACCAAACTGCCGGTGCTGCTAATATACCTATAAGACCCAGTGTTAAAATTTTCTTTTTAAATCTTATATTATCTTTAAGCTTTAATAATATCAGTAAAACTGAAGATATTAAGCATAGGATTGCCGTAATTATCATTAAAATCTTTGTTACGTTTGATGTACTGTAATAATATGAAAGTATAAGAAGCTCAACTCCGCCATTTATTATTAAAGCTGCCGGCAGAATATAAGATTTATTGCCCCCTTCCTTATACATTTCCCACATTGATATAGTCCCTATTCCTGCCAATGCAGCGATAGGGGGGGCTAGCATGGTAAGGTAATATGGATGGAACAATCCTTTTGTAAAGCTGAAGTAAATAAATTCAGGAAGAAGCCACATAATCCACATTATCAGTCCCAGCTTTCTTTTATCACTAAAAGGAGGTTTTAATTTTTCTTTTATAGCTGCTGCTATAAAGCCAAATATAGATAATGGGAAAAGCCAAATTATCTGATCTGACAGACTGTTATTTGAGAACAATCTGAAAATGCTGGCTGTTTCATTTCCTCCAAAGGTTCCCCCCATTCCTCCTCCATTTTGCTTTCCTCCAGGACCATTTCCCATTCTTCCCTGTCCATCATTAGGTACTCCCTGGGGTCTTGACTGATTTTGCCCGTTTCCGCTTGGAGGTGTCTGCATGTTCTGTCCCTGAGGCGGTGATTGCATATTCTGACTTCCTGTTTGATTATCAGATGGCATCTCAGGCATCTGTCCCATATTTCCGGCCTTTCCTGTATTTCCAGTTGAACTTGTAAGCCTTTCTAATCCATTATGTCCAAATATAAGCTCCATTTCGGTATTATTTGAGCTGCTTCCCACATATGGCCTATAAGATGCAGGAACCAGGTCTACTGATGCAGCCCAGCATAGTGAAACTGATGCAAGAATAAGTGAACCTGCAATAAGATTTATTATTCTCTTTTTAAATGAAATTCCTGAATACAGAAGATAACTTATATATACAGCTGGTATAATCATGTAAGCCTGAAGCATTTTTATATTAAAGCCTACACCTACAAGTGCAAGACTTATAAACAGATATTTCTTTTTCCCATTTTCGAAGGATTTTGTAAGAGCAAGGCAGGATAAAAGCAGTGCTAAAACCAGCAGGTTATCACAGGTGTTATTCCTGCTGACAGCTACAAAGACCGGTGTCACAGCAAGAAATAATGCTGATAAAAGTGCTGCAGAAGATCCAAATGTTCTTTTGACAATCAGATATATTATATAAACAGATATTACACCTGCCAAAGCCTCCGGAAGAAGTATGCTCCATCCGCTGAAGCCAAAAATTTTAGCCGATATTGCCTGAATCCAAAACCCCAGAGGCGGCTTATCAATAGTTACAAAGCCAGCCGGATCAAAGGAAACAAAAAAGAAGTTCTTTAAGCTCATAGTCATGCTCTTTACACCGGCTGCATAATACTGGTTTGCATATCCTTCTATCCCTAAATTTACTATATTTAAAACAGCAGATAACAATAAAATCAGACTAAGAAGCATTTTTTCTTTAGTTAAATTTACTTTTTTCATAACTGCCTCCGTTAAAAATCCATAATTTATATATTAGAAAATTTGATATCTGAGCAATAAATGTAATAATTATCTTAGCTTCGTATACATTAACATTGACTTTTTTTACAAGTAAATTCATAAGGATCAATGTTATTCCTAAGGTGAATAAGTTAACTGATATGAATTGTATAAGTTTTATTGCTGATTCCTTTCTGCGGCTCTTATCATCAAAAGTCCATTTTTTATTTAAAATAAAGCTGTTTACGATTCCAGTACAGTACCCTATAACCTGACTTCCCATATATCCTGCTCCAAAAGCTTCATTAAATATTGTAAACATTAAAAAGTCTATTAATGTATTAGATGCCCCTACCAATGAAAACCGGATTATTTTTTTAAATATTCCAGACTCAGCATAATCAGCTGCTCTTTCTGTCATCTTCATAGTTCTTGTTCTCCTTATAACATACTGTATTTTCAATTATATAATTGGGCCTTCCTTTACTTTCATCCAATATTCTTCCTATATACTGTCCCATTACAGCTAAGGCTCCAAATAAAATTCCAAACAGAATATTAATAACTCCCAGAATAAAACCTAAACTTAATACATTGCTTCCGTTAATAATGTCTTTAATAAGAAGCCAAAACACCGAAATTAATCCAGCTGAAAATAATAATCCTCCCAAATAACCAATCAATATAAGAGGTTTATATGAAAAGGAGGTTACGCCATCCAGTGCCAGCTTCATCATTTTCTTCATAGTATACTTAGTCTCTCCTGCAAATCTTTCTTTTCTGACAAACTCCACATAAGTTTGCTTAAACCCAAGCCAGCTTACAAGTCCTCTTACATATCTGTTCTTTTCAGGAAGAGATTTTAGTGCATCACAAACCCTTCTGTCAAGGAGCCTAAAGTCTCCTGTATCTACTGGAATATCTACAGTGGTCATACTTTTTAATGCCCTATAAAATATCTTGGCAGTAAATTTTTTAAGCCAGGTTTCTCCTTCTCTTTCAGTCCTTTTTGCATATACTACCTGATAGCCTTCCTTCCATTTTTTTATCATTTCCAGCATAACCTCAGGAGGATCCTGAAGGTCTGCATCTATAACTATTACTGCCTCTCCTCTTGCATTATTCATTCCAGCAGTTATAGCTGCCTGATGTCCAAAATTTCTTGAAAAATTGATAAGCTTTATTCTTGGATCATTCTGACATATAAATCTTACCAAATGCTCCGTTTTATCTTTACTTCCATCATTTATAAATATAATTTCATAATTTTCATCAGTATGTTCCATTACTTTCTTTATTCTTTTATAGCTTTCAGTTATAACCAGTTCCTCATTATATAGAGGAACTACAACAGAGTATGTTACTGCATCCACCATGTCCATCACTCCATTCTTTATCTTATGATGAAATTATAAATGAAAATTATATTATAAGTATCTTATAATTGTGTTAATACTGTGTGATTTCAAGCAATTATATTTACTGCTTATTATAACTATTTGTTAATAAATTTATTGATAACTATTTTCTTTAAAATAGGACATCCCCTCTGGATGCCATGCTGTTACTTATCTCTATATTTTTAACCAAATATGAGAATATAGTAAACTCCATTGTATTAAATACCCTATGAGTCTTATAAAAAGATACATATTTGTTCAGGTACTTACTGGATACTCCATGGAATTTTTTCATCCATGTAATGAAGCCCGACAGGAGCTTCACTGCCTTACCCGCATTGTAATAGAATCTTCTTTTCCCTTTTCTCACCGATATGTCTATTACTTTAAATTTGTTATATAAAAGGGGCAGCCTAAAGGGATAATTTACATTAAGGCATATCCTACTTTTCTTATCTATCTCCTTTGATATGTCACAAATAAAATCCATTACTCTCGTTATATCCCTGTAAACATAGGAGTCCAGCCTGTTATTTCTCTGATACAAAAATGCTAAATGAACTAATTCTTTTTTCTCAGTTTCATTTTCTTGAAAATATTCATCATCTTCATCCTCTGTCCTTTTAGGGTAGTATTTATTAAGGTATGATAAATCTAGTTTTGTAACCTCAATTACTCCATTTAACTTTTCTTCCTTTTCCCGGTTTAATATGTTCATTACCTTATGTCTCCAATAAAATAATGTGGAGTAGCGTACACCTATTGCCTGGTCTGCTTCCCTTAAGGACATATCCTTCCCCATAGTTTCAATAAAACTTCCCCACTTATCCTTATAGTGAGACCAGTTAAGTAGTGTCCCTGTGTATGGATTAAAGGTCCTGCCGCAGTCTTTGCATTTATAACGCTGTTCTTTCTTATAAATTCCGTATTTAACTATCTCTTCACTTTCACAGTGGGGACAAATTATCTTGTTTAATTTTCTTTCATTCATCCCTTGCTCAAATAAACTATGCATAAAAACCCTCCTTGAAAATAATATCTCTATCATCTCCAGGGAGGGCTAATCTTATACATTATTAACTTAAAATAAATAAATTTCTTAACAAAAACCAATAATGCAAAAAATGTCCTTTCTATTTTCTATAGCGGATATTTAATTATAAAGCTTACTCCCTTATCTCCGTTTACAGCTTTAATTTCTCCCTTATAGAAATCAATTATTTTCTTTGATATTGCAAGACCAAGACCAAAGTTTCCTGTTTTGTCTTTATAGAAATTATCAAAAATATGATCTATATGTTCCTTTGGTATATTGTTACCATCATTATATATTTCTATTACTGCAAAAGAATCCTCCTTCTTCAGCGAAACACGGATCTCCTCCTTTGCATATCTAAGTCCATTATCAAGAACATTTTCAATAGAAACCTGAATCTTATCAATATTTCCAGAAATATTAACCTGGTCAATATCTAAATCCCACTCTATTTTACTGTTAACCATCTCTAATCTGTTAATAATGTGTAAAAGCAGGTCGTGTAAATTAATATTGCTGTTCTCATTATTATTTTCAAGGACATAATCCAGTGTATTTAAGTAAAGCAGGTGAGTAATCTTATTTTTCAGCATTATTGCCTCATCTCTTATTATCTCTGCATTTTCTTCAGAAGACTTAACAAAAATTCCATCTATTATTGCTTCTGCATGGCTCATTATTACCATTACAGGCGTTTTTAAATCGTGGGAAATACTCTGAAGAAACATTTTTTCTTCTTCGTCTGCCCTTTTTAGTTCTCTTTGCATACGATTCATTGAATCTGCCAAACGGCCTATTTCATCTTCATTCTTTAAATCAATAGGAGTTTTCCAATCCTTTTGGGCAATCCTTACAGTATAATCCTCCAGCTCCTTAAGGGGTTTTGAAATATAATTTGCTACAACTTTAGCAGTTACAAAACCAATAGCTATAAAAACCAATCCGATAATCAAAACTGTGTATAAAAGACCGTTATCCTGCCTGTTTGGCATATAGGATATTAAATAAGACTTGCCTGAATCTATATTTGTAATTGAACTGATAATAAAAATATAATCCTGATTATTATATGATTTTTTATACTGCTGTTCTGTTATGGCAGTTCCGGTCTTTATAAAACTGGCCATCCAGGTCTTCGTAGTCAAATCATTACCCTTAGGCGGAGGTACATTGTTCACGCTGTTCGGAGGCGGGTCAATTTTGCTGTTTATATCTTTAATCAGGGCCTGCTTATTACTGGTTATGGTAAAAATAAAATGACCGCTTCCTTCAAGATTTTTAAGCTGATCAAACCTGTTAGCCTGGTTATAATTGTCACTGTTTAACAAAAAATCATGGGCTACCTTTAAATCTTGAATTTTGGCATTTTCACTCATTCTTTTAAAAGTAACTAAATATAAAAGTGATATACTGCATATTATTATGAGAATAATAGCTGTAAATGTAGTCCATATTCTCATAGTCAGAGACTTAAATCTAAATTTTCTCATGGTTTTTGCACCAATTTATAACCATATCCATACACAGTTTCAATACTTACTTCTTCCATCTTTTTTCTAAGCCTCCTGATAGTATCATCTACTACCCTGTCTGAGCCAAAATAATCCATTCCCCATACACTTGCTAAAATCTGTTCTCTTGTAACAAGATTGTTTTTATTTTCTATAAAATAGCTTAGAAGTTCAAATTCCTTATTTGTAAGCTGAACTTCTTCTCCTTCAAAAACAACTGTTCTTTGATTTTTACTTATTATATATCCGTCTAAATTTATATCCATAGCCTTAGGCAGAACATTTTCCTTCCCATAAATTCTTTCTATAAGCTTATTTGTTCTTATAACCAGTTCTCTTGGCAAAAATGGTTTTGATAAATAATCATCACTGCCCAGCTCTAAGCCCACCACTCTGTCCAGCTCTTCGTTTCTTGCTGACATGAAAATAACTGGAGTACTTTTACTTCTCTGTTTTATAGCTTTTATTATTTCATAACCATCGGTATCCGGAAGCATTATATCTAAAATCCAAAGATCCGGCATATCATTTATCCTCTCAATGGCAGATCTTCCATCAAAGAATGTAGTTACTTCATATTCTTCTCTTTCCAGGTATTTTTTTAATAAAATATTTAAACTTTTTTCATCTTCAACAAGGTATATCTTCCTTGACAAAGCCATCACTCCAAACATTCTATATTTTCTTATATATTATTTTATCATAGAAATCCAGAAACAATTTGGGTTAATTATGTGAAATATGTGTGATATTTATTTTTCTATTATGCTCTCAACCTTTCCATTAATAAGCTTAATCAGGTCATCTGGTGAAATTTCAATCTGGTGCCCAATTTTTCCTGCGCTTATTATCATTCTTTCAATGCTTTCACAGGAACTATGTATAACCGTTTTATACTCTTTTTTCATACCAATCGGAGAGCAGCCTCCCCTTATATATCCTGTAACCTTATTAATATCAGAAACCTTAATCATCTCCACAGATTTTTCTCCTACAGCTCTGGCTGCGGCCTTTAGGTCAAGTTCATCACTTACAGGAATAACAAAAACGTAGTATTCCCTGCTGGCACCAATAGTTACCAGGGTCTTAAATACTTTATCCTGTGGCTGCCCCATTTTATTTGCCACAGATACGCCGTCAATTAATCCATCACTATGGTCATAACTATATGTATTATACGAAATTTTCTCTTTATCTAAAATTCTCATCGCATTTGTCTTGAAATTTGCCAATTCTATCACCCTTATCAATATTTTATTTTTATTATATATCATAAAAGACATATCTCATACATTTTCATGCAGGAAATATGTCTTTATAAGTTACGACAACTCAAACATCCCGGTATAAAGCTGATAGTATTTACCTCTTTGTGAAATTAACTCATTATGATTTCCCCGTTCAATTATTTCACCGTTTTCAAGCACCATAATTGCATCTGCATTTCTGACTGTTGACAATCTGTGGGCAATAACAAATACTGTTCTTCCTTCCATCAGCTTATCCATGCCTTTCTCAATCAGTGACTCAGTTCTTGTATCAATGGAGCTGGTAGCCTCATCTAAAATAAGTACGGGGGGATTTGCAACTGCTGCCCTGGCGATAGCAAGAAGCTGCCTCTGTCCCTGGCTCAGGTTTGCTCCATCAGAGTTTAATACTGTATTATAACCCTGAGGAAGATGCCTTATAAAATAGTCCGCATTTGCCAGCTTAGCAGCTTTAATTACATCTTCATCCGTGGCAGTGAGATTTCCATATCTGATGTTTTCCATAATTGTTTCTGTAAATAAGTGAGTATCCTGCAATACCATTGACAGAGAGCGCCTTAAATCAGATTTCTTAATTTTGTCAATATTTATCCCATCATATCGGATTTTCCCATCAGGTACTTCATAAAATCTATTTATTAAATTTGTTATTGTAGTTTTACCTGCTCCGGTAGAACCAACAAAAGCGATTTTTTGTCCTGGTTTTGCAAATAATGTTACATCTTTTAATACCATTTTATCTTCTTTATATCCAAAAGTTACATCCTGAAAGCGTACATCTCCATTTACCTGAGTATATGTTAAGGTCCCATCATTATGAGGGTGCTTCCAGGCCCAAACCCCTGTATACTTGGCTGCCTCTTTTATATTTCCCTTATCATCTATTTCTGCATTGACTAAAGTTACAAACCCATCATCAGCTTCCATAGGTTCATCTATTACATTAAATATCCTCTCTGCTCCTGCCAATGCGTTAAGTATAGAATTAAACAGCTGTGAAATCTGTGTAATTGGCTGTGAGAAAGACCTGGTAAACTGCAGAAATGAAGCAATGGAACCCAAATCCAGAAGTCCATGAATTACTAAAATAGATCCTAACACCGCCGTAAATGTATAGTTAAAATAGGATAAATTACCCATAATAGGCATCAGTATATTAGCATAGGTATTAGCATTTGTGGCAGCACTGCACAAGCTTTCATTCAGGGTATCAAAGTCATTTATTACATCATTTTCATGACAAAATACCTTAATAACCTTCTGCCCTGTGATCATCTCTTCGATATACCCATTTACCCTGCCTATTTCCTGCTGTTGTTTTTTGAAATATTTTGAGCTTTTGCTTCCTACTTTAGATATTACAAACATCATTACAACAAGCATCGCTATAATAAGAAGAGTTAAAACCGGACTTAAAATAAGCATAGCAATAAAAATTCCAACTACTGTTATGGAAGATGAAATTATCTGGGGAACGGCCTGGCTTAACATTTCCCGGAGAGTATCAGTATCATTAGTAAAATGACTCATCAAAAATCCATGAGTATGCGTGTCAAAATATTTTATAGGCAGCCCCTGCATATGTGTAAAAA
>Ga0183100_1001512_pt1 | contig 11560 bp, 6 predicted proteins | sample Biomet2_FD_127789 | JGI IMG/M metagenome (GOLD analysis project Ga0183100, IMG submission 127789) | Microbial communities from bioreactor (seeded with anoxic lake sediment) at LBNL, California, USA - Biofuel metagenome 2 | ecosystem: Engineered > Bioreactor > Anaerobic > Unclassified ...
GACAGAACAGGTTCAAAGAACCAATCGTAAGTATCGCCGGCATTGGCAGTCAATTTATTGTCGGTTCCATTTACCCGGCGTACAACAAATTTCAGTGTTGTTGTACCGGCATCGTAAGCCGAAGCCAATGGGTTAAACCCATCGATTGAAGCCACTGCCGGACAACTCATGGTATTGTCAACCGGAATATTCTCCGACAACAGGTCGAACTTGTTGATTTGTGGTGTAATCTGAATATTAATCCGATTAGAGCACCCATCATTACCCGTCGCTTCAAGCCACACATAATAAACGTGCGCCGAAGCTCCAGTTTTCCATTGAATTTGAGTGGATGCTAATCCATCATCCCCCACTTTCCCTTTTGCATTGATAATATCAAACTCACCAGTCAAACCATCATCATAGTACCCACTGCCGTCGGCATTGGCGGTAATGTAAAAATTGTACAAAGCTCCTTTGCTTATGCCATTACAGGTATAAGTATGTAACGCCCCCTCATAGGGCCGCCGAGCCGTACTTTGTGCCATAGCTGTCGGACTGAATCCGGCAGCTAAAAGCACAAGTATGATGAAAGGTTTAAAATTGGGCATAAACTATAGTACTACTCAATTGTAAATTGTCCAATCGAAGGCATAGTTTTAACAGTAACAACATCTGAAGCTGTTGAAATTGTTCCAGTATATGTTTTCCCACCTGAAGTAACCGTCATCGATGCAGCGCTTAATGTCCCAGTAATAGATTTTGGATCGATCCCCGTAGTTGTTGTAAACTTTATAGTGAACACATCCGCAATAGGATTGCCTGTTCCTGTTCCTGTTCCATGAACTGCTCCTGTACTCTCTGTCCAACTACCGTCTCCAGATGTATGTGTTATTGTATAACCTGTTAAACCAGCAGCAGCTATGTTAGGAAGCGTAATTGTATAATCATAGGCATAAGCAGTGGTAACATTCGTCACAGTAGGAGAAACCGTGAATGTAAAACTATTTTCGGGAGCACCAACAGAGGCAGCTTGATTATCGGTCAAAGGACTACTATTTTTATTCTGACAGTATTGATCTTCAGATGCTAAAATTGAAATAGCAAGTGTAGGCTTTGCTTTAACAGTAATAGCCCTTTCTATGAAGTTAGTACACCCAGCTCCATCTTTTACTGTAACAGTCAGAATTCCGGAAGTTGCAGCATCTGTATAAGTGAGATTGAAGGTAATTGAGGTCGTAGTTGTGGTAACTGTGATCGGATTCGTAGTTGGCAAAGTCACCCCAAGTCCAGAATAAGAAACTGTAGCAGTACCATCAGAGATCACTTTCAGGCCACTAAGAGTATAAGAGTATGTACCTCCTATATAAGGAGTAGTGTTTGTTTGTGCCATTGCAGTCCCAGCCACGATGACTAATGCAAGCATCATTACAAAAGTAAAAAGTTGTTTTTTCATAACATTGAAATTTTAAGATTTACGTTTTTTATTTGTTTTTATTATTTGAATTATTTTGTGTTAATGTATTTTATAGTGATAACATTGCATGCAACGTCACTGCGATATGTCAAGGGCCATCGCCAACTGGTGGTGAATTGGTTGAGGTTCGAATTTGTTGTTGTGTCATATCTAATGTTTTATATTTCTAATTAAAACTCCCCACTTCAGGAAGAGGATGTACTGTTACTGTTGATGAAGCAGCAACTCCTGTACATCCGTTAGCATTATCATATTTTACCGTTACATTTTTATCTCCGGCAGTCAACCATTTTATAGTAATCGTATATGAATTAGTATCTCCAGTTATGGCATAGTCTTTATCCTTAACTCCTGGAATAGTCCAAACATAGTTTGACTGACCTGATTCAGTACTATAAACCACATCATCCTTGGCGCACTCAGTACCATTTAAAGGTGTAATTGTTGGAGTAGGCAATGAAATTATCGTTATAGACACACTACCGGTCATATCCAAGACACAAGATGTTGTTGAATTAATTGCTTTAACTGTATATGTTCCGGCAGCAGTCTGGCTGCCAAAAGTAATTGCAGAGCCTGTTCCGGGAACCACCGTCCCCACCGTATTTGCTCCTAAATAAAGCTGATAGTTGATTCCTGTCTGTGAATTGGAAAGACCCACAGAAACTCCTGAACCACCTGAGCAATAAGAGCCACCTCCTGTTACGCTGTAGTTTGTTGGCAGAGTATTAACTGTAATCAGCACAGATTCGGAATAAACCATCGAACAGGTTCCGGAGCTTACACCTCTTCTGTAATAGGTTATTGAGGTTATCGTTGCCGGATCGTAATTCTGACTATAGGCAGTTGCAATGTCGGCCCAGGTCGAATTATCAGAAGACGTTTGCCATTGATACACATACGTTCCGGTTCCTCCTGTTGGAACGGAGCCTGTCAAGAGAGCAGGATCACCACTTCCACAAAAACTTTGCGCCGCACTAATCGTATTATTGGCTATCGCAGGATCGATTGTAATTGTTGCACTACCTCCTGTAAATCCACTGTTTCGGGTACAGTTATTGGCATCGGACACAGACACAAGAGCATAGGTTGTAGTATTTGTTACAGAACTTGTATACACGGGAAATGGCGTTCCGCTGGTCACATTGGAAACTGTCCGGTCTGCAGTGCCATCATTATAAACAATAGTGTAAGGTCCGGTTCCGGTAGTTGCAGTCCATGTTAATTGTCCTGAACCTGAAGTACAGAAAGGACCGTTTGCGGTTAAACTACCTTGAGGCAAATCATTGACGGTTATTACTATGTTTGTGCTGCATCCATTATTGTCAGTATACGTAATTTTACTGATACCAGCAGAGATTCCACTTACTAAACCTGAACTACTGACTGTCGCTACTGCTGGTGAATCTGAAGTCCACGGATTGTTTGTTGCCGCAGTTCCCGAACCAGTTAACGCTATAGTCCCGTTAACGCAAACAGTTGATGAACCTGAAATTGTGGGCTTCTCATTTACCGTCAAGGTTCCGGAACCTTTTCCAGTACAACCATGACTATTCGTAATTACAACACTATAAGTTCCGGCAACAGTTGCAATGAAATGGGTTACGTTACCAGGATCGGTTGCTCCCGCAGGGACTGTCCACACATAACTATACGTTCCTGACGGCGTTACGCTTGCGGTCAACGTTGCGCCCTCTGCTCCGGCACAGATAGTTGAAGAATTAACAGTTACAGTCGGCGGATTACATTTCCCAATCGTAAAATATGAAGTGCCGGTAGGAAAATTCAAGCTTGCCTGGTAAAGAGTCCCAGAGCTATTAGTAAGGGAAACAATCGATGTTACACCATTGCTTAAATTAGCGTCATCATCCAAAATCAGACTTAATTCAGAAGGATTTGGGAACCCGTTTAAATCGATTTGAAAATTAACCGAGGAGGAAACACCCGTATTTTGAATTTTCCAGATTCGGAAAACGCGATCAAAATCGCCATCAGTTGTCAGACTACTAATGTCCAAATTATTATGACCCCAAATGAGATACTGTCCATTAGAAAGCGATGTGCGGGCAGACTGATTACTCGAAGTAAAGTCATTATCAGTAGCCATCACAACCCGCGCAGAAGTTCCGGAAGGAGTATTAATACTTGACGAAACTTTTTGGTCTAGCATGTAAGTACTTTCTTTGCCAAGTCCCGCAATATCATTTTGGTATGTGGAATTACCTGTCCAGATTACTGTTCCTGAAGGACTCGCATAATCGACCACACTACTCGGACTACCCAAAGTAATGCCATACTTAAGAGCCAAATACGATTCAATAGCACCATCTGATGGGTCATTGTCAAATGCCATTACTTCGGCAATGGAACCTGTGTATGATCTGTCGGAGAAATAACCGCCAATATAGTAAGTACCTGACAATGCTTGATAACGCGTAAGATTAGCAATATGCCACTTCGAGGAATGAAGCATATTTGCATCAACAACTCCATTTATTCTACAGTTTCCACCATTAGTTTCGTTTGCCCAGTCGTCTGTATTATTATTACCTCTCCACGACAAATAGGGAGTAACTACAGGGGTTAATTCATTGACACTATTTGATAACCGGATACCCTTATCTCCATCAGCCCCAATCAACCCCGCCAAGTCTTTATCGGTGTCAGGCGTTTTGTTAACAACAATAAAACTTTGAATATTTTTAGTGCCTGAAATAACAAATTGACGGTTAACAGAGCTAAAGCTTAAGCTTGGGTTAAAATTGATTGAATTATCAACTTTAGATACATTACCTATATTTGTAGCATTTATGTTATTTCCGGATTGGTCACTCCAGGAAGTAACATTTCCAGTAATTCCGGCATCAGCTCTATACCATATATTATTCGATACAACTTCGTTATCGGTATTGGTCACCGAAACGTCTGATGGATCTATTCCCTTAAAATTATTATCGTCGCTAGTTACTGCGGAAGTAATTATTGTATAAGCAATGTTTCCATCGGCAAGGGCATCATCAACACCAGTAATAGTAACTGTTTGTGGTGTAAAAAAATTACCATTCGTAAACGTTAAACTTGACGGGAAAACTGTCCCTTCAGTCAAATCGCTTGACGTCAGCTGAATGGTTACATCGTTGTAAGTTAAAGCATTCAATACAACAGTAAATGTGGCTGATCCTCCGGCTTCCGTGGTAACCAGCCCACTGGTAGGCGTTACGGTAATCGAATAAGAGTCATCATCAACTATCGTAATGGTAACTGGACTAACGCTTGTAGATATTCCGGCAACATTTGTCGATTCTACTCCAGCAACAACCGTTTCATTACCTTCTACCAAATAATCATTAACACTTGAAACCGTAATTGTTCCGGTAAGCGAACCCGAAGGAATCGTGATCTTATTTGATGAATAATTATAATCGGTAGTATTTGTTGCTGTACTTCCGGTAAAATTTAAATAAATATCAATGCTCTGGCAGAACGTATTGCTCAATGTGGCTGTTACAATTGCTGTCCCTCCTTTTTCAGGAATAGATAAGTTATTGGCCGAAAGTGTAATTGTTGGATATACATCATCATCGATAATGGTGGTGGTAACTTGCTGACTTCCATTTTCTGTTCCATTAGTAACACTTCCTATATCAACAACAACAGTTTCATTTCCCTCAACAGCACAATCGCTAACCGATGTTACTGTCACTGTTCCACTTAAACTTCCGGCGGCAATCGTAATTGAGTTTGAAGAATAGTTGTAATCTGAACTATTGTAAGCAGTACCCGAATAGTTCAGCCAAATGGTAACTGTTTGTGCGCTGGTATTGCTCAATGTTGCAGTAACAGTTGCTACTCCTCCGTTTTCAGCAATCGATGTTTTATCGATAGCCAAAGTAGCCGATGGCACCGAAGGCGAATCGTTATCGGTAATGGTTGCGGTATGAACTGTTGTTGCACCCAAAGTAGCATTCGTTGGTGTACCCAGCGTAAGAATTACGGTTTCATTGCCTTCAACCAAGGCATCATCCACAATAGTAATGGTGGTCGAACCGGTTGTGCTTCCAGCATTTATGGTTATCGGACTGGCTATAATGCTATAATCAGTGCCTCCTCCAGTGGCTGTTCCCGACAAGGTAAATGGAACAGTCACCGTTTGGGTACTTGCTGCCGACAATTGAACAGTAACGGTCATCGTTCCGGTTTCGGATGTGCTACTCTGTGATGCCGATGTAAACGATACAGTCGGTTTCTTTTTTTCAGCCAAAACAAAATATCGGTTGGTACCAACAGCTGTGGAATTAGAAATGCCTGTCGTGCCAGGAGTACCATTTAACGAAGTGAACGAACCCGTCTGAGAGGTACTGCCAGCAATAACATCGAATGGTGAAATTGAGGAACCGCGATCAATTGAAACTGAACCTGTAAATGTTCCGGAATTAAGTATTGTTTTCCAATATTCGGTATGACTAATTGAAGCGAGAGTTGCATCAAATGTTGCAGCCGCACCAGCATCAGCTTTAAATGCCTCAACCGTAATTATCGGGGACGAAGCCGCCGAGGTTGTAAGTGTAAAAGGCAAATAATTACCTGTACTTTTCCCAACAGGAAAAATATAGGTACCAGTACCAATCGACCATTTTACAGGCCCGTTAATAAATGAACTTGAAGATCCACCCGAAATAGCCGAGTTTGCTGTACTTGTTACTGATAAAAGATTTGTGGACGTAGTGCTCAGATTTCCATTCATTAGATTTAACACTCCAGAAACACCAACCGCATTTGAAAGAGTAACTCCACCAGCATTGCTAATGGTAAGATTATTGGCACCGGTAAGCCCATTCCCTGTTACCTGGGCAGAAGTGCCATTGTAGGTATAGTTTGCTCCTGATGCATAAGTCCTCGAACCTAAAAATTGCACAGAGCCGGTTGTGCCAGATGTTAAAATGCCGTTAGGATTGGCAGTAATTAAGCTAGCTCCATCATTCAATGTAAAATGTGAAGCTGTTGTTCCATTAACATATGGCTCATCATTTATTACATAAGCTCCAAAATCTACAGTACCGTTCACAATTAAATCAGCGTAATATTTAACCGCACTATTTGAACCAGTCAATTTAATGTCTGATGAGAGTCGGACTGAACTTCCAGAATTCACTAAAAACGTAGTCCAAGTAGCAGCCCCGGAATTAGTAAAAGTTAATGTTTGAGTTGAATTCCCATTAAAAACAATCTTGCCATTATAAGCTCCACCTCCCGATGTTGTAATTGAACCGTTTGCCGTTGTATTAGTAAAATCACCAGCAATATATACAGTTGACAATGTACCACTGCTGGCACTATTAAAATCAAAAGTTCCTCCAGATTGTGTGTAATTACCTGAAATTGTAAGTGTATTATTATTAAATATAGATGTACTTAGAATAAATTTGCCTGAAGTAATTGTAAAATTTTTGCAAGAGGCAGAATTAATATCTTGTGTTACAGTGAACCCACGCTCAATAACAACATCGTCTCCAGCTCCAGGGTAAATACCTTTGTCGACTCGATCTCCTCTACTCGTAGTTGACCATGTATTCCTATTTGTCCAATCGTTTGAAGATATGGTATAATAAGTTGTACCAGTCACATTTTCAGACACTAATAAGCTAGTCAATACAATCAAAAGAACCCCTATTTTTTTTAAGGAAAGAAGTAAATTTCTCATCATACGCTTTGGGATTTTAAGGGAAAGTTTAAAACAGGTACGACACCCAAAGCGAGATCGCCCGAACTAATATAGGAAGATAAAGATTTTATGATGTTCTTAAAAAAAGAAAATGGAAGAACTGTTTGTCCAAGTACCCGACACTTTTGTCCACATACAAAATCACCTACAAAATTTAAAAAATAAATAAAGTAAAATCCCCCCATGCGTAAAAATCTATTTTCTCAGTGTAAAAATAGTTTTATCTACCAAATAACAAACCCGAAACTTTCAAATTCATTAATACAAATACCATACAAGCCTTTCCAATGATCAAGTTCCACAACACGCTCTAAAGCATCAGCAAAAAAAAAGAATTCGAGACAGTAGTAAATTCGAGTCTCTTGCAATCTTTATTTTATTCTCAAAAACATTGGTTCCGCCACCAACTCCACGTGTACCGCGGGTCAATAAAAGTGATTGTTCAATCGTCAAACGATACTTGTCAATCGTCAAAAGTGATTGCTCATTCGTTAACCTTTACTTTTCAGTCAACAAAAGCAGTTGCTCAACCGTCAACCTATAAACTAAAATCAATAAAAGAGGTTATTCATTCATCAAACAATACTCGTCAATCGACAAAAGAGATTGTTCATCCGTTAACCTTTAATCGTCAATCAACAAAAGTAGTTGATGAACAGTCAAACAGTTTGGTCAATATTATTTCAGACTCATGATTCAAGCAATCCTGATCTTGTATTCAAACACCTCGATCACATCGCCTGACCGCAATTTAGCCCGTTTGCGGAATTCGGGTTCACCGTTCCGGAAAACAATTCCATCTTCAACCATTAGTTTGGCCTGTCCGCCCGACTCTGCAATGCGCATGGTTTTTAACAACTTGATTAGTTCAATGTATTCTTCGCCGTTTAGTTCATATGTTTCCATAAAAGCCTCCCACCCTCCAATGGAGGGGAATTTTGATTGTGCATGATTTATTAAGCCTCCCCACCCCTCTTTGGGTTTGGGTTGGAAATTGTATATATTATTATTGTCACCTCACTTCGTGCAGATTCTAGCGTTTTACGTCCCTTCTTCCCTAGAGAAAGATTGAGGATGAGGCTTTTTGCCTTTTGGTAATTTAGCAACGACCAACTGGTACGAGTGATCAATGAGATCCAAAACCAGTTTTTGAGGAAGCGAACCATCCATCGCCACCGTGTTCCAATGTATTTTGCTCATGTGGTAACCGGGTTGAATCGCCGGAAACTGTTCACGAAGTTCGATGGCCCGATCTGGATCGCACTTCAAGGCCAGATTCCAATCCCCTTCCAGATTGGTTAAGGCAAACATTTTCCCCTGTACTTTGAAAACCAGAGTCGTTTCATCAAACGGGAATTCTTCGGTAACTCCGGGTTTTTGGATGCAATATTCCCTGAATTCTTCGATATTCATAGCTTCATGATTAGAATCCTGTAAACATACTGAATCGGCAGGAATGTATTTTACTTCCACGCCAAAATCCTGTCAATTGGAAGAAATTAGTGAAAGTGTTAAATGATTTATGTAAATCGAGGGCAGAAATGATTGTAGAAAAATGGCGGAATAAATGCTCTAAAACCACGGAATAGTTACATAATCAGGTCATGCCTTCAGCATTATCATCCAATATTTTTCATGATTCAAATAAAGAACTATAAATCCAAGCTACAAACGATATTCCGTAACTCTTTATACCAGGAACCAATTTCAAATCTTAAGAAATTATAGAATTTAGTGCGGAATTTCTAAAGTAAAGCGGAAGATCTGAAGTCTTTACTTAAATTTGTCACTTATTTTCATTACTAAGACATTAATAATCAGTTTATATGCCGAAGAATAATCCCCATTCAGCATTGAATAAAGTTACTTTCGCAGGATTATTGATTACCATAGGAATTGTTTTTGGTGACATTGGAACCAGTCCCTTGTACGTGGTTAAAGCAATTATTTCAGGAGTAGAGCATTTTGATAAGATTTTAGTATACGGGGGCATTTCGTGCGTATTCTGGACACTTACCATTCAAACCACAATAAAATATGCAGTCATTACCCTGCGGGCCGACAACCATGGCGAGGGTGGAATATTTGCCTTATATGCACTGATGAAGAAAAAGTCGGTCTGGGCAGCTGTTTTAACCATGATTGGTGGAAGTGCCCTGCTGGCCGACGGAGTAATAACACCATCAATGACCGTAACTTCAGCCATCGAAGGATTACGGCTGATCAATCCACAGATTACGGTACTTCCCCTTGTACTGCTCATTATTACTTCCCTGTTTTTCATTCAGCAATTTGGAACTTCTTTTCTGGGGAAATCATTTGGCCCGATGATGTTTGTCTGGTTTTCCATGCTTGGGACTCTGGGGCTTACTCAAATAATGACTCATCCTGAAATTCTGAATGCGCTGAACCCATATTATGCTTACGATTTTCTGGTAAATTATCCGAATGGATTTATACTACTTGGTGCGGTATTCCTTTGTACTACAGGTGCTGAAGCTTTGTATTCCGATCTGGGACATTGTGGAATAAAGAATATCCAGATTTCATGGGCATTCGTGAAAATAACGTTGGTATTGAATTACCTTGGGCAAGGAGCCTGGTTGATGAACCACCCAACACCCACCGAAGACCTCAACCCATTTTTTGCCATCATGCCACAGTGGTTTTTAATGCCTGGAATTCTCATATCCACCGCTGCCGCAGTTATTGCCAGCCAGGCTCTGATAACCGGATCATATACCTTGGTCAGCGAGGCCGTTTCTCTTAATTTTTGGCCTAAAATCAAAATTTTACATCCAACTTTAATTAAAGGACAGGTTTACATCCCATTTGTGAACTGGATGCTTTGGTTTTTTTGTTGCTTCGTCGTTTTATATTTTCAGGAATCATCAAACATGGAAGCTGCATACGGACTTGCGATAACCATTACGATGATTATGACTTCCTCACTTCTGGTTTTCTACCTTCGTCAAAAAAATGTTCCATTGCCCTTATTGGGAATATTTGCTTTAATTTTCGGCGCTATTGAAGGTTCATTCCTGATTGCCAATCTGCACAAATTTCCGAATGGTGGTTGGTTTTCAATCGCACTGGCATGTATATTTTTAATCGTCATGGTGGGTTGGTATTTTGGCCGCCGGATTAAAAACCGTTACATCAGCTTTTCAAACGTGAACAAGTATCTCCACCTGTTTGAAGATCTGAGTAATGACAAAACAATACCTCAGATTGCCACCAATCTGGTCTACATTATTAAGGCCAACGAATTCCACCAGATTGAATCCAAGATCATGTATTCAATCTTCAACAAACAACCCAAGCGTGCTCAAACCTATTGGTTGCTACATGTCAATATTGTTGACGAACCAGATACATTCAGCTACCAGGTTAACCAGATCATTCCGGGTGTTCTGATCCGTATCGATTTCCACCTCGGGTTTAAAATTGAGCCACGTATCAATTTATTCTTTAAAGAGGTTCTGAAAGACATGGTAGCGGCCAACGAAATAAAGCTGACCAGTTCATACGAATCGCTGAGAAAACATCATCTGCCACCCGACTTTCTGTTTGTTAACCTCGACCGGATCATGACTCAGGATTACAAGTTATCGCCCTGGGAAACCATGATTATGGGGCTTCATGCTTTAACCCGGATATTTAGCATCAACGATGTAAAGGCGCTTGGTTTAGACACCAGTTGTGTGATTAACGAAAAAGTCCCGATTGCGATTGAACGCCCGCTGAGCCGGAAAATGAGGAGAATTGAAAGCTAATTATTCTGTTAATCTTGTGAAATTTAGTGAGGTGACATTACTCATTGGCCTCCGACTAATTCATTTGCTGACAGAACACAAACATTCATACCATCAATTTCAATCATTTAAAATATTTTGCCGGAGTTCCAACGTATTCAGTCTTTATGTAACTTCGACAGCTATTTTAAAAAGCATACATTAATGATCGGCTGACATGTCGGAGACAAATCAAAATTCTGCACTTAATAAAGTTACATTTACCGGACTCATAATAACAATAGGCATTGTTTTTGGCGACATTGGAACCAGCCCGTTGTATGTAGTCAAAGCGATTATTTCAGGAGCCGAACATTTCGACAAACTCCTTGTATACGGCTCCATCTCCTGTGTCTTCTGGACGCTCACCCTGCAAACAACCTTTAAATATGTATTTATTACACTGAGGGCCGACAACCGGGGAGAGGGTGGAATTTTTGCCTTGTTTGCCCTGATTAAAAAGAAAACGATTTGGGCTGCAGTTCTTACCATGATTGGCGGAAGCGCCCTGTTGGCTGATGGTGTGATTACACCGTCAATTACAGTAACATCGGCAATAGAAGGATTACAGTTGATTAATCCTAAAAT
>Ga0183100_1001513_pt1 | contig 11550 bp, 13 predicted proteins | sample Biomet2_FD_127789 | JGI IMG/M metagenome (GOLD analysis project Ga0183100, IMG submission 127789) | Microbial communities from bioreactor (seeded with anoxic lake sediment) at LBNL, California, USA - Biofuel metagenome 2 | ecosystem: Engineered > Bioreactor > Anaerobic > Unclassified ...
CCCGCCCCCCCCCTCGGCCCCTCCCTCCCCTGCGGGGGGTCCGACGCGGCCACCGTCCTCGCCGCCGGCGTCCCCCTGGCCGATGCCTGCGCCACCCGGCTGGGGAACCTCCTGACCTCCGACGAGGACGAGGTGATGAGCGCCGCTCTCGACGCCGTGTGCTCCATCCCCGGGGTGGAGGGGGCGGTGGCGGTCGTCGGGGACAAGGTGGCGATGAAGGGGCGCCTGCCCCAGCTCACGCGCGTCGCCGTCCCCCCGGGTAAGGTCGCCAAGATCGAGTTCCCCACCCCGTGACCCGCTCAGCCCTTGGCCTTCTGCCTCAGCTTCAGCAGGTTGATGCACTTCTTGGAACCACGGTCGACCTTCTCGTCCCGGCAGCGCACCTTGTTGGGGCAGATGAAGCACCGGGTGCTCCACTTCATAACCTCGTTCGTCTCTTCCTTTCCGCTCATGGGTACGACCCGCCCCCGATGGGGCATGGGTACATGGGGTTCAAAAACAAAATATCTACCATCCCCGTTATCGCTGCGATAGCATGGAGCCTAGGGATCGTTTCTTCTATGGGCTCAGCTTCGCCGGGGCTCTGGCGATCCTCAGCTCGACCATGGCCAAGAATCCAGTTCTCGTCCCGTTCGCCCGCAGCCTGGGGGCGGACACCGCGCTGCTCGGGCTGATCGCCGCCGCGTCCACTCTTCCTGGCATCCTCGTCTCCCTGCCCGCCGGCTCGCTGTCCGACATGCTGGGCCGCAGGAAGGTCATGTACGCCGCGGGAGTGGTCTTCGCCACCGCCCCCCTGCTGTACCTCGTGGTCCACACTCCCGGCGAGCTCATGGTGGTGAGGTTCTACCACGGCTTCGCCACCGCGATCTTCGGGACGGTGGCCAGCGCGGCCATCGTCGACAACTTCCCCGACCTCAAGGCCTCCCGGCTGTCGTTCTACTCCTCGGCCACCATCGTCGGTCGGGGCCTCGCCCCGTTCGTCGGAGGGGGCATCATCGTGCTGACCGCGTACGACTACCGCGATGTGTACTGGGCGGTGGCGCTGGCCGGCATATCAGCGTTCCTGGCCATCCTGGCGGTTTATGGTCAGGGGCGGGACTCCAAGGCCAGGGGACCGAGGGGCGTCCCCCTTCGGCAGCAGTTGGTGTCCATCGTCACCGATGGCAGGGTCCTCGTGGCGTCGTCCATGGAAGCGGCCCAGTACCTGGCGTACGGGGCCTTCGAGGTGTTCTCCGTCGACTACGCCGTCCACATCGGACTCGATGCGGTGTGGTGGGCCCTCATCGGCGGGGCGCAGCTGGTGGTCGTGGTGCTGTCCAAGCCGGTCATGGGACGGCTGTCCGACCGCTACGGGAGGAGGGCGTTCATCCTCTTCGGCCTGCTGGTGGACGCCCTGGCCGTCCTCCTGTTCCCATTGACCGCGGAGCCCCTCGTCCTGGTCGCCATGTCCGCGGTGTTCGGTCTGGGGTTCTCCTCGGTCACCTCGTCCACCCAGGCCCTGGTCTCGGACCTGTGCGTGCGGTCCTCCTCCGGCTCGGCCATGGGCTTCCTCAGCACCATCATGGACGTCGGGCAGTTCGCCGGCCCCATCCTCATCTCCCTCATCGTGGGCAACGCGCTGTGGTACCTGGGGGGCTTCTGGACCATGGCCGCGGTGCTGCTGGTGGCGGCAGGGGCCTTCGCCTGGACCTTCCGGGGGGAAGGGGGAACGGGACTGCAGCGTGAGCGGGGCGTCAGAAGCCCTTGAGCCCATCGGTCAGCATCCTGCGGGCGGCCGGGTTGGTGAGGTTGCCTATGATGACCCTGCGGGCAGTGGGGTTGACCACGATGGTGCGGAGCAGCTCCAGGGCCCCCGAGCCGCACTTCCACGCCTCGATGAACGACCCGTAGCCCTCGTTGACCAGCCCCTCCAGCTCCTCCCGGGAGGCGTGCTCGGGGAAGTACTCGTACACCCGGTGGTTGGTCTTCCAGTCATCGTCCTTGACGATGCCCCGGTCCTTCATCTGCTCCCACAGAGGGGTCCCCACCAGGTAGTCCAGGATGTTGTACTGCACCCCGTGGGGGCGCATCGACTGGGCGAAGCTGATGGTCGAGCGCATCTCCTCCTTGCTCTCGATGGGCGCTCCCAGAATGTACGAGGTGATGACCAGCATCCCCGCCTTCTTGGCGTTGGCCACCGCCTCCGCCGTCCTTTCCGGGGTCTGCCTCTTGTTGTAGAACTCCAGGACGTGGGGGGACGAGGACTCGGCGCCGAAGTAGATGACGTTGAAGCCCGCCGATTTCATCCTCTTGAGAAGCGGAAGCTGAGCGTGGCCGGCCCGGCCCTCGCAGTACAGCCGCATGCGGATGTCACGCTCCTTGATCAGGCGGCATATCTCCTCCACCCGGGGGATCGCCTGGGTGAAGTTATCGTCGACCATCACGCACTCCCGGTACCCCTGCCGGTACAGCGTCTCCAGCTCGTCCACCACGCTCTCCGCCCCCCGCGGGCGCCACCGGCGCTCGGAGAACGCCGCGCAGGAGCAGTAGGAGCAGGAGAAGGGGCAGCCCCGGGAGGTGGAGATGGTGGTGAACTTCCCGAAGGTCAGGGGGACGCCCTGGAACACGTACCCGTACTGGAAATCGCCCAGGAGGCTGCGGTCCGGGAAGTCCAGGGCGTCGAGGTCGTCGATGAGGGTGAGGGGGCGCTCGAGCACCTGGCCGTCGGACCCCCGGAAGGCGATGCCGTCCACGTCGGTCGGCTCGGTCCCCGCCTCGATGTGGTCCAGCAATCGGGGGAGCGAGCGCTCGGCCTCCCCTTTGACGATGTAGTCGATGAACGGATACCCGGTCAGGATCTCCCGGGCGGCGAAGGTGGCGTGGTAGCCTCCCAGCACGATGGTCAGGTCAGGCATCAGCCCATGCACCCTGGTCATCACCTCCATAGTGGCATTGAAGGTGTGGGTGGAGCAGTTCATCCCCAGGACGTCCGGCCGCTCCCTCACCACCCGTTCCACCAGCTGCTCGACGGTCAGGTTGTGGCAGAAGGCGTCTATCACCACGACCTCGTCCCCCCGCGCCTTCTTGACGCTGCCGGCGAGGTAGAGGAGCCCCAGCGGCGGCCACTTCTCGGTGGTCCTCCACGGCGGGGTAGTGAGCATGAGCTTCATAGCTAGGATGAATCGAGAGGGGACGATAAAATAGTTACCGAAGGCCGTAGCCACGGAGGCCGCCGGCTGAGGCAACCTGAAACTCCCATATGTTATTTATGGGGACAGGCTATCACCTCTGACGCTTAGAAAGGTGAAGTGATGTCCATCAAACTGGCCGTCCCCAACAAGGGGCGGTTGAACGAGCGGTCCATCGAGATCCTGAACCTGGCGGGGCTGGAGATCGAGGACGGAGGAGACAGGAAGCTGTACGCCAACGTCAAGAACAGCGACCTATCGGTCATGTTTCTCAGAGCACAGGACATCGTGAGGTTCGTCCATCGGGGAGCGGTGGACATGGGCATCACCGGCTACGACCTCGTGCTGGAATCGGGGCTGAAGGTCCACAAGCTAATGGACATGGGCTTCGGACGGTGCCGGCTGTCGGTCGCCGTCCCTGAAAGCATGGGCAGCAGCTCGGCGAAGGACATACCTGACGGTTCCAAGGTCGCCACCTCCTTCCCCAACATGGCCAAGAAGTACTTCGACTCCCTGGGCAAGAAGGTCGAGATCACCGTGATCTCGGGGGCCGCCGAGGTCACTCCCCACCTGGGCGTGGCCGATCTCATCGTGGACCTGGTGTCCAGCGGTAGCACCCTCAAGACCAACCGGCTGAAGGAGATCGCGATCATCGTCGAGTCCCAGGCCGTGCTGATCGCCAACAGGGAGGCCATGAAGACCCGGGGCACCGAGCTGGAGGAGCTGGCATCGGCGATCCGCAGCGTGATGGACGCCGAGGGCAAGCGGTACCTGATGGCCGACGTCCCGGTGACCGCCCTGGACGAGGTGCGGGCCTTCCTGCCGGGGATCGCAGGGCCCACGGTCATGAATCTGATGGGGCGGGACGATGTGGTCGCCATCCACGTGGTGGTGGACAAATCGGCCATATTCCAGTCGGTGAACCGCCTCAAGCGTCTGGGGGCGACGGGCATCCTGATCGTCCCCATCGACCGCATGGTCCCCTGAGGTATTACGATGAAAGACAACTGGGTCCGTTCGACCGTGCGGGACATCCCGCTCTACTACAATCCCAAGATCAAGGCCGTGCGCATGGACACCTCGGTGAACGTGCTCGGCCCCAATACCGTGGTCAAGGACGTGCTGACGCGATGCATGGACCTCGACCTGAACCAGTATCCCGCGCCGTACTCCGATGACCTGCGCGGCGCCCTGGCCGAGAAGTACGGGCTGGCGGCGGACAACTTCGTCGTGGGCAACGGCTCGGACGAGGCGCTGGACATAGCGTTCAAGTCGTTCATGGAGCCGGGGGAGACCGTCGTCGCCCCGTACCCGTCGTACGTACTGCACGGCTTCTTCGTCAAGGTCAACGGCGGCCGCTTCGTCAACGTCGACCTACGGCCGGGCTTCCAGCTGGACCCCGACGCCCTGCTGAAGGCCAAGAGCAAGATCATCATCCTGTGCACGCCCAACAACCCCACCGCCAACTGCTTCGATCACCGCGACGTGGAAAGGGTCGTCAGCGAGCACGACGGCCCGGTCATCGTGGACGAGGCCTACGGGGAGTTCACCAAGGACTCCTTCATGTCCCGGGTGGAGGAGTTCGACAACCTCATCGTCACCCGCACCTTCTCCAAGGCCTACGGCCTGGCCGGGTTCAGAGTGGGGTACATGGCCTCCAACCTGAAGATGGCCGGGGTCATGCAGCGGGTCAAGATTCCTTACTCGCTGGACAAGGTCAGCGAGATGACCGCGGTGGCGGCCCTGACCAACACCTCGTACGTGGACGCCGCGGTGAAGCTCGTCCGCTCGGAGCGCGATCGGCTGTCCAACGGCTTGAGGTCGATGGGCTTCACCCCCTTCCCCTCGGAGAGCAACTTCATCATGTTCCGCAGCCCGAGACCATCGGCCGAGCTAGTGAAGCGGCTGGCGGACAAGGGAGTGCTCATCCGCGACTTCGGCCGCCTCAGGATGCTGGAGGACTGCGTACGCACCACCATCGGGACGAGGGAGCTGAACGACCTGCTCCTGGGCAAGCTCAAGGAGGTGACCGAGGAATGGTGAACATCCGGAGATCGGTGAAGTACCCGGAGGAGTGCGACTCCTACCGCATCGGCCAGCGGCCGAAGGTCCGCGTGGCCGTGGCCGACTACGGGGTGGGGAACCTGCACTCCATCCGCAAGGCCTTGGAGCTCGCGGGCGCTCGGCCGGTCATCGAGTCCAACATGCGCAACCTGCTGGACGCCGAGGTCATCGTCTTTCCCGGAGTGGGAGCGTTCGACAGCGCCATGGAGCGCCTGCTGCCCTACCGGGACATCATCGTGGACCGGCTGGAGGCGGGGACGCCGTGCCTCGGCATCTGCATCGGCGCGCAGATCCTGTTCGAGGGGAGCGAGGAGGGCGCCGGCCCCGGGCTGGGGTTCATGAAGGGAGGGGTCGTCCGCCTGCAGGCCGATAAGGTCCCCCACATGGGCTGGAACAGGGTCGATTCTTCCGACCCCTCGTTCGAGGGCGTCACCTCGCCCTACTTCTACTTCGCCCATTCCTTCCACGGGAATCCCGAGGAGGAGGTGGCCATAGCCACCACCGACTACTACGGGCAGTTCCCGTCGGCGTTCAGAAAAAAGAATGTGCTCGGAGTGCAATTCCACCCGGAAAAGAGCAGCGCGTCCGGGGCAGCGTTCCTACGGAACTTCGTCAGATTCATCGAGGCCAAACTATGATCGTATATCCAGCAGTGGACATATTGGACGGCAAGGCCGTCCAACTGGTGGGCGGCAAGCCAGGAACGGAGAAGGTATCCCTCCCCAATCCTCGGGAGGTGGCCTTGGACTGGGAGAGCAAGGGAGCGCCCGCGGTCCATGTGGTCGACCTCAACGCGGCCATGGGCAGGGGGGACAACTTCGAGGCCATCACCCACATCCTGTCCCGGGTCAAGGTCCCCATCCAGATCGGGGGAGGCATCCGGACCACCGAGGCGGTCCAGACCCTGCTGACCCTGGGCACCTCCCGCGTCGTCGTCGGCACCCGGGCCATCACCGATCCGGAGTGGTTCTACGAGCTGGTCCGCACCAACCGCAACCGCATCATCCTCGCCCTCGACACCAAGGACGGCAAGATCCAGCTGAAGGGGTGGAAGGAGTCGTCGGAGAGCAAGCTCCGGGAGACCCTCAAGGCCACCGAGGACCTGCCCCTGGCCGGGGTGCTGCATACCAACGTCAACATGGAAGGGAAGGCCAGGGGGATCGACCTCGAGGAGACCCGGCACTTCGTGGAGATGTGCCCCCACGACGTCACCATCTCCGGTGGCATCACCACTGTGGACGACCTCGCCGCCCTGGAGGACGTGGGGGTCAAGTCGACCATCGTGGGCCTCGCCCTGTACAAGGGAACGATCAGACCGGAGGAGGTCTGGAAGCGATGAGGGAGGCCAAGCTGTCCCGGAAGACGAAGGAGACGTCCATCGCTTTGTCCCTGCACCTCGACGGCGCCGGCAGGTCGAAGGTCACCACCGACGACCAGTTCCTCCGGCACATGCTGGAGACGCTCACCCGGTACGCGTCGTTCGACCTCACCATTGAGGCGAGCGGGGACAATCAGCACCATTTGGTAGAGGACGTCGCCATCGCCCTTGGCACGGCGTTCCGGCAGGCGCTGGGCGACGTGCCCGTAGATCGCATCGCCTCGGCCATGGTGCCGATGGACGATGCGCTGGTGACGGTGGCGGTGGACATCGTCGACCGCCCCTACTGCGACGCCGACTGTCCGGACACGCTGTACGCGCACTTCTTCCGCTCCTTCGCCATGTCCTCCGGCATCACCTTGCACGCCATCGTGCACCGGGGGCTGGACGACCACCACGTCATCGAAGCGACGTTCAAGGCCCTGGGCACCGCGCTGAGGAAGGCCATCGTGCCCCGTGAGAACGTGCTGAGCACCAAGGACGCCGTCCGGTTCAGGAGCGGTTAGGATGCTCACCAAGCGCATCATACCCTGCCTGGACGTCACCGAGGGGAGGGTGGTCAAGGGGGTCAAGTTCCAGAACCTCGAGGGCGTGGGCTACCCCCCGGAGCTGGCGGTCGAGTACGAGAAGCAGGGGGCGGATGAGATCGTCTTCCTGGACATTACCGCCTCCTCCGACGCCCGGAAGACCCTCCTGGAGGTCGTGGAGAGAACGGCCGAGGGGCTGTTCGTACCGCTGACCGTGGGGGGCGGGATCCGCTCCAAAGAGGACATGAGGCTCGCCCTCAACGCCGGCGCGGACAAGGTCTCGGTCAACACCGCCGCGGTGCACGATCCCACGCTGATCACCGCCTGCGCCAAGGACTTCGGGAGCCAGTGCGTCGTGGTCGCCATCGACGCCAAGCGCGAAGGGAGAGGCTGGAAGGTGTACACCCACGGGGGAAGGCAGCGCACCGAGCTGGAGGCCGCTGACTGGGCCTACGAGGCCCAGGACCGGGGAGCGGGAGAGATCCTCCTGACCAGCATGGATGCCGACGGCACCACCGACGGCTACGACATCAAGCTCACCCAGCTCGTGGCCGACAGCGTGGACATCCCGGTCATTGCCTCCGGCGGATGCGGCAGTCCGGAGCATATCTACCAGGTCTTCGAGCAGACCAACGCCTCGGCGGCCCTGGCAGCATCGATATTTCACTATGGCACGTACACCGTCGGGGACGTCAAGAAGTACCTCGCCGATAGGGGAGTGCTGGTAAGATGAGCGCACCACTGAAGTTCAATGCCGACGGGCTGATACCGGCCATCGTGCAGGACGCGGAGACCAATGAGGTGCTGATGATGGCCTGGGCCAACCAGGAGTCGTACGACCTCATGCTCTCCACCGGCCGCACCCATTTCTGGTCCCGGTCCCGTCAGAAACTGTGGATGAAGGGCGAGGAGTCCGGCCACGTGCAGGACATCGTCAGCATCCAGACCGATTGCGATAACGATACCCTGCTCATCCGGGTGAGGCAGACGGGCAACGCCTGCCACCTGGAGCGGCCCTCCTGCTTCGAGGAGGTGCTGTATGGCGACCTGGAGAGCACGGCGGCCATCATCCCCGAGCTGAAGCGGATCATCCGCGACCGCAAGGAGCACCCTCAGGAGGGAAGCTACACCAACCAGCTGCTGTCCAACGAGGACAAGGTGCTGAAGAAGGTGGTGGAGGAGGCGGCCGAGCTGGCCATCGCCGGCAAGGGGAGGGACCACGACGGCATGGTGTGGGAGGCAGCGGACCTCATCTACCACCAGCTGGTCATGTACGAGTACCTCGGGCTGCCCATGGGCGAGGTGTTCAAGAAGCTGTCCGACAGGCACAAGGGGGTTAAGAAATGAGGATAGACCTTCATATGCACACGCTGCAGAGCGACGGTGAGCTCCTGCCCATCGAGCTGGCCAGGCGGGCCGTGGTGATGAAGCACGAGGCCATCGCGGTGACCGACCACGCCGACCCCAGCAACATCGAGCGGCTCATCAAGGAGACCCGAAAGGACGTTCCCCTGGCCAGGGAATGGGGGCTCGATATGCTCGTGGGAGTGGAGCTCACCCACATCCCCGCCGCCAAGATGGACGTCGTGGTCAGGCAGGCCAAGAAGGCGGGGGCAGAGATCATCGTGGTGCACGGGGAGACCATCTCCGAGCCGGTAGAGAAGGGGACGAACCGCGCCGCGGTCAACAACCCCGACGTCAACATCCTCGCTCACCCCGGGTTCATCACCATGGAGGACGCCCAGGCCGCCGCGGACAACGGCGTCGTGCTGGAGATTACCTCGAGGCCGTCGCACGCCCTGACCAACGGGCACGTGGTGCGGATGGCTCGCAAGGTCGACGCCAAGATGGTGGTCAACACCGACACCCACGCCCCCGGGGACCTCATCACCGAGGAGCGCGCCGTCCACGTGGCCATGGGCGCAGGGCTCACCAGGGACGAGGCCGAGCTGTGCGTCCACCGCATCCCCAAGGACATCATACGGAGGGTCAGGAAGGGATGAAGGTCCTCAAGTTCGGGGGGTCCTCGCTGAAGGACGGGGCCAGCATGATGAGCGTGGGGGAGATCGTCGCCTCTGACAGCGAGGAGAGGGTGGTCGTGGTCTCGGCGATCCAGGGGATCACCGACTCCCTCCTGGACTTCATGTCCAAGGTCCGCCGGGAGGAGGAGGTCCAGCAGTTCATACGAACGCTGCGGGACCGGCACCTCAGGCTCCTGACCGAGGTCGCCGGGAGCATGGACGTCAAGCAGACCGCGGTGAGCCAGCTTTCCGCCCAGCTGGTGAGGCTGGAGCGCATCCTGTACGGCATCATCTACCTGGAGGAGCTTACCCCCCGCACCAAGGACCTCGTCCAGTCGTTCGGGGAGCGCATGAGCGTCATCGTGATGGCGGCCATGCTGCAGGAGATGGGGGTCAACGCCATCCCCGTGGAGGCGGACGAGCTGGGCATCATCACCGATGGCACCTTCGGCTCGGCCACCGTGGACATGGAGAACACCCGCAGCAACATCGCCCCCAAGATCTACGAGATGTTCAAGCGCCAGGAGACCCCGGTGGTCACCGGCTACTTCGGCAAGACCGTGGAGGGCTACATCACCCTGCTGGGGCGCAACGGAACGGACTATAGCGCCAGCGTCATCGCCAACGCCATCGACGCGGACAGCCTGGAGATCTGGAAGGACGTCGACGGCTTCATGTCCGCCGACCCCAAGGTCGTCGCCGAGGCGGTGCCGATCAGCCAGCTCTCCTACGAGGAAGCGGCCGAGCTGTCCTACTTCGGGGCCAAGGTCCTGCACCCCCGGACGGTGGAGCCGGCGAGGGCCAAGGGGATCACCATCCGAGTTAAGAACGTCTTCAAGCCCGAGTACGAGGGCACCGCCATCAACCCCAAGGGGGTCGAGGGCTACCGCACCATCAAGAGCATATCCAGCATGCCCAACATGGCCATGGTCAAGGTCTATGGGGCCGGCCTCGGCTCCAAGTCCGGGGTCATGTCCGAGATGTCCACCATGCTCTCCGAGGCGGGCATCAACATATACTCGGCCGCGACCTCCCAGACCTGCGTCTCCATGCTCATCGAGGAGCGGGACCTGAAGCGGGCGGAGAAGGTCCTGGCGGAGGCGAAGAAGGGCGTGGTCGACCGCGTGGAGTCGATGCGCGACGTGGCCTTGTTATGCCTGGTGGGCGAGGGGCTGGGACAGAAGGAGGGCATCGCCGGCAAGATCTTCACCATCGTCGCCAGCAACGGGACGAACGTCGGACTGATCTCCGCGGGGGCCTCGACCGTGGCGCTGACCTTCACCGTGAAGCGCAAGGACCTGGAGAAGACGACCAAGACCATACACCATGAGTTCTTCGGCGGTTGATATGAGCAGGGTGGCTTTCCAGGGGGTCCAGGGCGCGTTCTCCGAGGACGCGGCCGCGGCGTTCTTCCCGAGCATGGCCACGATGCCCTGCCCGGACTTCGAGAGCGTCTTCCGGGCGGTGGAGCGGGGCGAGGCGGAGTACGGCATCGTGCCGGTGGAGAACTCCCTCGAGGGCACCGTGGCGGCGGTGAACGACCTCCTGCTGGAGAACGACCTGGTGATCGTGGGCGAGGTCCTGGTGCCGGTGGTGCACTGCCTCATCGCCCATCCCGAGGCCGAGCTGAAGGACATCATCAGGGTGTATTCCCACCCCCAGGCCCTGGGGCAGTGCCGCAGCTTCCTGGCCAAGTACCCGCAGTGGGAGAAGGTCCCGGCCTTTGACACCGCCGGCTCGGTGCGCATCGTGAGGGACCACGGGCTGAAGGAGGAGGCGGCCATTGCCTCCCGCCGGGCCGCCGAGGTCTACGGCATGAAGGTGCTGAGGGAAGGCATCCAGGGAAGCGACGAGAACTTCACCCGGTTCTTCGCCATCCAGAAGGCCGGCCGCCTCCTGGACCACGGGGACAAGACCTCCCTGGCCTTCGCCACCCGGAACGTCCCCGGGACGCTCTACGAGGCCATGGGATGCTTCGCTCGCCGGGAGATCAACATGACCAAGGTCGAGTCGAGACCGCGGAAGGGGAGGGCGTGGGAGTACGTGTTCTTCGTGGACATCGATGGCCACGTCAACGACCCCAAGGTCGCCGACGCTCTCACCGACCTGGTCCGCCGGGCGGTGTTCGTGAAGGTGCTCGGCTCCTATCCCCGGGCCAAGCCCCTGGCCTGAACCTTGGGCGTCAGATCATGTCCAGGAGGGCGGACATCGCTTCCAGGCCGGCCTCCAGCTGCAGGCGGGGGCAGGAGAAGGTGACCCGCACCGTGCCCGGGGCCCCCCAGTAGCGGCCCGGACCGACCGCCACCCTCCGGGCCAGCAGTTTTTCGCTGAACTCCAGGGCATCGACCCCCGGCGGCAGGTGCAGCTGGGCGCTGCAAGTGGAGACAGGATAC
>Ga0183100_1001514_pt1 | contig 11546 bp, 7 predicted proteins | sample Biomet2_FD_127789 | JGI IMG/M metagenome (GOLD analysis project Ga0183100, IMG submission 127789) | Microbial communities from bioreactor (seeded with anoxic lake sediment) at LBNL, California, USA - Biofuel metagenome 2 | ecosystem: Engineered > Bioreactor > Anaerobic > Unclassified ...
CCAGAAAACGGTGGAGGAAGCCTTGCTTTCCGGCAGAGCCAAAACCGTTGTCGTACGGGAAGGTTTTGACTGTGCTTTTAACCGGGAGGATACCGCCTTCGTCTTTATGGCGGGCAATCTTTTTTCCAGGATTGCCCAGACTGAAACAAGCCAGGGAATATTGGCGGTGGTTGAAAAATCGAAGGATTCCAAAGGGGATTTTTTAAACCATATCACCGCAGACATGAATAGCAAAGTGTTGGTTTTGGACCGCCTTCAGGACCCGGGAAATATTGGCACGATGATCCGCACAGCGGATGCGGCCGGTTACGCCGGATTGGTTGTCATCAAGGGAACCGGAGATATTTATGCTCCAAAAGTTGTTCGCGCCGCAGCCGGATCATTGCTTCGGATACCGGTGTTCAAAGCGGAAGACGCCAATGATGCGTTGGCCTTGCTGAGAGAAGCGGGCAAAGAGATTGTCGCCACAACCCCGGAAGGGGGGAAGGCGTACACGAAAGCGATTTGGTCCAAGGGGATCGCGCTTGTCATCGGAAACGAGGGAAGCGGCGTCTCGGAGGTCTTCAAGGAAGCCGCGGATATCAACGTCTATATTCCAATGAGCGAAGAAGTGGACTCCCTCAATGCCGCGGTCGCGGCAGGGATACTCATTTATGAATCCATAAAAGAAAGGTAATACCATGCAGGATCAACTGAAATCAATTTTGGACAATGCGATGCAACAGCTTGAAAAAGCCGGCAGCTTGTCCGATACGGAAGAGATCAGAGTCAGATATTTAGGCAAAAAAGGTCAGGTTACTGAGATCTTAAAAACCATGGGCTCACTGGCCCCTGAAGAAAGAAAGCATTTGGGACAGGAAGCGAATTCTGTCCGTAATAAAATAGAACAGCTGTTGGATCAAAAATTCGCAGAGATGAAAGCGGCGGCCCGTGCTGAAAAATTCAAGTCAGAAGGGATTGATGTGACTGAACCGGGGCAGGAATTCAACCTTGGCGTCAAGCATCCCATCACCATCACCATCGATGAGATTTCGGGGATTTTCATGTCAATGGGATACTCCATCGCGGAAGGACCCCAGGCGGAAACGGTTTTTCATGCCTTTGATGCGTTGAATTCCCCTCCAAACCATCCATCCAGAGATGAGACGGACACATTTTATTTCAGCGACGACATCGTTTTAAGACCCCATACGTCTTCCGTGCAGATCAGGACCTTGGAAAACGAGAATCCACCTATCAAAGTGATCTCCCCCGGAAGATGCTTCCGATGCGATACACCGGATGCCACCCATTCCCCCATGTTCCATCAGGTGGAGGGTCTTCTGGTGGATGAAGGCATCACCATGGCGGATTTGAAGGGAACTCTGGACGCCATGGCCAAACAATTGTTTGGCAGCGAGACAAAAACCAAATTCCGCCCCCACCATTTCCCGTTTACAGAACCAAGCGCCGAAATGGATGTTTCCTGCTTCAAATGCGGCGGTAAAGGCTGCCGAATCTGCAAGGGCAGCGGTTGGATTGAAATTCTGGGATGCGGAATGGTGCATCCCAACGTTTTGAAAGTCGGGGGCATTGATACAGAAAAATACACCGGATTCGCCTTTGGCATGGGTGTGGAACGAATCGCGTTACTGAAATATGGCATTGATGACATCAGATTGTTTTATGAAAACGATATGCGGTTCATCAATCAATTTAAATAGGAGGGTCAGGCATGCTTGTACCAATTGAATGGTTGAAAGAATATACGGATATCAATGTCACCATTGAGGAATTCTGTGAAAAGATGATTATGTCCGGCTCCAATATCGAAACCTCTGTCATGATGGGCAAAGGGATCAAAGGGGTTGTTGTCGGCAAGATTGAAAAAATCGCCAAACACCCTGACGCTCAGAAGCTATCTGTGTGCCAAGTCGACGTCGACAGGAACGAAAAACTTCAGATTGTCTGTGGAGCCCAGAATATTTTTGAGGGAGCCTTGGTTCCCATCGCATTGGATGGAAGTGTCATCCCCGGACCGTTGCATGGCCAGATGAAGCCTCTGGACGGGGTGACGATTCACCAGGGGAACCTGAGAGGCGTTTTGTCCATGGGCATGATCTGCGCCGCCTCGGAGCTGGGTTATGACGACAAAGTCATTCCAGTCTCCCATCGGGATGGTGTATGGATTCTCCCCGAGGAGGCGGTGGTTGGGGAAGATCTGGTTGCCGCCCTTGGCCTTGAATCGGCTGTGATCGACTTCGAAATCACGCCAAACCGGCCGGACTGCCTTTCAATGATCGGCATGGCGCGTGAATCCGCCGCAACTTTTCTTGAAACGCTTCGCTATCCGGAACTTATTTGCAGCCAAACCCACGGATCTGCGGATGATTACATCAAAGTGGAAATCGCAAAACCGGATCTTTGCAGAAGATATGCGGCAAGAATCGTCACGGACGTCACCATCGGACCTTCTCCGTGGTGGATGCAAAAAAAACTCATGTATGCGGGGATGCGTCCCATCAACAATATTGTCGATATCACCAACTTCGTGATGCTGGAGTTTGGACAACCCATACATGCGTTTGATATCAGGGAAATCACAAGCAAAAAAATTGTTGTCGATACGGCGCAAAAGGGTGAGACCTTCGAAACGTTGGACGGTACAACCAGAAACTTGGATGAATCCATGCTGATGATCAAGGACGGGAGCAAATCCGTCGCCATAGCAGGTGTGATGGGAGGTCTTTCTTCCGGCATCATGCCGGACACCACAACGATTCTTGTGGAATCCGCGAATTTCAATGGGGATAATATACGTGTCACCTCCAAAAGACTCGGCCTTCGCACCGAAGCTTCCTCACGTTTTGAAAAGGGCATCGACCCCAATCTTTGCGAGGCTGCGGCAAATCGTGTATGCAAATTGATCGAACTGCTTGGCGCAGGAAAGATTGTATCGGGTGTTGTGGATGTGTATCCTCAAGAGTATTCGCCGGTTGTCGTCGGTGTTCGTGCCAAACGGGTCAATGACGTGATTGGCGTTGAACTCACCGTTGAGGAAATGAAATCCATTTTTGAACGATTGGAGATGAAAGTGAGCCTGTCGGATGCGGACTGCTACGCGGACCCTTCCTGTCATGACTGTGCGGTTCTTAAAGTCACTCCGCCAACTGTGCGGCAGGACTTGTTGACGGAAGTGGATTTCATTGAAGAAGTCGCCCGCCTCTATGGATACGACAGGTTGCCTGTGACCATACCCAAGGGCAGCAGCCGTGCGTTGATGAGCAAAGAAGAATCACTGCGCCGATTGGCCACATCAACCCTTTGTGGATTGGGCCTCAATGAAATACAGACATATTCCTTTGTCAGCCCAAGAGGTGTCGACAACATCGGCATCGCAGAAGACTCCTGGGAACACAACTTCGCCGTGTTGAGGAATCCATTGGGTGAAGAAAACTCAGTGATGAGAACGATTCTGACTCCCGCCATGTTGGAAACCTTAGGACGGAACTACTCCAGAAACATTGAGCAGGTAAAGGCATTTGAAATCGGCAAGACATTCAGCAAAAATTTAGTGGATCCGGACGGCCTTCCCGATGAGCAGGATGCATTGGCCATCGGATTTTATGGAAAGGGATTGGACTTTTTCACACTGAAAGGCTGCATTGTTGAATTTTTACGTGTTTTGGGGATAGCAAATCTCCAGTTCGTTCCTGAATCGGAGTATGGCGTCTACCATCCGGGCAGATGCGCACGCATCATGTTCAACGATATCGAACTGGGCATCATGGGTGAAGTCCACCCGGATGTATCGGATCGGTTTGAAATCGGCACCCGTTGCTACTGTGCTGAGTTCATGTTTGATGCGGTGATGCGCAATGCCAGAACCGAAGTGGTTTACACGCCATTGCCAAGATACCCCTCAACGTCGAGGGACATTGCCTTGCTGGTCGACGAGGAGTTGCCGGTTGGAAATCTGGAAAATGTCATCTTGCAAAATGGTGGAGAAATCTTGGAGCGGGTCAAACTATTTGACATATACAGGGGCAACCAAGTGGCGGCCGGGCAAAAGAGCGTGGCTTTCACACTTACCTATCGCGACAGGAACAAAACTCTGACCGATGAAGAAGTCGGCAAGGTACATGACCTGATCCTTGTGGCACTGAAAGGAACCTTTAATGCTGTATTAAGAGAGATATAGAGGGAGGGAAACAATGGATTCAAACAAAGTAAATGTACGTATTTTTGGTCAGGATTATGTGCTGACTGGTGAAAAATCCAGGGATCATATGATTCGCGTGTCCGCCTATGTCGACACCAAAATGAATGAAGTGGCCACCGGATTCAAAAAAGGATCGGTATCGGCGTTGGCAGTCCTTTCTTCTGTCAACATCGCAGACGAGTATTTCAGCGTCATGGATCGAATCAATGAATCCAAGGTGACCAACGAACAAATGGAAGGTGATATCCATCGGTATGAGCAATTGTGGGAGGAGTCGAAAAAAAGCCTCGCTGAACACAAAGAAGAAAGCCGAAGAATCTATGAAGAGAAGGAGGCGTTGACCCAGCGTCTCCACAATATGGAGCGCCAACTGGAAGAAATACAACGTCAAAAGGAAGAAGCGCTTAGGCAAAAGGACCGTGAATGTCAGGAAGCCCTTTTTGAAAAAGAATTGGAGATCGAGGAATTGACCAAAAACCATCAACATGCCGGCCAGCAGGCGGAACAGGATTCCGCCCAATTGGTGGAGGAAAGTGAAAACAAATACAAGGATCTGGAAAACAATATTTTTGATCTTCAGATGGAGAACATCCAGTTGAAAAGTGAAATAGAAAAATTGAGAAGCATCAGCGAGTAGGAGCATGTATGAACGAAAAAGCCCTTCGGGTACTTGAGTACGGCAAAATCATAGAAAAACTGACCAACTTTGCAGGCTCTGAGCAGGCACGGAACATTATTTCTGTTCTAAAACCCTGTGACAACCCGGAGGACATTTTGGAAAAGCAGGATGAAACCGCCGAGGCGGTCTCCTTGATCGTCGCCAAAGGGCCATTGCCCATCGGCAATCTTTATGATATCAACGATCACATTGTTCTGACTGAAAAAGGCGGCAGCCTGACCATGCGGCAAATGCTTCGTGTGCTGTACAATATGACTGTGACCCGGAACGTTGTAGCCTATCTGCGTGGCGATTTGCCCCCATTGCCGATTCTAAGGGGCATTGTGGAAGTGCTGGAAGTCTTTCGGGATTTGGAAGACGACATTGACAGATGCATTCTTTCCGAAGAGGAAATGTCGGACCACGCCAGCGTGGATTTGCGGAATATCCGGCGGAGCATTGTGCGGCAAAACGAGAACATCAAAGCCAGATTGAACCAAATCCTTAATTCCGATTCCAACAAAACATACCTTCAGGATGCCATTGTGACCTTGCGGGACGGCAGATATGTCATTCCGGTCAAGCAAGAGCACCGAAGCAGATTTTCCGGCATCGTCCATGATCAGTCGGCTTCCGGGGCCACGTTGTTCATCGAACCACAAATCATTGTCACCATGAACAATGAACTTCGGCAGTTGGAAGCTGAAGAAAAAGCTGAAATTGAGCGGATTTTGGGAGAATTGTCCGGACGAATCGGCGAGCATGCAGCGTCCCTCAAAAATAATCAAAACTTGCTGGTCGCATTGGACGTGATCAACGCCAAGGGCAAGCTGGCCATGGAGATGAAAGCGGAACGCCCATGCCTGTCAGAGGATGGAAGCCTGCAGCTGCTGGATGCCAGGCATCCGTTGATTGATCGATCTAAAGTTGTGCCGATCAACGTTTCGTTGGGAAAGGCCTACCATACGTTGATCATCACCGGCCCCAACACAGGCGGCAAAACCGTGACGCTGAAGACTGTTGGACTTTTGGCGATGATGACACAGGCGGGACTGCACATACCGGCGTCCTCACTGAGCTGCATGCCCATCTATCGGGACGTTTTTGCGGATATCGGAGACGAGCAAAGCATCGAACAGAGTCTCAGCACATTTTCATCCCACATGAACAATATTGTGGCGATTATCGACCAGGCGGGAAACGACACCCTGGTGTTGTTGGATGAACTTGGCGCAGGCACCGATCCCACAGAAGGGGCTGCCTTGGCAATCGCCATATTGGAAGATCTAAAAGCCAAAAGCGCCAGCATCATGGCCACAACCCATTACACAGAGCTCAAAAAATATGCCATCTCAACGGCGGATGTGGAAAACGCGTCCATGGAGTTCAACGTGGAGACCCTGAGCCCTACCTACCGGCTTACAGTTGGTATCCCAGGCAAATCCAATGCGTTTGAGATTTCAGCTAAACTTGGGCTTGATACCGGAATCATCGAAAAAGCCAGAACCTTGCTCAAAGGTGGAGACATCAAATTTGAAGAGATCATTTCCGCTATCGAGGCGGATCGAAAGGCGGCGGAGGCGGAGCGGGATCAGGCGATTCTCCTGAACATCGGTATGAAGCGTCAAAAAGAAGAACTGGACGAGAAAGCCCGAAAATTGGAAGAACAAAGAGAAAAATTGCTGAACCAAGCCAGGGAAGAAGCAAGAAACATTGTGTCCGGCGCGAAAGAACTGTCTGACGAAGTAAAAAACGAGTTAAAAGAACTGAACAAAATCGAAAGCATGGGTGAGCGGACAAGAAGATTCGATGAAAGCAGAAAACGCATCAAAGACGCCGCCGGGCAATATCGGGAAAGGCTTATGCGGGAAGTCAACGACAACCCGGTGAAGGTTGCTGATCTTAGGATCGGCGACAGAGTCAAAGTGCTGGCCCTGGGACAAAACGGTGAAATATTGGGATTGCCCGACGACAAAGGCGACTTGATGGTGCAGGTTGGCAGAATGAAGGTCAAATCCAATGTGGATGACTTGAAGCTCATCATCGATGGAAAAAGCAAATTGCCGTCCGGCGGTAAAACCACATATGGACAAATCTATAAAAACAAAGCCAAAGCCATTTCCATTTCCATCAACGTGCAAGGCCAGAATCTGGATGACGCCACCGAGCTGGTGGACAAATATCTGGATGACGCATTCATAGCAGGTTTGGAGGAAGTGACGGTTATACATGGCAGGGGAGAAGGAATATTGCTCTCCGGTCTGCGGGAAATGATGCGCCACCACAAACACGTGGCAGGGTACCGTAAAGGAAGTTACAATGAAGGTGGCGATGGGGTGACCATCGTTCAAATAAAATAGGCTTGCCGCGCTGGTAAGAAAGCGGCAACAAAGGAGAAAAAAATGGTTGATTACAAGGAACTCATCGCGGCGCTGATTGCACAGAAAATACAAGGCGCAACAAAAGAAGAACTTAAGGATTACATTGAAATTCCCGGTGATGAAAAAATGGGAGATTATGCATTCCCTTGTTTCCGACTGGCCAAAGTGATGAGAAAAGCGCCTCCTGCCATCGCAAAAGAGATCGGTGAAGCCATCGGAGGCGCGGATATATTCGATAAAGTGGAAACCATCAACGGTTACGTCAACATGTACCTCAAACGGGATGGATTTATGAGCAATCTACTCACCGAAGTGCAGGAAAAGGGCATGGATTACGGTAGAAGCCAACTTGGCAACGGCAAAAAAGTCATTGTTGAATATTCCTCGCCCAACATCGCGAAACCCTTTCATATTGGACATATCAGGAGCACCGTCATCGGCAATTCCATCTACAAAATATATGACTTTCTTGGGTACGACACGGTTCGAATCAATCATCTGGGCGACTATGGCACCCAATTCGGCAAAATGATTTGCGCCTATCGCCATTGGGGAAACAAAGAAGACGTGATCAAATCGCCAATCAAGACCTTGCTTGGCTATTACACGAAATTCCATCAGGAGGTCGAAAAAGATCCTTCCCTGGACCAAGAGGCTCGGGACATTTTCACTCGTCTGGAGCAAAAAAATCCTGAAGAAGTGGCTTTGTGGCAGTGGTTTAGAGACGAATCCCTCAAGGAATTCACCAGGGTATACAAGATGCTTGGCATCGAATTCGATTCTTATGCCGGAGAGAGCTTTTATTCCGATAAAATGCCGAGAATGATAAAAGAATTGAGCGACAAAGGACTGTTGGAAGAATCCAGAGGCGCCCAAATCGTCAATCTGGACGCATATGGACTATCGCCTGCACTGGTCACCAAATCCGACGGTTCCACACTGTATATCACCAGAGACATCGCAGCAGCTGTATATCGTAAAGAACATTACGATTTTTACAAAAATCTCTATATTGTTTCATCCGGGCAAAATCTCCATTTTCAACAATGGATTCAAATTGTGGAATTAATGGGATATGAGTGGGCTCGTGATTGTGTCCATATACCATTCGGACTGGTCAGCCTGGAGGAGGGAACCATGTCCACCAGGGCGGGTCGAGTGGTTTTCCTGGAAGATGTTCTCAACCGTGCGATCGAACAAACAAGAGCAATCATTGTTGAAAAAAATGTCAATACGGACAATATAGAAGAAACCGCCAGACAGGTGGGCATCGGCGCTGTGGTATTCCAGGAACTGTCCAACAACAGAATCAAGGACTATGTGTTCTCCTGGGACCGTGTTTTGAACTTCGAAGGAGAAACCGGACCTTATGTGCAATATACCCACGCACGAGCCGCCAGCGTCCTCAGAAAAGCAGGTGCCGAGGCGGCTGCCAAAGCTGCCGGGACCAAAGTCAATACGGAATTCCTGACGGGCGAAAGGGCATTTCAATTGGCAAGATTGATTTATACATTGCCCGATGTGGTCAAAGAGGCGGGAGAAAAATACGAACCTTCCGTCGTCACCCGCCACGTCATCAACATTGCCCAGTCATTCAACAAATTCTATCATGATGAACATATTCTTGTGGACAATCCCGAAGAAAGAGCAGCTAAACTGGCCCTTGTCCATGCGGCGAAGACAGCTATACGAAACGGATTGTGGCTGCTTGGCATTGAAGCGCCGGAAAAGATGTAACGATGAGATATGAAGGAAACATATACAGGCCGCCCAGTGAGGCGAGAAGCCTACTGGTGCAGGCAACCATTGGCTGCGCCCATAACAAATGCACTTTTTGTTCCATGTTCAGGGATAAAAAATTTCGGGTGAGACCCCTTGAAGAAGTTTTGGAAGATTTGGATACCGCGAGAAAAACCTATCGCTTTGTGGATAAGATTTTTCTCTGTGACGGGGACGCCCTATGTCTTCAAACAACCACCTTGCTGACAATCCTGAATCACATCGCACGATTATTTCCTGAATGCGAGCGGGTGTCGGTTTACGGATCACCGCAAGATGTTCTCAGAAAAACGCCGGAGGAGTTGAAGCAACTTCGAAATGCCGGGATGGAGATGATTTATATCGGCGCCGAATCCGGTAATCCTGAAGTATTGAAGAGAATTTGCAAAGGCGCGACTCGTGAAGAAATAATTATGGCCGTGCAAAAAATCGAAGAAGCGGGTATAATGGCTTCTGTGACATTCATTTCCGGACTTGGCGGGCAGGAATTGTGGCGTGAACATGCCAAAGACACAGGGAGCATGATCAGCGAGATGGAACCTTCCTATGTGGGGCTTCTGACATTGATGACCGAGGCGACGGCTCCATTGACACAAGACATCCGGGAAGGCCGTTTTCAAATTCTCACCGGAGAAGAAGTCTTGGCGGAAACCCTGCTGATGCTGGAAAATATCCTGGTGACCAAAGAATGCGTTTTCCGCAGCAACCATGCATCGAATTATCTGTCTCTCAAAGGCACATTGCCTCAGGACCGACAGCAGATGATGGACCGACTGCGCACAGCAATGCACAATACAGGAATGCTGAAGGACGAACGATTTCGGATGCTTTAGCAGGAAAGAGGAGAATATGACAGACCAAAGATCAAAGGAACCCCTTCCCACCCAAAAAACACTGGTGGCCGTCAAACCAAAAAAAGGCTTTCTTCAGACCATAGCCGCGGCAAAACAGGCGACTCCGCCACCAGAGCAGTATGACATCAAACAACGTCCGGACCGAATCGGAAAATATTTTAAAAAATACATGGCAAAATTCATTTTTGTTGAATTTTCAAAAGAATTTTTGAAAGGGACAAAAGTGGAGGAAATTATGTCAGGTGTGCCTGTTCCGCTTCGCAAGAGAGACGTCAAGGAATTTGCAGGCGGGAAAGGGTTGATGCCCAATCACCTGGCCGAAAACATGGCGTGGGTGATGGGAAGCGACCCTCAGTTCAAGTATAACGACGCATATGTGAAATATATGTTGAAAATGTTCAACAACAAGATTGTTGAACAGATGCTGAAGATGGGCCGTGACGCAGCCGAAATCGAAGATTATGACAATGCCTGCATTCATTTTAGAGCATGTCTTTGCGTCAATCCCACCTACATGCATGCCATGTATAGTTATGCAAAAGTTTGCCGCAACATGTACGAGAAAAGCAGCAATAAAGAATATGTCGGCCGGTTTAAAGCTGAATCGATGAGTTATTTTGAGCTGCTCACTGAATTATATCCTCGTTTTGCTCAGGCATATTATTACCTGGGGTATGCCTATCTGAACATTGGTCTTTATAGCAAGGCCAACGCCGCGTGGAAATTGTTTTTGAGACAGTCAAAAACCAGCAAGGATATCAAGGAAATACGCAATCGTATTGAACAGATCAAGGACCCCATGAGAATTGAAGAAGGATATACTGAGATTTTGGCAGGCCGCTATGAAAACGGCATCGAAATTCTTGAGCCTTTTCTTGAACGGAAATACAAAGACTGGTGGCCTCTCCATTATTACTTGGGTGTCGCCTATGGCAAGACCAACCGCATCGGGGAAGCTGTCGGCCGATTCAAGAATGTGTTGGCATTGAATGGCTCGCATCTGGAGACCATGGAGGAACTCCTGTCAATCTACAAGAGCCAGGAAGACAAAGAAAATATCACGAAGTACGAAAATAAAATAAAGCTGATCCGCGCTGATTTGGCACGTGAGCAGAAAGACCTGGAAGAATATGACGAAGATTCGGAAGACATGGGCAGCCAATCCGATGCTGTGGATGCGCCTTTGGCTGAAACCAAAGTTGCGACTGGCAAAGAATCACAAAAAGCCAACTCAGAACCGGCACCGGCACAGAAAAAAATCAAGCGTCTCAAATAATAGGTTGACATGTCCACAAGAGCTGATGTATAATCAAAATCGTGCCGAATCTATGGCATCAGTCGTTCCAAGGTAGCTCAATGGCAGAGCACTCGGCTGTTAACCGATAGGTTGAGGGTTCGAGCCCCTCCCTTGGAGCCAACGAATTGGCAACGGCGACAGGCATAGCCTGTCACCGTGCCGCTTTTTCCCGGTTTTTCGGACCTGTATGCCGGAGTGGCGGAATTGGCAGACGCCCGGGACTTAAAATCCCGTGGGAGTAATCCCGTACCGGTTCGACCCCGGTCTCCGGCACCAATCATTGCCATCATACCGGAGAAAATCACAATGATATCGCGGAGTGGAGCAGCTGGTAGCTCGTCGGGCTCATAACCCGAAGGTCGTAGGTTCAAGTCCT
>Ga0183100_1001515_pt1 | contig 11543 bp, 10 predicted proteins | sample Biomet2_FD_127789 | JGI IMG/M metagenome (GOLD analysis project Ga0183100, IMG submission 127789) | Microbial communities from bioreactor (seeded with anoxic lake sediment) at LBNL, California, USA - Biofuel metagenome 2 | ecosystem: Engineered > Bioreactor > Anaerobic > Unclassified ...
CGCTTGTGGCCGGAAAACCGTTGCCATGCGTTAAAAGCATGGTATAATGGGCAGGAACGAAGCCCGCGCGCGCCAAACCGCGCGGGGAAGGAGCGCCCATATGCAGAAACCGCAAACCGCACCGGGGAGTCGAGACGTTGCGCGAGCCGCCATTGAGATGAGCATGTCCCGCACCCGGGAAGAAGAGTTGCTGATGAAAAGAACGCTGGCGCTGGAAGGCGTACAGACCGCCGCCGCGGATTTTGGGGGTGAGTTTGTGCCCTCGATTGTGAAAATTGTGGAACGCGCGGTGGTCGCCTCGCGCAGGGAAGGGTTGATTGGCGAAAGCCATCTGGAAGAAGGCGGCGTGGCCGGCGCCGCTCGCGAGGCGTTAAACCAGATTACGCCCAAGGCGCTTGGCATGAACGTAGGCGGGAAAATCGGCATCGCCCGTTTTCAGGATCATGTGGCTGTCGCGGTTTTTTTCGGCATCGGCCTTGGGCATCTGGACGAGATCTGCGTGGGGCTGGGGCACCGCGCCATTTGAGCAGCAAAGGACGGGAAATCCATTGAAGCATTTGACCATCGCCATTGACGGCCCGGGTGGAGCGGGAAAAAGCACGGTAGCGGGGAATGTTGCCCGCCGCCTGAACATTCTGCATCTGGACACAGGGGCCATGTATCGCGCTTTCGCCTATCAGGCGCTGGCGGAAAGCCGCGACCCCGCCGACCCCGCCGCCATGGAGGAGCTGGCCTCGCGGATTCAAGTGGATGTCACGTTTGAAAATGGGAGGCAGCATACGTTTGTCAATGGTCAGGATGTGACTGCGCGTATCCGTACGCAGGACATCGGCATGGCTGCCAGCAACTGCGCCATACACCATCCGGTTCGCAGCCTGATGGTGCGCCTGCAGCAGGAACTCGCCGCGCGCCAGCCGATGGTGCTGGACGGGCGGGATATTGGGACACGCGTGTTGCCGGACGCAACGCTGAAGGTATTTTTAACCGCGTCTCCCGAGGTGCGCGCCCAAAGGCGTGTGGACGAATTGGCAGCCCGGGGGGAAACGGCCGATTACCGCGAGGTGCTGGCCGCGGTGATTGCGCGCGACCATCAGGACAGCACCCGCGCGGTGGATCCGCTTACCGCCGCGCCGGACGCGGTGCTGCTGGATACCAGCCAAATGACCTGCAAACAGGCGGAAGACGCGATACTGGCTATGCTGGAGGATAAAGGAATGCAACCTGCCGCCTATACCCCCGCGACAAAGCCGCGCGAGAAATTTACTTTCTTTTATCGGTTGGCCATGTGGCTTTCCATTTTTCTGTTTCATACGGTGCTGCCTGTGCGTTATCACAATGCCGAGCGCGCGGAGATAGACGCGCCGTTTATCCTGATTGGCAACCACAACAGCATGATCGACCCGCTGCTTATCGGCTGGAAGGTGAAGCGCTATCAATTGCGCTACCTTGGCAAAAAGGAACTGACAAAAAACCCGCTGATGCGCGCCATGTATCAGAATATGCAGATGATTCCCGTCGACCGGCATAACATGGATATGCACGCGATTCGCGCCTGTCTGGCCGCTTTGAAGGAAAAACATGCGCTGGCTATTTTCCCCGAGGGTACGCGGCACAAAAAAACGTTGATGGAAGAGATGGAAAGCGGCGTGGCGATGATTGCCCTGCGAAGCGGGGCTCCGATTTTGCCTGCGTATATCACGGGGAAACCCCGCTGGTTTCGGCCAATTGACTGTTATTACGGCGAGCCGTTTTCTGTGGCGGAAATTGCCGCAGGAGGGATTAACCGGGAAGCCTGTGATGAGGTGATGCGGCGCATCGCCGCCCTGTACAGGGATATGGCGTCCGAACATACGGCCCAAAAGGCGTAAATACAACTTCAACTGATGAATTTTTGCGAAACAGTCGAGGAAAAAAGAAGGATTTAGCGCAGATGCGGCGAATAGCATCAAAGATAACGCTTTGGAGGGTACGGAATGTCGGTTCAGGTGGCAAGGCACGCGGGTTTCTGTATGGGCGTGCGCCGCGCGGTGCTGGAGGCGATGAAAGCCGCCAACACCGAAAAAGACATAGCGACCATCGGCGAATTGGTGCATAATCCGGAAGTCATCCGCAAACTCAGCGAAATCGGCATCCATGCCGTAACCTCGCCGTCGGAGGTTCCGGGCCGCACGGTTGTAATCCGCAGTCACGGCGTCGGGCCGGACGTGTATCGGGAGTTAGATACGCTCGGGTTGAAAACCATAGACCTGACTTGCCCCTATGTGCAGAAACTGCACACCATTGTGGCCCGGTACAGCGAAACGGGGCGCACCGTAATCCTGGTAGGTTCGGCCGACCATCCGGAAGTGGTGGGTACGCTGGGCTGGTGCAAAGGCAGCGTTTACACCGTGCATGACCTTGCACAGGCCGAAGCGCTCCCGCAGATGGATGAAGCGCTCGCGGTATCACAGACCACATTCCCGCACGAGGAATGGGAAGCGATTTTGCCGGTGCTGCGCCGTAAGGTAGGGCACCTGACAGAGGAAGATACCATTTGCACCGCGACGGTGCTCAGGCAGAAGGAAGCGCGAACGCTTGCCGCCAGCGTGGACGCGATGCTGGTTGTCGGCGGGCTGGATAGCTCCAATACGCGCAGGCTGTATGAAACCTGCAAAAGCATTTGCCCCAGAACCCTGTTGGTAGAGCGCGCGGCAGACATACCGCCGGGCTTTGCAGATATACATTCGGAATCCATTGGAATCACCGCCGGCGCGAGCACGCCGGATTGGTCACTTAAGGAGGTTGTCGCACGCATGACGGACAAGGAAAAGATGGATCAGCGGGTTTCCGTCGAGGAGGCGGACAAGAGCAGCTTTATGGCTGACGTGGAAGCCACTCTGGTCAAGATCAAGCCCGGACAGTCGGTCACCGGTACGGTTGTCCAGATTACGGACGACGAGGTTTGCGTCAATATCGGCTTCAAGTCCGACGGGCTGATCAAGCGCGAAGATCTGGTGACACAGGATGTGAAGCTGGGAGACGAGATCGAAGTCGAAGTCGTCAAAGTAAACGACGGCGAAGGCAACGTTTTGTTGTCGCAGCGCAATATCCTCAATCGCAAGGCCTTCGTGGTGCTTGTCGAGAAGTTTGAAAAAGGCGAATATGTCGACGGCGTGGGCAAAGAGGTCGTCAAGGGCGGCTTGATTTGCAACGTGGACGGCATCCGTGCCTTTGTACCTGCGTCGCAGCTCTCCAACCGCTACGTGGAAAAGATCGGCGAGTTTGTCGGCCAGCCGATGAAACTCAAGATTATCGAAGTGGACGAGCAGAAAAAGCGCGTTGTCGCCAGCCGCAAGGCTGTTATCAAGGAAGAAGCCACCGCCAAGAAAACCCAGATTTGGGACAAGCTGCACGAAGGCGATGTCATTCATGGCATCGTTCGCCGCCTGACCGACTTTGGCGCATTTGTTGACATCGGCGGCGTAGATGGACTGATTCACGTGACCGACCTGAGCTGGTCGCATGTGAAACACCCTTCCGAGATTGTGAAACCCGATCAGGAAGTGGATGTGAAAATCCTCAGCCTCGATCCCGAGCGCGAGCGTATTCAGCTGGGTCTGAAGCAGATGCAGCCCAAGCCGTGGGATTTGGCTCCCGAAAAGTATCCCGAAGGCGCGGTCGTGACGGGCAAGGTTGTCCGCATTACCACCTTTGGCGCTTTTGTGGAGCTGGAACCCGGCATTGACGGACTGGTGCACATCAGCCAGTGCGCCGCCACCCGCATCAATAAGGTGGAGGACGCCGTAAACGTGGGCGATGTGGTAAATGTGAAGGTTTTAAGCGTAGATCCGGAAGCCAAGCGCATCAGCCTGAGCATCCGCGCGCTGTTAGAGCCGGAGCATAAGGATGCGGCCGATGCCGCAGCCGTTGGCAATGGCGAAGAAGCCATGCCGGTGGACATCGAAGCGGTTGGCAAACAACTGGAAGACGAAGCCAGCCAAACGGAAGAATAACCCATAAGGGTGCGCGCACCCAACCGGGTGCGTAACGGGGCTGCCATGGACAGGTCTGCACGGGATGACCGTGCTGTAACCGTTCTGGCGGCTCCGTTTTCGTAGCATTTGCAGCTGCTGGCGCACATCGCGGCTGTTACAGACGGGCGGCTTACTTCTGCCTTTGCCGCGTGCTTGCGACAGGCGGCGGAACGTGCTACAATGGACAGGCATTGCAGCGGAAATACCGTGGAAGCAAAGGCGCTTCCGGGCGCGGGCCGGGCTCGCGGGAGGATGAACATGACAAAAATCACCGATATTATTACCGAAGGTAAAGGCAAACGCGTTTATGCCACGGAAAACGCTGATGAAGCCGTGGTGTATTATAAAGACGAGGCGATTGCCTTTCATGGCCTCAAACGTGGACGCATTATCGGCAAAGGCGAGATCAACAACCGGATCTGCGAGTATCTGTTTACGCTGCTCGCGCAGCAGGGCGTACCCAACCATTTTATCCGCAGGCTGGATGATCGCAGTTCGCTGGTGAAGCGGGTGGAGATCATCCCCGTGGTGGTGAAGGTGCGCAACATTGTGGCGGGAAGCCTGGCGCGCCGGACGGGTTACCCGGAAGGCACCCATTTGAACAACACCGTGTTGGAGTATTGCCTTAAGGACAGCGACTTGGATGATCCGCTGGTCAACCTGACCCATATTACAGCGATGGGGCTGGCAACGCCTGAGGAAATTCGCCTGATGGAGCAAATCGCGCTGAAGGTGAATGGCATTCTGACCGAAGTGCTGCGGGAAATTAACATCGAGCTGATTGATTTTAAACTCGAATTTGGCCGTTTTCACGGGGAAGTACTGCTGTCGGACGAGATTTCGCCGGACACCTGCCGTTTCTGGGATGCGTGTACTCACGAGCCGCTGGATATTGACCGCTTCCGCCGTGACCTTGGGGATGTGGAAGACGCGTATCGGGATGTGCTGCACCGCCTGACCGGCTGCGTATACCAAAACGGCGAGGAGGAAGTCTGACGTGTTTGAAGGGAAAACGCTGCTGATTACCGGCGGAACAGGTTCGTTTGGCGAGGCGGTGCTCAACCGGTTTTTACATACCGGTGTGGGTGAAATTCGCATTTTCAGCCGGGATGAAAAAAAGCAGGACGATATGCGTCACCGGTACCAGAACGATAAAATTAAGTATTACATTGGCGACGTGCGGGAAAAGGACAGTGTGAAAGCCGCGCTGCACAATGTGGATTACGTTTTTCACGCGGCGGCGCTTAAGCAGGTGCCATCCTGCGAGTTTTTTCCCATCGAGGCGGTCAAGACCAACGTGCTGGGCACGGATAATGTGCTTTCCGCCTGCATCGATATGGGCGTTAAAAAAGTGATTTGCCTTTCCACCGACAAGGCTGCCTACCCGGTAAACGCTATGGGCACGTCCAAAGCGATGATGGAAAAGGTGTTCGTCGCGCGCTCGCGCACCATAACCCCGGATCGGACGCTGATTTGCGGTACGCGATACGGCAATGTGATGTGCTCGCGCGGCTCGGTGATTCCGCTGTTTATTGAGCAGATTCGCGCGGGCAAACCCCTTACAGTAACCGACCCGGATATGACGCGCTTTATCATGAGCCTGGAAGAAGCGGTTGAACTGGTACTGTTTGCCTTTGAACACGCGCAAACGGGCGATATATTGGTAAAAAAGGCGCCTGCCTGCACCATCGGGGTTTTGGCGGAGGCGGTCAAGCGGGTTTTTCAGGCGGAGAATCCCATTCGGGTGATCGGCATCCGGCATGGGGAAAAAATGTTTGAAACGCTGCTTACCAACGAGGAGTGCTTGCACGCCGTGGACATGGGTGATTTTTACCGTGTGCCCGCCGATAGCCGGGATTTGAATTATGATAAGTATGTGGTGGAAGGCGACAAGGATCGCAACATGCTTACGGAGTTCAACTCCAGCAACACCAATCTGCTGACGGTGGAGCAGGTGGCAGATAAATTGCTGTCACTAGAGTATATCCGCCGTGAGTTGGCGGGGGATGGGCTTAAACATGGCGATAAGGCTTGCTGACGACCCGGCGGCGGTTGCGCACCTGTTTTCCGGATGGCCGGAAACGCTCATTTTCGCGGCGCTGGATGGCAGCATGGGGCATGTTTGGGTCAGCGAGACGAACCGGGCTGCGCAGGCAGTGACGGGCGACTTTGCGTTTTTGGCCGGGGACCCGATGGATGCGGACGCGGCTGCGCTGGCCGGGCATGTGCCTTTTGGCCACCCGATGGAGCATTTGCTGATTGTGCCTCGAACACCGAATTGGGATGCGGTGATTGAAACCGTGTGGGGTGAGCGAGCAGCGAGGAAAGAGCGTTATGCCATCCGCAAGGATACGCACCATTTTGACAGAGAATGCTTGGAGGCTTACGCGACGCAACTCCCCGCAGGGTATCGCCTGCAGGATATGGATGGGCTGTGTTACCGACTGGCGCTGCGGGAAAAATGGTCGGAAGCTTTTGTGAAGCTTTTTTTGGACGAGGCGGATTTTCTGGCGCGCGGTCTTGGCGTAATGGTTTTTTGCGGGGACGAGCCCGTTGCGGGTGCGGCCAGCTATGCGGTGTACCGGGGAGGAATCGAGATCGAAATCGATACCCGGGAGGATTTCCGCAGGCAGGGGCTGGCCGCGGCTTGCGGCGCTGCGTTGGTATTGCGGTGCCTGGCGCGGGGCTTATATCCGAGCTGGGATGCGCATAGCCGCATCTCCGTCGCCCTTGCGGAAAAATTGGGGTATGTGTTTGACCGACCCTACACGACGTATGTAGCCAATACGCCCATTTGTAAGGTTGATGCTTAAGAAGCCTTCCGGACGGCTGAGCCTGTACATGAGAAGTAGCGATGCAAAGGCGCATGGCGGTTGCCGTGCGCCTTTACGTATGCTGCGCGGTCGGCGCGCTGAGATGATAATGGTAAGGTTGAAAAACGAAAAAAACGCGAGAAAAAATCGTCAAAAAACTAACGTACCGGCAGGAAAACAGGAAGCCTATGCAGAAACAACATATTAGGGAACAAATTGAACTTTTTCAATTCCCTATAGGGATTCCATTGAACCCGACGGAAGGAGAACGGACATGCAGAACTCTCAAGACCTCCAAAAGGTGCAGGAGCTTCGCGAAACCCTCAATGCGGGCGACGAGAAGCGCCTCAAAGCCCAGCGCGACGCTGGTAAGCTGACGGCCCGTGAGCGCATTGCCAAGCTTGTGGATGCCGGTAGCTTTGTGGAGCTGTTCGCTCTGGTGAGTGAAAACGGCGGCGCAGCCGGTGTTGTAACCGGTTATGCCACCGTGCAGGATCGCCCGGTGTACCTCTTCGCGCAGGATTTTACAGTGCACGGCGGCGCAATGGGCCAGCTGCAGGCGCTGAAAATCAACAAGACGCTGGATCTGGCGCTCAAAACCGGCGCGCCGGTTATCGCGCTTTGCGACAGCGCCGGGGTACGCGTGGACGAAGGTGCAGTGGCGATGAACGCCTATGCCGAAATCTACAAGAACCTTGCGCGCATGAGCGGCGTTGTGCCGCTGGTTGCCGTTGTGCTCGGCCCCTGCGTGGGCGGCGCCGCGCTGATTGCGCAGCTTGCCGACGTAAGCGTGATGGCGAAAAATGTCGGATCCCTGATGGTTTTTGGCCCGCAGGTGTTGGCGGCGATGAATGGCGTGGACGTGAAAGCCGAAGCGCTTGGCGGCGCGGATGTGATGGCCAAGCAGGGCGCGGTATCCCTGGTAGCCGCCACTGAGGATGAGGCGTTAACGCTGGCTACCCGTGTGCTTGGTTTGCTGCCCGGCAGCAACGCCGAGGATGCCGATATTGTGGACAGCGACGACTTGAACCGCCTGCTGCCGGAGCTTTCCGCCGCGGACGCGGCCGCGCTGGTGAGCCAGATTGCGGACGCGGGTACGGCTATTGAGCTCAAAGCTGCCTATGAAACCGGCGCGCATACCGCGCTGGCTCGCGTTGGCGGACATGCGGTGGGTTTGGTTACGACCGCGGGTGGCAACCTGACCGCCGGCGCGTTGCAGAAAACCGCGCGCTTTGTGCATTTCTGCGATTGCTTCAACCTGCCGGTTATCAGCCTGATTAACACCACCGGCGTAGCGGTGGATCGCATTGACAACCAGAGCTGGCTGATGAACGGCCAGAGCCAGTTGCTGTATGCATACGCAACCGCCACCGTGCCTAAGCTGGCCGTGATTACCGGCAGCGCGATTGGGCAAGCATATGTGGCGATGGGCGGCAAAGCCAATGCCGACGTGACCTTTGCTTGGCCGGGCGCGGTGGTAAGCGCGCTTACGCCTGAGGCCGCCGTCGCGGTGTTGTACGCCGAAGAAGTAAAAGCCGACAAGGCTGCTCCCGCGGATGCGCGCGCCAAGTTTGCCGCGCAGTACGTGGAAGAAGTCGCGGGCGCCATCCATGCCGCGAAGGCCGGGCTGGTGGACGATGTGATCGACCCCGCCGCCACGCGCCAGCTGCTGATCGCCTCCTTGGAGATGCTCATCAGCAAACGCGACAGCAATCCCGCCAAGAAGCATGGCAACATGCCTCTTTGAGCGTGAAAGGAAGGTTTACCCGTGGACAAGTTATTGTTTGGCCTTAATGTTGCGTTGATCGGTATGCTGGTGGTTTTTGCGGGTTTGGTGATCCTGATCGGCTGCATCAAGCTGATTTCGCTCGCATCCGACGATCGCAAGGGGAAAAAGCCTTCCGCCGCTCCCGCTCCGCTGACGGCTGCGGAAATTACGGCGGAGTCCGTGATTGCGACGGATGAGGATGTAACCTACACCCTGGCGCCTGAGACGTTGGCCGCCATTACCGGCGCGCTGATGACCATGCTTGGCGGCAGCACCGGTTTTGTGGTGCGGCATGTGCGGCGTGTGCACAACGCGCCCGCGTGGAACAACGCCGGCCGCGAAGATCAGGCTTATAGCCGCATGTAATAGTATCCGCCCGGGAAAAACCCGGGCAAGCAGAAATTTACAAGGAGGTAACCCCTTTATGCGTCATTTTCAAATCACTGTCAATGGCATCGGTTATCAGGTATCCGTTGAGGAAGTGAACGGCGTTGCCGCGCCTGTTGCCGCCGCCCCCGCTCCCGTTGCTGCTCCCGTTGCGGCTCCCGCCCCCGTGGCCCCTGTCGCCGCCGCGCCCAAGGCTGCCGCGCCCGTTGCCGGCGGCACCAAGGTAAGCGCGCCCATGCCCGGCACCATTCTGGACCTGAAGGTGGCCGAAGGCGCGACCGTGAAAAAGGGCGACAACCTGCTGATTCTGGAAGCCATGAAAATGGAAAATGAGATTCTCAGCCCCGTGGACGGCACGGTCAAGCAGATTGCGGTCGCGAAGGGCGCTTCCGTCAATAGCGGCGACCTGCTCGTCGTGATCGGCTGAAGCCATCCCCTTTCAGCCAAAAAATATGAAGGGAGTGGATGGTAAACCATGGCTACGATTGATATTGGCGAAAGTTTGGTGAAGCTGGCACAGCAATCCGGCGTACTCGCGCTGATTCAGAACCCGCAAACCCTCATCATGCTTGCGGTTTCGTGCGTGCTGATCTACCTCGCGGTTGTCAAGAAATATGAGCCGCTGCTCCTGCTGCCCATCGCCTTTGGTATGTTGCTTGCCAACCTGCCAATGGCTGGACTGATGGACGGCCCGAGCTACGAGTACTTCACCACAGCAACCCATAACGGAAAAATGGGGATTGCGGTAACCCTGCAGGACGGTACTACGGTGTACCAGTACATTAAACAGGCGGGCGGCCTGTTGTACTATCTCTATCAGGGCGTAAAGCTGGGCATCTACCCGCCGCTGATTTTCCTTGGCGTAGGCGCGATGACCGACTTCGGTCCCCTGATTGCCAACCCCAAGAGTCTGCTGCTGGGCGCGGCGGCGCAGCTGGGCATTTTCGTGACCTTTATTGGCGCGCAACTGCTAGGCTTTACCCCGCAGGAAAGCAGCTCCATCGGTATTATCGGCGGTGCGGATGGCCCCACGGCCATCTACCTGACCGGGAAACTGGCCCCGCACCTGCTGGGCCCCATCGCGGTAGCGGCATACAGCTACATGGCGCTGGTGCCGGTAATTCAGCCGCCGATTATGCGCGCGCTGACCACCCCAAAGGAGCGCTCCATTGTGATGGAGCAGCTGCGCCCAGTCTCTAAAAAGGAAAAGATCATCTTCCCCATCGCGGTGACCATTGTGGTCAGCCTCCTGTTGCCTTCCGCAGCGCCGTTGGTCGGTATGCTGATGTTGGGTAACCTGATCCGCGAAAGCGGCGTGGTGGAGCGGCTAAGCAAAACCGCGCAGAACGAGTTGAGCAACATCGTGGTTATTTTCCTGGGCACCACGGTGGGCGCGACGGCCAACGCGGAAACCTTCCTGAAGCTGCAAACGCTTGAGATTATTGTGCTGGGCGTTGTCGCGTTCGGGTTTGGCACCGCGGGCGGCGTGTTGCTGGGCAAACTGATGAACAAACTGAGCGGCGGAAAAATTAATCCGCTGATTGGGTCTGCCGGCGTATCGGCTGTGCCGATGGCCGCGCGCGTCAGCCAGGTGGAAGGCCAGAAGGCTAACCCCGGCAACTTCCTGCTGATGCACGCCATGGGCCCCAACGTTGCGGGCGTGATTGGTTCCGCCATCGCGGCGGGCATCCTGCTGAGCATGTTTGGCGCCTGAGCCCAAGCCGCATCCTGACGTTTGAAAGGAGTAACTGTTATGCCCAAGGTCGGAATTACCGATACGATCCTGCGCGACGCGCACCAGAGCCAGGCCGCGACGCGCATGCGGATTTCGCAGATGGAACCCGCTTTTGAGAAACTGGATAAGGTTGGCTACTATTCGCTGGAGTGCTGGGGTGGCGCGACGTTTGACAGCTGCCTTCGCTTTTTGAACGAAGATCCCTGGGAACGCCTGCGCACCCTGCGCAAAGGGCTGCCCAACACCAAGCTGCAAATGCTCCTGCGCGGCCAGAACATCCTTGGCTACAAGCATTACGCGGACGACGTGGTGGATTTCTTCGTAAAAAAGACGGTCGAAAATGGCTGCGACATCATTCGCTGCTTTGACGCCCTCAACGACCTTCGCAACATGGAAACCGCTGTGAAAGCCACCAAGAAATACGGCGGCATTGCGGAAGTGGCGATGAGCTACACCATCAGCCCCGTGCATACCGAAGATTACTTCGTGAAGCTCGCGGCCGAAATCGCCAAAATGGGCGCGGACATCATCTGCATTAAAGATATGGCAAACCTGCTCCTGCCGTATTCCGCCTACAGCCTTGTAAAACGACTGAAGGCCGAAACGGGGCTGCCGATTGTGCTGCACACGCACGATACCACCGGTACCGGCGCGATGACGCTGCTGAAGGCTGTGGAAGCGGGCGTGGACGTGATCGACACCGCGCTGAGCCCTCTGGGCGGCGGCACGGCGCAGCCCACTACCGAAGCTATGGTGGCTACCCTGCAGGGCACCGAGTATGACACGGGGCTGGACCTGAAACTGCTGAGCGACCTTGCGGCTTACTT